>Ga0116169_1000086_pt1 | contig 102195 bp, 102 predicted proteins | sample AD_UKC130_MetaG_FD_89796 | JGI IMG/M metagenome (GOLD analysis project Ga0116169, IMG submission 89796) | Active sludge microbial communities of municipal wastewater-treating anaerobic digesters from Canada - AD_UKC130_MetaG | ecosystem: Engineered > Bioreactor > Anaerobic > Digestate | place...
CTTGTGCTTACTTCGGGCACTCGCTTCCTGCGCTCTTTAGACACCCTCTCGGGTTCCTCCAAGCTACCTTAAGCTTGTGCCTCCTCGCTGTTCAGTTTTCAAGGTTCAGGCGCTTGTTTAACGCGACTTATTTATTGTATCACCCGTTAAGTCCCGTGTCAAGCATTTTTTGTTTTGTTATTACGCTGTTTCCGATGAAGAGCCATCAGCAACAGCAGCATTAATTATAGTACCACAAACCTAATTAGTGGTCAACCCCCATTTAATTAAATATGTTTATTCTCTCCTCACTTTGCATGAGCTCCTTGTAAAACCTTTGCAACTGTCTTCTTACCGTCTGCCGGGACCGGCCCAGGAAAAAGTCGGAGATTATCCGGTACAACCGGTCGGGAAAACCAAACAGCACCTGCAACAGGTATCGTTCCTTCATCTCCAAAGGCCGGATGGTCTCATAAGCATCCAAGGCCTTTCGCACCATTTCCCGCCGATAACCGCAATGGCGGCAGAGGTACAGAAGATACCGGTACAAATCAACCACCGGCAACTCCCAACGGCACATGGAAAACTCCCAAGCCATAAGCCGGCCTTGCACAAGGCGGAACCGATCTGAGCGATACCTGGTAAGACAGATCTGGCCCCCGTCATTGCAGTAAAAGTGATAATCGCTTTCCTTGAGTTTCTTGAGGGCCGACTTGGCCTGGTGCAATACATCCGCACAGACATCCAAATAGAGCCGGTCAAAAACGCCCGGCGCAACACGGAACGTTGCCACCCGCTGAAATTCCGCCAACCTAAGCAAACGGCGTTCCCAATGGGCGATCAGACTGCCTAAAGTACCAGGGGGCAAGTTCACCGGGCGAAAATGTTTCAGTGCCAGGTGAAAACCGGCTAAAAACTCGGCGCCGCAACGTTGCTGCCGTTCCGAAAAAAAATCGGCCTTTTCCCCGGTAATCGGCCAATAACAGACAACTCTCCGATCAAAAAGTGCTGTTTCCGGGGGAAGCTCCCGCTCCTTCCGGGGTATAGCCAACTTTGGTTCTTTATCCGCTAAGTATTTGAAAATTTCCCGGTCCAGCGCCAACTGCCGATCAGAGCAGTCCAACAACCGCACCCACAGCCGTTCCCCGCTGGCTGGAATTAATTCAAATAATCCCTCCTCGACCTGCCGGATCATGGACCCGGTTTGCACGAAGACACCTCCTCAGCCCAAACTCTGCTGTTCGTTTGCTTCCCGGCTTACTTCGGAAAGGCTTTCCAGACAATAATCCGATTCTCCGGCGGCAGTGTCGCTTTTTCGACTTCCGCTTTTGCTGTCTCCTGCCTTTCCGATGTTTCTGATATCGCCAATGTTTCCGGCTCTGCCGTGTCCAATACTTGGATTACCTCGGCCGCCTGGGCCTCCTCCCGTCGGTCTGCTGTCTCTTCCTGAACCTCCGCTACGATTGGAGAGGCAACCGGAACCGGTATTTCGCCAGGTTCCGCTCCGGGCGTATCCGGCAATGCAGAAACAGTTTCCGGTGCAGCTTCCTCTGGAATAATGGCGCTATCACCAGCCACAGATCCTACCGTTTCTTCCTCCCGGACCTGCTCCATTACTTCCTGGCCAGACCAAACCCCAATAGATGCTGCCGAACCGCAAGCGCAAGAATCGCCCGGCGGTGCATTTGGATCAATTGCTTCCGTAAAGCCCACCGTTACCTGATCATTTACTGCCAAGGCAAGGTCCTCGGGCGACCGGGCCGGTTGGTAGCCAATACTGCTGATATATCCCCCGGCGTTTAGCTGAGCCCACAATTCATCATAGGTCGGTCCCTGCGGGGTCTCCACCGCACCCCAAACCCACGGGCAATTTACCACCGGTGTAATTTGGTTGCGATAATTCTCGTATAAACGGCTGTAACACCGTTTTCTTTGCATCATGTCCTGCGCCACCTTTCGTAAACTTCTCTTCTGTGGTTTATCGCGGAAATAATAGTTCCTGGCCACACGCCAAAGATCCAGCGGCAGTTTCAGGTAGGCCAACACAGCCTCCCGTTCCTCCGGCGAAATGGCGTAAACCTGATTATAAACATCAAAGATGTATTGGATCCGGTCGGGATCCCAGCCGCCAACTTCAGCGATGAACCGCGCCACATCCTCCAGGCGGGATTGACCGGCAAAGTCATCGAAGTCTGTTAATATGTAACTATTTTTCCGTTCCACCATATTCTCGGGTTTAAAATCCCGGTGGCAGAGACCTCCCCTGAGCCGCTCCCCCTCGATCATTTCCCGGAAATTTAGCTTTTTCAGGGTTTCAAGGCCTTCAACGCCGTCGTTCAAGAAATCGTCCAACACTTTCAAATAGGCCTTGTCAAAATCACCACGGCGGTGTTGCGCCTCTTCTCCCAAGCGGTAGAGTTCATCCAAGCGGAACTGCCATTTTTCCTCCCAATCCCCCCAATCCTGCCGCACATCCTGGAGGGGAGCTGGCGCAGAAAAACCCACCGATGCCCGGTGCATCTCCGCCAAATGCCGTGTCATCCCCGTTAAAACATGGATCTCAGCCACATTGGGTTGAGCGCCTTCCGGTTCCTCCACCACAAAGAATAGCCTCCCGTCATGTTGGACAACAGGTCGCCCATCCCGGTCCAGGATCAACCGGGGGAAGGCGCAAAAGTTTCGTTCATTGAAGTATTGAAGAGCCGAAAGGACAAAGAAGAACTCCACCATGGAATGGTTAAAACGCTCGACGCGGACCATGCCTTCCTCCGTCTGCGCCACCCAGCTTTTCCCGCATCGTTTCAGGGACAAAACGGCGAGATCGTAGTGGCCTAAAACCTCCTTGATCTGCCGGTAAGCCTCCATCTCCTGACGAAAAGTGGTTGGTGCCTGCTCCGAACGGGCCAATCTTTTCCCTCCCTTCATTATTTCCGCCCTTCACATCATACGAAGTTTCCCGGGATCTGTGCGCCTTTTGCCGCCCCTTACAGGTACCAACCACGGCATAATTTCATACAATATCCTAACTTCAAAGGGGGTTTGCCGGTGTTAATAAGGAGCAGGGCACCATTGCGCATTAGTTTCGTCGGCGGCGGCACCGACGTGGAGCCATTTTTATCAGACCGGGGCGGAATGGTCCTCAGTACAACCATTAACCGTTACTGCCACGCCACCCTTTCCCCGCGTGCCGATTCCGAGATCGAACTCCAATCCGAGGACTTTGGCATCATTTCCCAGTTTTTCTCCTCCCAAAAGCTCCGGCTTGATGGAGAGCTGGATCTGGTTAAAGCAGTGGTTAAACGGCTTTACGGCGGTTCACAGGGGTTCTCCTTATATACCCAATGTGAAGCGCCCCCCGGCAGTGGACTTGGATCCTCCTCCACCATGATTGTCACGTTGATTGGCCTTTTCAAATCCTGGTTAAACCTGTCGTTTGATCGTTATGCGTTGGCAAACCTCGCTTATGACATTGAACGCGTGGATCTTGGCATCAAAGGGGGCAAACAGGACCAATTTGCCGCGACCTTCGGCGGTTTCAATTACATCGAGTTTTACCACGATGGCACGGTCGTCGAGCCCCTGCGCCTCTCCACGGACGTCCTCAATGAACTCCACTATCACCTAGTGCTCTGTTACACCGGAAAAACCAGGTTGTCAGCACAGATCATTAATGATCAAATCAACTCCTATCTCCAACAACAAGAAAAGTGCCTCAAGGCCCTGGAGGCTATGAAAGATCTAACCATTGCCATGAAAAAAGCGCTGCTCCTCGGCCGTTGTGAAGAATTCGGCTCCCTTCTCCATGAGGTTTGGCTGAACAAACGCCAGTTGGCCGACGGGGTCTCAAGCGAGGAGATCGATACCCTCTACCACTTGGCCCGCAGTAAAGGCGCCCTCGGCGGGAAAATCCTGGGCGCCGGCGGGGGCGGCCACCTGTTGTTGTACTGCCCTTATAAACGCAAGAACAAAATTATTGAAGCCCTGCGGGAGGCCGGTACAGAAATTGTTCCCTTCAGCTTTGAACAACAGGGGCTAATCACCTGGAAAGTATCATGAACGGTTACCAATGGCGAAACGGAGGTGACCTCATGTCGTCCTATAACAACATTATTTTAGAGCATTTCTCCGAAAGTTCCCGGCTTTTGCTGCTCTTTGGTTTAAAACAGGTGGAAGCCATCGGTAAAATTGCGGAGACCATTGTCCGCATCTACCAACATGGCGGAAAGGTAATTTTTTGCGGCAACGGCGGCAGTGCCGCCGAGGCCGAGCATCTCTGCGCGGAGTTTGTCGGTCGTTTTAAATTACAACGCAATTCCCTACCGGCCATTGCCCTGACCAGTAATTCAGCCATCACAACAGCCATCGCCAACGATCTGGATTACTCCGAAGTCTTTGCCCGGCAGATCCAAGGCCTGGCCCAACCAGGCGATCTCTTGATCGCTTTGAGCACCAGCGGCCATTCCCCCAACATCCTACGGGCTGTGGAGACGGCCAAAGCCAAAAAGGTACTCACCGCCGGTTGGACCGGGCTTGGCGGCAACGAATTGGAACAAATGGTCGACCTGGCGCTGGTGGTCCCCTCCTTTGACACGCCCCGGATCCAGGAAGCCCACCTGGTGGCCGGGCATATTATCTGTTCCTTGGTGGAATTGACCCTTTACGGCGAAACCAATGTCTAAAGCGGTCTTTCTGGACCGGGACGGTACCTTGATCCGGCACGTCCCCTACCTGCACCACGTAGAAGACGTGCAACTGCTGCCTGGGGTGGGGCCTGCATTACGCCTGCTAAAAACCGCCGGTTACTACTTGATCGTCATCACCAACCAAGCGGGGGTGGCCTACGGTTATTTCACCGAGGAAGACCTTCAGCGGGTCAACAGCCACCTCCACCGGATGCTACAGGAAGAAGGATGCCGGATTGACGCCTGGTATTACTGCCCCCACCACCCCGCGGGCGCCCTGTCCAAGTACCGCTTGGCCTGTGACTGCCGCAAACCCGGCGGGGGACTCCTGACCCTGGCCGCCCAAGCGCACCGGTTGGACCTGGCCGCTTCCTTTACCATCGGCGACCGCTGGTCTGATGTGCAAGCCGGCAAGACCGGGGGCGGCACCGGTATCCTAGTCCTGACCGGGGAGGGGAGGAAAGATTTCCGCACCGCACCGGGCAAAGGACTTGTCTTTACCCACTTGTTATCAGCCGCCAGGTGGATCGTATCCAAGGGAGGTAGTTGTTTTGCGCATTGCCTTTGAAGCCCGCCCCATCCGTTGGGCGTACGGCACCGGCATCGGCAACTATACGTACCATCTTTTAAAAGCCCTGCGTCATCTGGGCAAAAACCACACTTTCACCTTTTTATGGCCGGATGATGACCTGTCCGGGTTGCCTTTCTCCGGTAAGTTCAGCCATTGCGCCGTCGGTAAGATCGACCGTGACGAGGAACGGCTTATACCCCAATGGCTGCAAAGGGAGAAGGCGGATGTCTATCACCTCCCCCAAAACGGCCTCCGTTTTCCCAAGGAAAAAACCGTACCAGTCATTGTCACCGTCCACGACTTAATCCCTTATTTATTGCCCGATCTGGTGCGCCGCTCCTACCTTCTGCGCTTCCTCGACGAGATGCCCGACATCATCGACCGGGCCGACCTCATTGTCACGGTCTCGGAATGTGCCCGGCAGGACATCATCCGCTTGTTCAAGACAACACCGGATAAGATTGTCACGGTCCCCTCCGCGCCCAGCCCCCTTTACCGGCCGCGGCCAAAGGAAAAATGCCGTCTCTTCCTGAAAAGAAAATACGGCATCGCTAACCCCTTCATTCTTTATGTAGGCGGTTTGAACCCCCGCAAGAACGTGGCTGGTCTGATCTGGTCCTACCATAAGATCCGCCACTGCCTCCCCGGGCACCAGCAATTGGTGATCTTAGGCGGCGCCGGGCGGCACCGGGAGGATCTAGAACAACTCGCCCACCACCTGGGGCTGGCCGGCGATGTTGTCTTTCCCGGCTTTGCCCCGGACCAGGATCTGCCCTTTTTCTATAATGCCGCCGACCTTTTTGTCTACCCATCCCTCTACGAAGGCTTTGGACTACCGCCCATTGAAGCGATGGCCTCCGGCACCCCGGTCATCACCTCCGACTGTTCATCCTTGCCCGAGGTCACCGGTGACGCCGCCTTGCATATCCCACCCCTCGATACCATGGGCTTAGCCGAGGCCATGTACCAGGTTCTAAGCAGCCAAGAATTGCAGTCAACCCTAGTCCAAAAGGGTTTTGCGCAGGCAAAACGCTACCGCTGGTCCAGAATCGGCCAGCAAATGCTCAGCTTATACCGGCGTTTCGACCCAACCAACATGGAGTTAGTCAAGGAACCCGTCGCAGCCGTGATTTAGGCAAGAAAAAAGAGGGGCGACTCCGCCCCTATTTTTTCTTGATCATCTTTACTTAATTATCAGCACTGAATAACTAGTTTATTTGCCGGACGAACTCCTCAATACGGTCAAGACCCGCTTTGATCCGTTCCATACTTGTAGCATAGGACAGCCTGAAGTACTCCGGCGTCCCAAACCCGCTGCCGGGCACCACCGCTACATTTGCCTGTTCCAAGAGGAGTTCGGCAAAGACATCCCCATCGGTGATGGTTCGCCCCTTCAGTTGACGGCCAATCAGACCGTGCAAACCAACGAAGACATAGAAAGCCCCGGCGGGTTTGAGACAATGCAGTCCCGGAATGGCGTTGATCCGGTCCACCATATAATCGCGGCGGCGGCGAAACTCCGCCACCATTTCCTTTACCTCTGCCGGCGGATTACGCAGCGCCTCGGCGCTGGCGGACTGGCAGAACGTAGTGGGATTGGAGGTGCTATGGCTCTGCAGATCACCCATGGCTTTGATAATGGCCGGATCACCGACGCCGTACCCAATGCGCCAGCCGGTCATCGCAAAGGTCTTGGAGACACCGTTGACAATGAAAGTTAATTCTTTAATCTCTGGACCCAACTGGGCAATACTAACATGGCCTTCCCCTTCGTAAATCAACTCTTCATAGATTTCGTCCGAGACCACCAAGATCCCCTTCTCCACAGCCACCTCGGCAAGGCCTTGCAGTTCCTGCCGGGTGTAGACCGCACCCGTGGGATTGGAGGGGGAGTTTAAGACAATGGCTTTGGTCCGCGGCGTAATGGCCGCCCGGAACTCCGCCGGGGTTAATTTAAACCCGTCGGCCTCCCGGGTCTGCACCACCACCGGTTTACCGCCAGCCAGACCCACCTGCTCACTGTAGGAAACCCAATAAGGCGCCGGGAGAATCACCTCATCCCCCTCATTGCAGATCACTTGAAACAGATTATAGAGAACATGTTTTGCGCCGCAACCGATGACAACATTCTTGGGTTCATAAGCCAGTCCCTGATCCCGCAGGAGTTTGGCGCAGACCGCCTTCTTCAAATCCATTGTCCCGGAGGCAGGCGTATATTTGGTCTGCCCGTTTTCAATGGCCCTGCAGGCAGCGGCTTTGATCGCTTCTGGTGTATCAAAATCCGGTTCGCCCGCCCCAAAACCAATCACGTTTATACCGTTAGCTGCCATTTCTTTTGCTTTGGCGTCAATTGCCAGGGTCGGTGAGGGATGGATTGCTTTAGCGCGTGCAGAAAGCAAATTCTTCATGGGGCACCTCCTAAAGAATAACAACTATTATATATCTTAGTGTTTCATCCTGCGAAAAACAAGATCGTGATCATAGATATACTGTATTCATAATGATTTTTTACATAATTTTCTCTTTTGGCACATGGGTTTTCCCCTTGGGTGCACCCCCGCTCCACGCAAAAAACGGTGCTGCCGATCAAGGCAGCCCCGTTTCATACGATTAATCCTATTGCTCCTGTTCCTTTTTAGCCTGAGCAATAACCCCTTCGGCGATCTGCGCGGGTACCTCCTCATAGTGATCGAACTCCATGGTAAAATCGCCCCGCCCTTGGGTCATCGAACGCAGATCGATGGCATACTGGTATAGCTCGGCTAGGGGAGCTTGGGCTTTGACCACTTGATAACCACCGCCGATGGGATCCATCCCCATGATCCGGCCGCGCTTCTTGTTCAAATCGCCGATGATATCGCCCATATACTCATCGGGGACCGTTACTTCAACATTCATGATGGGTTCCAACAAAATGGGTTTTGCCTCCATAAAGCCTTTCTTGAAGGCCATGTGGGTGGCAATCTTAAAGGCCATCTCCGAGGAGTCCACTTCATGATAACTACCATCGTAGAGCGTTACTTTGACATCCACCACCGGATAACCCGCCAGGACCCCTTCTTCAATGACTTCGTGGAGTCCCTTCTCCACCGCCGGGATATACTCACGCGGCACCGCCCCGCCGAAGATCTCATCCACGAATTCAAAGCCACCGCCCTGAGGCAAGGGTTCCAGTTTCAATTTAACGTGTCCATACTGGCCGCGCCCGCCGGATTGTTTCTTATGTTTGCCCTCCACATCTGCGCGGCCGCGAATGGTTTCTTTGTATGGGATCTTGGGGGGTTTGAGGTTTACCTCCACCCCGAATTTCTTCTGGAGTTTGCTGACGATCACACTTAAGTGCATATCCCCGAGGCCGGAGACGGTTTGCTCGTTGGTGACCGAGTTTTTCTCCGCCTTAAATGTGGGATCCTCCTCCATCAACCGGGCAAGGCCCATGCTGATTTTATCCACATCGGCTTTGCTCTTCGGCTCAACAGCCATGGTATACTTCGGTGCAGGGAATTTGATACCCTCGTACCGTATGGGATTGTCCTTTGTCGCCAAAGTATCTCCCGTACCGGTAAACTGTAGTTTGGCCACGGCGCCAATGTCCCCGGCGCCGATCTCGCTTGCGGGTTCCTGTTGTTTACCCTTGATTAAAAACGTCTGGCCAACCCGCTCTTCAGCATTACGGTTTACGTTCCAAACATGGGAATCGGCCTTCAGCACACCGGAGATTACCTTGAATAAGGTCAACTTACCAACAAAGGGGTCGGCCATGGTTTTGAAGACAAAGGCCGAGAAGGGCTCGCCTTCATCAACCTGGCGGATCACTTCCTCGCCTTTGCCGTTGACCCCGAGCTCGCCCGGCCGCTGGGCGGGAGAAGGCATGGCGTTGATGATCGTATCCAACATGGCCTTAACGCCCATCACCTTCAAGGAAGAGGTACAAAGCACCGGAACAATTTGCCCGTTGGCTGCTCCTTGCCTAAAGCCGGACAGAATCTCTTCATCCGTCAGCTCTTCGCCCTCCAGATACTTGGTCAGCAGATCATCATCGGTCTCGGCCACGGCTTCAATCAGCATCTGGCGGTACTCCTCAACCCGTCCGGCCAGTTCCGCCGGGATCTCCACCTCTTCCGCCCTGCCGCCTTCACCAATATAAGCCTTCTTTTTAATAATATTTACCACGCCGTTGAAGGTCTCGGCCGCGCCCACCGGCACCTCCACCGGAATAACCTTTTTACCGAAACGGTTACGCAATTGATCCAAGACCAGATCAAAGTTGGCATTCTCCCGGTCCATCTTATTGATGACAATCAACCGGGGCAGTTGATACTCATCCGCCAGGTTCCAGCTTTTCTCCGTACCCACTTCTACGCCGGAGACAGCGCACACAACAATCGCCGCTATATCAGCAACCCGGGCCGCACTTTTGGCCTCGCCGGCAAAATCGAAGAAACCCGGGGTATCTAAGATATTAATCTTATGGTCCTTATACTCGCAAGGCGCAACAGAGGTATTGATTGAAATTTTCCGCTTTATCTCCTCCGGATCATGATCCATCGTTGAAGCGCCTTCATCGACCTTGCCCAACCGGTCTACAGCCTTTGCTGCAAAAAGCATGGCCTCGGCCAACATGGTCTTCCCGCAACCTCCGTGTCCAACCAGCACTACGTTGCGAATTTGTTCCACCTTGTACCTTTTCAACCAAAATACCTCCTCTTTTCATAAGTTACTGCATCCGGGCGATCATAATTCATCATGAACGGAAATTTTGCCGCGAATGCCAGTTTTTCATCTACCCAGCCATAAAAGCAAGGGCGGGAATAGTTTTACTTATTCGACCACCGTCAGACATTTCCTGCCTTAACAAAATTTTTACCTTTTGCGCCCAGCTTAAATTTATGGCCGGCGGTTATTCTATCATCAGGTAGGTGGACCGGCCGAACCAAGACTAAAAAGGACCCCGGCGGGAGCTGCAGTCCCAAACCGGTCCGGCTTAGTCGGGCAAAGGTCAAGTCGGTGTAGGCAGATGGCCGATCCCGTCAATTGGCCGGCGCGAAGGTCTCGGCCATTTCCGCCCGGGATCTCCTCTTCCGAAAGGATCAGCTGGTTCCTGGCGGGAGTGGCCGGGGGCTGAGTCAAGAGCCTCTCCATTTCCTCAAGGATGGAATGGACCCATCATCTTCCGTTCGGTCGGGAGTGGACAGGTTCGGGCAAAGGTATGTACGGGTGCGGGAAAAGCTGCAGCCTTGGATCGGTCCGCGCCTAAACCAGGCCGCCCGGTTCGGTAAGTATCCGTACATGCCGGCGCGAAGGTCGGCGCCACCACCCGCAGGGGGACCCGTTTGGCCAAAACGGGTCCCTAAACATTATCATCCATCCAGGAGGGCGGCAAGTCCTTCCATCAATTGCAGTTTTTCTTTATCCGTCCGGATCACCAGCCCTTTTTCCAAATCCGCTTGCTCCTGCCGGGGCAGCTTGTCCACCTCAATTGCTGTTACTTCTTTTAGCGGCCCCTTCCGCTCCGGTCGGCCATGGAAGATGGCAACTTTGCCGTCGAGAACCCCAATAAACTCCTCCCTTTCGCAGATGGGGCAATGACCCTCACTGGAGCGAATCAGCGTCAACCACTCCCCGTCGGCACTACCGATTCGCCAGCCTTGATAAAACCGGCCGATCAACGCCAGATTTCCCTCTGTCACCGCCTTTTTTCTTCCATATCATGACCACAGCGGGCAAACTTCCTCCGTAACAATATTTCCAATTCCCCTTTGGCCACTGGCCGGACCAGTGCAGGCGGAACCACGACCCGTCTTTTCTGGAGCCACGTAAAGTGTACCAGGCCCGCCGCTGCCGCCAGGGCTAGACTGAACCCACAAAAAACAAAAACAAGATACCTTTTCTTTTTTGGCATGCTTCTCCCCCCTGGTGTTTTCATCCTTCCCCCATCTATCATTCCCGGGGTGTCCAACATTATGAATTTTCCATCATTATCCGGGAATATTATTCACAGTTTTCTTCAGCAAAAGCCGCAAGGAAAGTTGCCGCCGGAGAAAAAAAAGAGGCCCCCTGGCCTCTCCTCCACTCGCATAATACCGTCTTATTCTTCCTATTCTATTCAGCATACTTTTCCATGTCTTCATCGGAGATGTCAAAGTTGCCGTACACAGCTTGGACATCGTCATGGTCTTCCAAAGCATCAACCAGTTTCAAGACAACCGGTACGGCTTCGCCGGTAACTTCGACAGTATTCTTGGGAACCATGATAATCTCCGCTTTATCAATGGGCAAATTTCTAGACTCCACATAACGGCGAACCGTTTCCAGATCCCCCGGTGCAGTGATCAGTTCAAAGCCTTCGTCTTCCACCCGCATATCCTCAGATCCGGCTTCCATTGCAAGATTCAAGGCATCCTCTTCCGTCAGATTCACCTCTTCGCGGGGGATGACCACAACCCCTTTGGCTTCGAACATCCAACCGACGCAGCCTGCTTCACCCAAGTTTCCGCCATTGCGGGAGAAAATATACCTCATCTCACCGGCCGTCCGGTTCCTGTTATCGGTCAGGGCCTTTACCAGCAAAGCCACTCCGACCGGACCGTAGCCTTCATAAGTAACCTCCTCATAGGCATTACCGTCACTCTCGCCGGCACCGCGTTTGATGGCCCGTTGAATATTCTCATTGGGCATATTGCATTCCTTTGCTTTTTGGATGGCCAAACGCAGGCGAAAGTTTCCCTCCGGGTCCGGACCTCCTGCTTTAGTTGCCACAATAATCTCCCGGGTTACCTTCGTAAATGCCTTTGCTTTTTGCAAGTCCGTCTTTTCTTTCTTCCGTTTAATCGTAGACCATTTTGAATGTCCGGACATGGGCTTCGCCTCCTCGCAAAACAGGATAAACTCTTTTCCACCTTCACCAGTATAACGATTCTTGCCCCACGAATCAAGTTATTTCTGCCGTCCCATGACTTGCAACATTAAAATAACCGCCCTTTTGGCGGCGGTTTTTATCCTGCGGGAGTTGTACGAACCAGCAATTGCATCTTCTCCAAAAGGCCGACAACGAGGATTCCCACGGCCAAAAAGGCCAATAGCGACAGGACCGGCTCCTCCAAGAACAGGAGAAAATCATAGAGGCCGTGCCAAAAAACGGCGAATCCCAAACCTTTGCCCATTGTCAACAGTAGTTTTGCTCCCTGCTTCGACTGCCACAGATACCAACCGCCCCAGCCGCTAAAAGCCGCATGGGCCAGACATCCAACCACAGCCCGGACCAGGCCGACCCGGTAACCCATGGCATAAGTATATAAAAGGTTTTCCAACGCCGCAAAACCCAGGCCTACGGTAACCCCATAAACAATCCCGTCAACGGGTTCATTAAGCTCGGGATTGGGCCGCACCAACAGATAAAGGGGGAGCATCTTCACCCCTTCCTCAATTAAAGCGATGACAAGGAAAGCCATTGTCAACAAGGACAGGATTGCCCTAGTCAATCTTGCTTCTTGCAGCGGCATCTGCCAAAGCATCTCCAAAACACCCGCCGGTACCACCATTAACATTCCAGCCAGGAAAACTTTGCCCACCAAACCTTTGGGTTCCGGATTCAACCGGTCCTGACGATAAAAGAAGACCAGCCATAACAGCCCGGGCAATACCGACACCAATAGGAGTAGCAAATACGGCAATTCCGTTAAACCCCCTTAAGTCTTCCCCTCCCAACCACCCACGGCATTTGCCCGCTGTCCTTCACCGGCGAGGCTCCCCTTTCCCTCGGCCAACCCGCATCTTTAGGCAAAGCCGCCGGAGAATAGTATATCCCTTTTCCTAAGCTTCAACATAGAAAAGAAAAAACGACCCGCTTATGACGGAGTCGTTTCTTTTCCTTGCTGTAAAGAGGCTTTGTAATAGGTACCCAGTGCAATCACAGATAAGATCAGCCCGGCGGCCACCAAGAAACACCCGCCCTCGCGCCAAAACATCAGAAGGAAAAATCCGCAATAAAAAATAGTTGAGCTGGATTTACCCCAATAATTGCTGGAGATGACCCGCCGTTTCCTGGCCAACAATACCGCCCCACCTACCAGCTGCAAAAGCTCCTTCAATATATAAGCCCAGACAAAGAAAACCGGCAATGCTCCTTGTAGCCAGAGTCCGATCAGAACTGCTGCGATCACCAGCTTATCGGCCACAGGGTCTAAGATCTTGCCTAATGTGGAGATTTCCTGGCGTTTTCTGGCCACATAGCCATCGAGAATGTCCGTCAGCCCCACCACTATCAAGAATCCAAGTTTAAACCAGATTGGCCCCCTGCTGACCAAAACCCAAAAGACAAAGGGCGCCAAGACCAACCTGCTTAGGGTAATCCAATTCGCTACTGTCATCGCCCTAAATCCTTTCTTTATGATTCTCGTCACCAGCACCGGAATTTACCGTCTTCACCCGCTTTTCTACGGTAAAGCCGGTCAAAACATTATTCTTATTTTAACAACAGAGCTTTATCTTGGCAAGAACTATTTAAAACAACATTCCTGTTCCTCCGTGGCTTCCCCCATCGGACCGCCCGGACCGGTAAAGTTGCCGGCCTCCCTTAATTCGTCGGCAACGAAGGATCAGACTGCAGCGGCACCTCAGGGAGGGTAATCCGGGGCATCTCGATGAGCACCGTCGGCTGGCGGGGAGTCATAACATAGATTAGTACCACAATACAGGCCAACAACAGGACAATATAGATGATGTACTCCAAGGCGATCCTGGAAACAAAGGGCCTTTCTTGTTTCATTAAACCCACCTTCCTCCCGAAAAAAGCCCCCAAAGGGGGGCTTTTTCTGCCGGAAGCTCCAAGCTGCTTACATAGCAAACTGCTTACATAATCTTATTAAGCCTGAGCGTTAAGTCCTCAATAACACTTTCCAATTCCCGGATACGCTGGCTAAAAGCTGCCACCTGTTCAACCACATCGGCTTTTTCCTTGTCTCCCTCACTTAGGACCTGGTCAATATCACCAAACTGGTTGATAAATGACACATATTGTTCCAACGCCCCTTGGGAGGTCGTCGCGATCCGGTCAAGATCCTGTTGTACCTGATTGCTGTCCTTTTTCTGTTTTTCAATGGCATTAACCATCGCAACCGTCTCTTGTTGCAGGCCGTCAAGGGCTTTACCAATCTCGGCAAATAATTCTTTGATCTCCTCGGAGTGTTTTGCCAACACCCCAACGGATTCCACCGAATTTCTGAAGATGCCGGACAAATTGGCGGTGGCCGCCCTGATGGTCTTGGTTATGGCTTTGATCTGGTCGGCTGCGCCGCGGCTAGCCTCCGCCAGTTTACCAACCTGGTCGGCAACAACCCCGAAACTGGTACCGTATTCTCCGGCCCGCGCCGCCTCAATGGCTGCATTGAGCGAAAGCAAGTTGGTCTGTTCATTGATCTGCAGAATCGTTTCCAACACCAGATCAATCTTGTGAACCTCATCTTCCACCCGCTTAATCCGGCTCAAGGTCTCGGCGGTAGTCTTATAACTGCCGTTAACCTCATCCACTACACTGCTAACTTTTGCCATGCCGGCTTGGAGGTTCTCCTTCACCTGCGCCAGAAGGCCCTGGGCTTGTTGGATGGAGGCAACAGTCTCCGCGCTTGCCACAGAAACTTGGCCAAAGGCAACAGCCAATTGATCAACGGCCTCTTTCACCTGATTAATGGTTTCCTTCGGTATCGTCCCGTCCGTTTTCAGGGTCTCCACTTTATCTTTAATAAGGTCAAGATTCTTTAACGCGTTGCGGACCTGATCGGCAATCTTATTGGCCAGTTGGAGCAGAGCCTGATTCTTTTCCACATTTTCATTGGCATAACTGCGAACTGATTGGATGCCTTCTTCCACATCCTGTGCCGTATTCGCCATTATGGCAAAGGCTAATCTTAGCACCAACCCGTAGATAACAGCCAAGGCAACAATGAGATACCAGGTCCGAACATCAACAAACAAGGGGATTAAGAAAATTTGACCTATCAAAGCAATGATCAGTACCAATCCGAAGGTGTGCAATTGGGATTGTAGCGGCATCAGTGTCAGTTCGTAGAAGATGGGGAGTCTAGCTATTTTTCGAAAGATGTTTTCCTCACCGTTTCTACCCATTAGTTGTGCGCCCCCTTATAGCATGCCGTTATTTTGTTACAGTTCGCGTTCAAATGAAAAACTCCTCTTTCCAACCTAATTTGAACAGCAATTTCACCGGGAAGGCCGGGCGAAGAGCACCCCGCCGCCGGATTCCTGGTTTAATTATCGGCAGGTAGCCACCATCAATCAAGCTTTTTTATCTCACGACGCAGTTTTCGAATGATCCGCTTCTCCAACCGGGAAATGTAGGATTGGGAGATCCCAAGATAATCCGCCACTTCCTTCTGGGTCTTTTCCGTGCCGTCCTTCAAACCGAAACGAAGCTCAAGGATGCAGCGTTCCCGCCCGGTCAGTTGCCCGATGGCCAGGGCCAGCAAGTCCCTGTCCACCTCCTCTTCCATCTGTTTATAGGCGGAATCGCTCTCCGTGCCCAAAACATCGGATAATAACAGTTCATTACCGTCCCAATCAATATTGAGGGGTTCATCAAAGGAAACCTCCGTGCGGACACGGTTATTACGCCGCAGATACATGAGGATCTCATTTTCAATGCAGCGGGAGGCATAGGTGGCCAGCTTGATCTTCTTGCCCGGATCAAAAGTATTAACCGCTTTGATCAAACCAATGGTACCGATAGAGACCAGATCCTCAATGCCGATCCCCGTGTTCTCAAACTTCCGGGCAATATACACCACCAACCGAAGATTACGCTCGATCAGCAAAGACTTTACCCCCCGGTCACCCTGTTGCAACCGGGACAGTAAAACAGTTTCTTCTTCGCTGGTCAAGGGTGGCGGGAGCGCCTCACTTCCTCCGATGTAAAATACTGTCCGCGGATAAAAACCCAACCACTTCAGAAACTTTATCCATAAAACCTGAACCTTCCAACTCCAGTTGATCATCATCCGGTGCATTCGGTTGCCTCCTTAAGCTAACCTTCCATTAATTCTGTGACCAAGGCTGCCGGAAACAAAGCTTGGTATTCCCCCTTGCCAAAGCTTTGCCGGGAAAACCCGCACACCACATTTTGAATCAGACGCGGGGGCGAACAGAGCCAACCCACCTCTTCCGGAACAATTCCCACCAGCAGCCCGGATCCGGTCTCTACGGAGGTCAGGGGGATAAGCCTCAGTCGGTTCGACCAAACCCGTTCATCGGCAGCCGTGGGCAGATCACCCTCCAGTAGGCGTTCCAGGGAGGCGCAAAACTTAGGGGGGAGCAAAGGTTTAACCGCGGGAAACGAAAGTACTACCACAGGCGCCAGTGTCAAAGGGTCGCGTAAAAAGTGGCCGGTATCCACCAAAGCCGTAACCCCGATGGAGATACCGTCGATTTTGATCCTGAGCGGGATGGAACATGTACGCGTCCAAACAGCCTCATGCACCATCCCCCAACCAAGCTCGGCAATGAACAACAGCGAAATCAGATTAAGCAATAAAACCTGCCAGGAGGCCACACCACCGGCAAACTCCATGGCCTGCGCCCAATTCCCAGCAGCCAAGCCACTTAGGCAAAGCAGCCCCCAGCTTAAACCCACCGTAACAAAGGTTAAGAAGTAAAAAAGCAGCACAACCCGGAAGGCTTTTGTGCGATTATTGGGTGGAAAGGCCCACAAGACCATCATGGCCCCCACCACAAAAAACAGGACCGTCTCCCAGCCGCCCAAAGAGTGGGCGGCGGCATCCCGCCGCAACCCCAGGATAAATAGATAAACCGCGCCAACGGTTGCCGCGGTCAGGATCCGCCCCCGTTTAACGGGATAACGAAGGATTTTGCCGGTCGTCCAGAGAACTGCTACATTCATCAAACCGGCCAGGAAGGCCCGGTACAGCCAGACATCAATGTAAACGACCCGCATTGCTCCCCTCCTCATCAAGCCATTATACCTTCGCCTGCTCCTTATTCCTTTCTTCCCGGTCCACGAATCCTTTCGGAAGACGCCGAACTCCCCCGAAAATTAACGAACGTCCCGAAAATGCGGGAAAGCGCCCAAAAGGCGCTTTCCTGTCGGAGAATATTCTTTCTGCCAATGTATTTCCATTTACGATTCTATTTACGTCTGAAAAAGACCGGAATATCCAGATCATCGCTCTCCACAATGGAACGGATATCCAGATCACCAAGGCCAAGCCGGCGGTTTTTCTTGTTCTCAAAACCGGTGGCGATGACGGTCACCCGGATCTCATCGCCTAGATTCTCATCGATCACCGCCCCAAAGATAATGTTGGCGTCGGGATCGGCGGCTTCCGTAATAATGGTAGCCGCATCATTCACCTCAAAGATCCGCAGATCGGAACTGCCGGTGATGTTTAACAGGACCCCTTTTGCCCCCTCAATGGAGGTCTCCAGCAAAGGTGAGGATACCGCCGCCCGGGCCGCATCAATCGCCCGGTTCTCGCCCTTTGCCACGCCAATCCCCATCAGTGCGGAGCCGGCGTTAGTCATAATCGTCTTCACATCCGCAAAGTCCACATTAATCAAGCCGGTCACAGCAATTAGGTCGGAAATGCCTTGGACACCCTGGCGCAACACATCGTCGGCAACGCGAAAGGCCTCCAAAACAGAGGTGTTCTTCTCGACAACCTGGAGCAATCTTTCGTTGGGAATGGTGATCATTGTGTCAACATTATCTTTGAGTGCGGCAACGCCTTCCTCTGCTTGCACCGTCCGGATGCGGCCCTCGAAGAGGAAGGGTTTGGTCACAACACCTACGGTCAACGCACCAAGCTCCCGGGCAATATTGGCAATCACCGGCGCGGCTCCTGTTCCCGTGCCGCCGCCCATCCCCGCGGTAATAAAAACCATATCCGCCCCTTCCAGCAGGGCTCTGACCTCGTCCTTACTCTCCTCGGCGGCAGCGCGCCCAATCTCCGGATTGGCCCCGGCGCCCAGACCCCTGGTGAGTTTATCGCCAATCCGCAGCCTATGTTCGGCATTGGACCGGAGCAAGGCTTGGGCATCGGTGTTGATGGCAATAAACTCCACACCCTTCAAGCCCTTCTCAATCATCCGGTTAACAGCGTTAGAGCCGCCTCCGCCAACTCCAACCACTTTAATTGAGGCAAATTGCTGCTCGGCTACTTCAAACTGAAGCATCTTTTTCCTCCTAACGGCATAAACCAGCCCTACATGGTTTTCAGTTGTTCTTCTTCGAAATGTTTATTCCTATTCCACACGTATCAAAGGGAAACCTGCTTGCAATAAAAAATTTATTATTAACAATCCCCGTTCAAAGCCCCTAGCCGGAAAGATGGTCATTTGCCGTCCGGATCACCGGCTGAGCCGGTGCCCGCAAATCGATCTCGACCATGCGCCTGCGGTCACTGCGGGCCAGAAGTGCGCGTAAGGTAGCCATCTTTTCCGGCAAGTTAGTGGTATCGCCGAATTCTACTTGAATGGAATCAACAGTATAGACCCGAAAATGCCCGACGTCAACTTGGGAGATCTCCTGGCGCAGATCGGCGCCGGCAGCAAGCAGCAGTTTAACTCCCTCGGGATAAAGAACATGCTGGATGCGGCCGGGTAAGCCCGGAACCAACTGAAACCCTTTTAAACCAGTTAAAACCGGTAAAGTACCGGCGGCCTCCGTCCGACCCACCGAGAGAATAACACCGGCTTCGTCCAGTTCCAGGAGACCCTTTGGACTGTCTACCAGGCAGAGGGGTTCGCGTTCCACCACCTGAATGATGAGGGTATCCGGGAATTTCCGCTCCACGGTAACCCGGCGAATGGCCGGCAATTTCAATAAGTTCCGGGCTAATCCTTCCGGATCCGTTTGCCACAGATTAACCCGGTGTTTTAATCCCAGGCGATCCAAGATCTCTTCCTTTGCCAATAACCGGTTACCGGATATTTCAATATGACGCAGCAGGAATATATTCGATTGAAATATGATAAATCCACCGATAATCAGCAGCAGCCCCGCCAAAGTCAGCCCGAACCCCCAACCTGAGATGCCTTGCGGTTTCTTTACTTCGGTCCGGTTCAAACCAGTAAACCCCCTATTGTTCCAGATCATTAATTATATAGTTGTCCTTCGGTATAAGTTCAAAACCAGATTGATCTCGCCAACACCACACCCGATGCGACGAGCAATCTCCTCCGGGCTCTCCCCCCGGCTAACCCAGTCATAGATTTGTTTTACCCTTTCATCCACAATTACTGGTTGCTGATCAACCTCCTGCTCCTGTTCTTCCGTTGCAGACAACTCCTCAGAAAAAGCGAGACCGGACGCGTCCGTCCGGGTCTCGGCCTCATGTCTTGCCAAAGCCCCTTGCTCCGTATCATCCTGCCCGGAGGATTCCAGTGTTGCAGAGGAAAGTTCAATGACCAATTCTTCCACCACGCCCAAACGATCCGCCAATTGCCGCTGCCTTCGCGCAAGCTCCTTCAAACCCAAAAAGAGCAACAGGCAAAGGCCGACGCACAATATATGAAGGAAAATCAAAATGCCGAGCAACAAAGCAAAGCTCCTCCTACTCCCCTTTTCTGACGGTCGTACGAGCGACGAAACAAGCTTTAACCCATACTTGTTATATTTCAATGTCAATGTGACGACCGAGGGAGACGTCTTCCTGCTGTTCTTTCTTCCTTTGGGAATCCTGTTGTTCTCTGCCGCCGGAGCTGTCCTGTTCCTGCCGGCGCGTTACCCGTTTGGCCAGGACATTCTTCTTGCGCTGAACCTGTTGCTGTTCTTCCTTCACCTGATTTTGGAGGCGCCTGCGAAAGTTCTCGCCTTCGCTCTCGTTCATCTTGGTCACAACCCCTTGGTATTTTTGCACCTCATGGGTGCGGGAGACCAAGACTTGCAGGTCGACCGGGCGTAACATCCCAATCCCCCTTTTTAACGATAGGACTGGATGACTACTTCTCCTCCCTCATAAGCAAAGGTGGCATACTGAATTTCGTCTTTGATGATTCGTGTCGCCTTACCAATGGTAATTCGGACACCGGGATAAATCGTCTCCTTGACTTTTACCCGCCCCTTCTCCGCGATCCGGGACTGCAGTTCTTGCAAGATCTCTCTACGCCGCTTTTCCTGTTCACGTACAGTAGACGACAAGGCTTTTACCGTAGTTTCTAACTTATCCCGCATTTCCCTCCGCTGCGGATGGTTGTAACTCCCCTCACGGTCCAAGATGTTCAAAGCTTTCTGCGCATTATCCAGATTAGCAGCGTTCTTGCGCAACTCCTCTTCCAGTTGAGCCAGTTCAGCCCGGAGCCCAGGGTTGACGCCAACTTCAATCTCGGTGACTGTCCCCAAACGAGAACCCAATGTTTTGGCATCCACCAGTTCATTGGCACGGCAGAGTCCTCCAACGATCAGGCCCTTCCGTCCGGTCATCAGGATATTACCGGCAGCGCTGACCCTGGAGTGCATAATAGCGTCACGCACCTGCACGTCCCCGCCGGCTTCAACGGTGGCGCGTTCAATATAGATGGTCGATAAGCTGCCAGCACAGCGAATCTCAGACTTATCCTGCCCGACAATTCCGCCGGTAACCTTCACGTTGCCGCCACTGACAATTAACGCCGCTTCCACATTGCCATATACGGTAACATCACCTTCGGCCTTAACGGAAAACCCGCTCTCCACATTGCCCTTGATGATCACATTACCTAAAAAATCAATATTCCCAGAGCGGAAATTTACACCGCCGGGAACTTCGTGAACGGAAAAAACGCTGATACGGTTTCCGGCTAATGTCGGTTCTCCCGGTGCAGTAGCAATCACCGACAAGCCATCGGATGACCAGGCAACGTTCTTTCCCATCACAAGTGACTTGTCTTTCCCCGGTTTAGGCCGGATCTCCCGGTTGCGTACATCCCGCCCGGGAGTACCGGGTGTGGCCGGCGTTTTGATCACCAAAACATCATTGGCACGGACATTATGAATGGTGGACACCTCACGGAAATCAACACGCCCGTCTTCCAGTTCCTTCACAAAAACGTCCTGTTTTTCCGTGGGAAAGAGGAACATTAACTTGGCATCCTCACCGCTGACCGGTGCTTCTCCTTCAGCTACCAAAACCTGGCTTTGGCTCCGTTGCTCCACCGCCCGGACAATTTCTTCTTCCTTTAGTCCGTAAGTAATACCTTCCTTTTTCAACAGTTCTTTAGCCATGGCCACCGTGGGCCATTCCCCTTCGGGAGTTTCAGGAGGAACCACACTTATATAAGCCCGCATTGAATCAGGCGTCACTTCAAGCTTAATCCACCCGGCCGTTTTAGGATCTTTTTCATTCATAGCTCATACCCCCACCACATGGGAACGCCAACGTCCAAGGCGTCCGCGCAACCTCAAAACAGCTTTTGTATGAATCTGCGAAACACGGGATTCGGAGATCTCCAAAATCTCCCCTATCTCCTTTAGTGTAAGGCCTTCATAATAATATAACGTAATCACCAACCGATCCCGCTCGGGCAAAGCGTCAATGGCTTTAGCCAAAGCGCGCCGGAGTTCTTCCATCTCCACCTGTTGTTCCGGATCTTCGCTGTCGGGGTTCTCCACCAGATCAAGGACACGAACGCTCTCATCCTCCGGATTATGTGCCGTCCACAGCTCATCCAAGGAACTGAGGGTGGTGCAACTGATCTCTGAGAGCATCTGGTGGAATTCTTGCAAGGAAAGGTTCATCGCCTCACTAATCTCCTGGTCTGTTGCAGAACGCCCCAGCCGGTTCTCCAGATCCAAACAGGTACGCTCGACTTCCCTGGCTTTCTGCCGGACAGACCTGGGAACCCAGTCGTTGCTCCGCAAGCCGTCCAGGATTGCCCCCCTGATCCGGGCAATGGCATAAGTTTCAAATTTTATTCCCCGCGCAGCCTCGTATTTGTCAATGGCGTCCATTAAACCAAAGATACCGTAACTGACCAAGTCATCAAAATCAACATTCGGCGGGAGACCAATGGCGATCCGACCGGCAACATATTTCACAAGTGAAGCATATTGGAGGATTAGTGCTTCACGCGCGGCCGGGGAACGTAATTGTTGATATTCATACCATAAACGTTGTTCATCTCCCCGTCCTTCGTTACTCATGACCATGACCGTCCTCTCTGTCAATCATAGGCCTCCCCTGCCATTGTTTATCCTCCCTGATTCTGATCCCGATCGATCCGCGGAGGATTCCATGCTTGAAACTCATTCGCCGTTTTCTCCTCTTCAAGCTCCGGCTCCGGTCTTGTTACCCCTGCTTCCTCCTGGGCAAGCTTTGTTTTCGCCAGTTCGTTAAGTTGAAGGGTGAAGAACCTTCCCACCACATAGCCAAGGCCGGCGCCGGTCAATCCGCTGAAGAAGACTTTTCTGATTAAACCGATACCATCAGTACCAGCCCATAAACCGGCCAACAATCCGCTCCCCAGAAAAGTCATCCCCACCAAGGAGCAGATAAGACTTGTCAGCCGATTAAAGGACCTCACAGCTGAAAGACCGGACAGTTGAATGTTTTCACATTCACAATGCCGGTTTCCGTATCTAGAGTTATTGTTTTTCCCAAATTTCCGCCCACGCTGCGGGCGGCGATCTTCAGACCGTATTTGGCCAAAGCCTCCTCCACCGCTGTCACGTTTCTGGAACCGATATTTAGCCGTGGATCATTACCGCTGATTGAGAACATTTGGGCACCGCCGACAATCTTAACGATCAGCCTTCTGCGTAACGCACCGTTCTTTTCCATCAACTCCAACAGTGCGGGTATGGCAGTATCAGCAAATTTCCCAGGATTGCTCAATTCCCTCGCCTGACTGCTGTCGGGCAGCATAATATGGGCCATCCCCCCCAATTTAATCAGCGGATCATACATGCAGACGCCAACACATGAACCCAGCCCTAAGGCCATCAATACATCTTTTGGTGTTGCCGTTTTTAGTTCTGACATTCCGACCCGGAAGACTGTTGACATCCGCCTTTCACTCCCAACGCATCCAAGATGAGTGTCAGCGAATCCGGATCCGGCACGAGGAAGAAGTGCCCGGTAGCATTAATGTCAGCAACACTTAGCTTGGTTTCGATGACAAGGGCGTAATCCGTTTGTTCGCCAATATCAGCAAGGACAGAATTCAAAATGGCGCCGGCCATATCAAAGGCCAAGCCCGGCACAGACGATAACATGTTTAGTTTAGTAAAGGCCGAAAAGGCATAGACGTACGCACCAGTCAAAATGTTGGCCAACTCTTTTAAAGCGGAGCCCTCAATTTCACCGATGACCACACTTTCCCGTTTGGGGCGTCCGATCATAAAGTCCGCGATGGACAAAGCGCTGTTCCGGGGGTACAAATAAAGCATCCGGCAGGTCACATCACCGAACACCCTCATATACACGCCAACCATTGGCAGCTCCGCGCCGCCAATCGTCTCGCAGATCTCCCCCAAGGGAACAATGGAGATCCTGGGGACTTCCATCTCCACCCGTTGGTTCAGCATCTGTGACAAGACCGTGGCCGCATGGCCTGCACCAATGTTTCCCACTTCGCGCAGGGCATCTAACTGCAGTTCATTTAGATTTAAAATCACGTCCATCTTATCACCCCAATTTCACTTCCGATAATTCACGCACTTCTTCCGTACTAAGTGTCCGCTCCAAGTTCAACAGGACGATTAAACGATCGTCAACGCGGGCAACGCCGGAGATGAAGGCCTGATCAATGCTTTTAACAATATCGGGCGCTGGTTCAATGGCACTCATGGGGATCCTGAGCACACCGACCACCGTATCCACGATCAAGCCAACTTTATTGCCGCCTTCACCCATCTCCACGATGATAATCCGGGAGTTATAGTCCAACGGCGGCAGGGTTAAACTGAACCGCTTCCGCATATCCACAATGGGAATTACCTCACCGCGCAGATTGATGACACCCTCCACAAAACTGGGGGCTTTAGGAACCCGTGTCACCCCCATGTCAAGGGTCTCAATTTCCCGGGCCTGTAATATATCGACGCCAAATTCTTCTTCACCAAGTTTAAAGACTACAATCTGCATCAATTCCTCAGAAACGTTTTGTTTATCTTTATCCATTCTGCTCCCCCCTAAAATCCTGTGTTTACCTGGGTTTAGCCGCCATTTGTCACGCCACAGCCCGAAAATCCAGAATCAATGCGACACGCCCGTCACCCAAAATGGTGGCTCCGGCAATTCCCGGAACATCCTTTAGATATGTACCGAGGGATTTAATAACTACATCCTGTTGCCTCAAGAGCGCATCAACCACGTAGCCGACACGCCGTTCGCCAACACTGATCACTACAACATCCAACTCGTCGTAATCGGGGTTTTTCGCGCCGGATACATCCAACAGGTTCTGCAAACGAATGAGCGGCAGCATCTGCCCACGCAAGACCGTTACTTCCTGATTGCGCAAGATCTTGATATCATTGCGGGCCACACTGATTGTGGAATCAACATAACCGGAGGGGATCGCGTAAATCTCCTCGCCAATCTTGACCAGGAGCGTTTGAATAATCGCCAATGTCAACGGAAGGGTAATGGTAATAGTCGTCCCCTGCCCAAACACAGAGGAAATTTGGACCGTTCCGCCCAAACTCTTAATCTTGGTGCGAACCACATCCATACCCACGCCGCGGCCGGAGACATCCGATACCTTCTTCGCAGTGGAAAAACCGGGTAAGAAGATGAAGTTAATAATCTCCTCCTCGGTCTTCTCCGCCAGTTCCTCCTCGGTCAGCAGGCCTTGCCGAACCGCTTTCTCCCCAACGGCTTGAACATCAATTCCCTTGCCGTCGTCCATAATCTTAACCACGACATTATTACCCTGTTGAAAAGCAGTAATGCGAACGGTTCCCGCGGCGGGTTTGCCGTTGGCCTCCCGGACATCCGGGGTTTCAATGCCATGGTCCACACTGTTGCGGAGGATATGAACCAGCGGATCGCCGATCTCATCAATAACCGTCCGGTCCAATTCCGTCTCTTTACCCTCAATGACCAAGTTAATCTCTTTACCCAGATTTTTGGCCAAATCCCGGACCATCCGGGGAAAGCGGCTGAAGACATTGTCAATGGGTACCATCCGCGTCTTGAGCACCTGATCCCGCAGGTCCGAAGTTAAACGGCCAACATGCTCCACAGTTTCAGCCAATAGCAGGTTTTGCGAATCCATGGCTAGTTGCTCCAACCGAGAACGGGCAATGACCAACTCCGCCAGGAGGTTCATCAATTTATCTAATTTATGGATGTCAACCCGGACCGTCTGGGCCACTGGACCCTTTGCCGAGACTTGAACCGTGTCGCCCTTGGACACGATCTTTGCGGTTTTCACCGTCTCTTCCTTGGTCTCCCGCCGTTCAATCGGCAGTTTGTCAAGGTCAATTTTCTCCACCTTGACATTTTTAACATCCATAATCTTATTTAGCGTTTTAACAAGTTCTTCCCCGTCATTCTGGGACAAAACACCCAAGAGGAAGGTGTCGTCAAAATTCTCGTCTTCCAAGTCCTTGGTGGAAGGGCTGCTTTTAATTAATGTCCCAAATTGTTGCACGTCACGCAGGACCATAAAGACCCGGACGCCTTTGAGCACACAGTCCGGAGCCAATTGGACTTCTACATGGTATAAATTATATCCGCCGGTTATTGTCGGTTCTAACTCAGTCTTCTCTTCGGGGGTATAACGAAGCTCCAGTTTCTTACGGCGTTCTTCCCCTGTTTCCTTCCCGGCGGCAGGGGCGGACGCCGGAGAAGCACCACTGGCCACCTGCTTTAACAACTGGATGACTCCGTCGGCCTCCGCATCTTCCTCTTTACCCTCGGCAATGCCCTTGGCCAGTTCCTCCAGGAGATCCAACGCACTAAAGAGGGCATTGATGATCTCCTGTGTCACTTGTAACTCCTTGGAGCGGAGACGACTCAATACATCCTCCATACTATGGGTCACATTGGACATCTTATTGAAACCCATGGTGGCGGAGGCTCCCTTGAGGGTATGGGCGGCGCGGAAAATGGCATCCAACAGGCCACTATTCTCCGGCTCGTTTTCCAAAGCCAAAAGGGACTGGTTGAGGGTGCTTAAGTGTTCCTGGCATTCATCCATAAAAACGCTGAGATATTGGGAGACATCCATTGTTTTCTCAACCCCCCTACAATGTTTAAATTAGACCTTTAGCACGTAAATCCTGCTGTTTTCGAAAGACAAATTTCAAGATTTGGCGTTTTTCCTTCTCTTTTATGGAATCAAACCGGACGGCTGTCCAATACCGGTTTAAACCCAAAACCCGTCCTCCTCTTATATATCGGCAGGATAGGCTCATTGGTTCATGATCAGGAAGTTTGATAATGATCGCTAAGGGATACTCGCCCGTCAACTCCTCAGCAGTCTCAATTCGCGCCCCGCCGGCACTAAGGTCAATGGTCCTTCCCTGAATGCTCCGGCATTCATTGGAGTCCATCTGATCCCAGATCAGGATCTCAATGGGCAGGGAAACTTCGATCCGGACATCGCCCCGGCGTTGCGACCGGATAATCTTCTCCGGCATCCGTAAGAGCAAACCTTTGTTGGTTTCGTTATAAACCCGTTCCAGGACCGTTGATTCAAATTCATAGGCCGCATCCCTTTTTAGAACACGCACCAATAAGTCGCTGCCCGGACGAATGGGCACAAAATGCCCTTTCGTAACAGGTAAAGCCACAAGCAGATCACCTTGCTCCATACCCAAGACTTGGCTGGCATATTCACCCTTATAGGGATCGGATTTTACAAATAATTCAATTTTGTCTCCATACTTAAAATCCATGACTTTTCCCCTCTTATGTCAGGTTTTTTTGAAGTACGCTCCTTCATAAAAAACCCTCAGCCCCCTCATTTTCCTTTTCCCACAAGTCGGCGGAGGAAGGAACCCAGCCCCATCGGTTGTTCCACCGGGGCTGACACAAGACTCCGCGCCATTCTTTGGATGCACTGTGCCGCAACGGAATGGGGGTGGCTGATGATAAAAGGCTGTTGTTCCCTGACTGCCGAAGGAACCACTGTATCATAGTAAATCAAACCCATGCGGACAAGATCCACATCCAAAAAGCGTTTGGAAACCAGGCGCAGTCGCTCCACAACCTGAAGGCCTTCCTTTTCTTGATGAACCATGTTTACTACCAGCCGGATACAGGTCCCTGGATTTCTGCTGGCAATAACCTTAATGATACTATAGGCGTCGGTCATCGCCGTTGGCTCCGGCGTTGTAACGATCACCACTTCCTGGGCGGCTAAGACAAACCGGATCACATTCCTGGACAAACCGGCCCCCGTATCAAAGAGGATGATATCGGCCATTTCTTCCAGTTGGCTCATCTCCCGCAAGAACTGATCCAGCCGCCATTCGCTGAGATTGGCCAGATCCTGCAAGCCTGAACCGCTGGCCACCACTTTTATGCCAGCCGGCCCGTCAATCAGGATCTCATCCAACCGTTTTTGCCCGGAGACAACATGCCCCAAGTGAAAAGGTGGGATCACGCCCAGGATGACGTCGACATTGGCCAAGCCCAGGTCTGCATCGACCAGAATCACCCGTTGGCCCAGCTTGGCCAAGGCAATGGCCATGTTCACGGCAAAGTTCGTCTTACCGACGCCGCCTTTGCCGCTGGTAATGGTAATCACCCGGGCCCGGCGCTGTTTCTGTTCCGCTGAGCGGTTCATCAGTTCGCGAAGATTCTCTGCCTGATCACGCATGGCGTAACTCCTTGTTAGCTAAACGGAATAGCCGCTCCTCAGAGGCGATCTCAATATCGTCAGGTACATTTTGGCCGGTGGTCAAGTAGGAGATGGGCACATTAATTTCACTGGCCAAAGCAAACAAACTCTCCATCTCGTTGGTCTCATCCAACTTCGAAAAAATAATCCGGTTATAATTTACTCCGGCAAAGGCCTGAGCAATTTCCACCATATCTTTGGTCTTTGTTGTGGCGCTGATCACCAAATGAATCTCATCGGGCGGGCATTTCCCGATAAAACCCTTCAGTTCCTGAATCTGCCCGCTGTTCTTTTGGCTGCGCCCGGCGGTATCCACTAAAATCAGATCATAATCGGCAAATTTTTTTACGGCTGCCTCATAATCCTCCGGGGTGTAGACCACGGAAACGGGCAGGTTAATGATCTCGGCATAAGTCTTCAATTGTTCCACGGCGGCAATCCGGTATGTATCTATGGTTATTAAGGCCACTTTGGCCCGCTCGAAGAGGACGAAATGGGCCGCTAACTTCGCAATGGTTGTTGTCTTGCCCACACCGGTTGGACCCACCAAAGCCACCACCGTGGGGCGTTTTCCTAAAGTAATGGCGCCGCCGATGGGTGGGCACTGAAATTCCCCGGTGTTTTCCGGCCTTTCTTCGTCCTTGATCCGCAATTCCGCAATAGCAGGCAGTGGGCGCTGCACCGCCTGCTCCTGGGGAATCATGGCATGGGCGCTAAGACAGGAAGCCACTTCCTTAATGGCCTCCCGCAACTGGGCCATCTCCGCTTGGATGGCTGTCAATTCTGCGTCCCGGGTCTTCTGCTCGTTGGGTTCCTCCTCTGGCCTATTGGGTTTGGCCTCCCTTTGCCCTGCGGACTCCGCCGGCATTTTCTCGGCAGTTTCATCCAAAGCTGCAATAACTTCCACCCGCTTGCGGGCAAAGAGACCCAAAAAACCCCCGACCTTAAAGGTTTTCGTATGAAGAATCAAGGCATCGCGGCCCAGATCGTTTTTGACCTGGAGAATTGCTTCATGGATAGAATCTGCCACATAACGTTTGACCCTCATTATTCAACCCCCACTACTCCCAGGGAATGAACCTCAACTTCCGGGACAATCTCCTGATACGATATGACGGAAAGCCGCGGGGCCACCCGGTCCACGACAGTCTTGAAGATCCGGCGGACCGTCGGCGAACAAAGAATCAACGGTGTATAGCCTTCCTGGGTGACATGGCTGACCTGCTTTTGCACCTCATTATACAACTTGCTCAACCACTTGGGATCCAGGGAACCGCCTTCCTGGGAACGCAACAGTTCCTCTTCCACCCGGGGATCCACCGTAATCACCCGGACAATGCCGTCATCACCCTGAAACTGCTTGGTAATCTGCCGGGCCAAACCGGCCCGCACATACTCGGTTAATAATTGCACATCCTTGGTCATGGGCGCATAGTCGGCCAGAGTCTCCAGGATAGTCACCATATTTCTGATGGGAATTCCTTCGCGGAGGAGGTTGGCCAGGACCTTCTGGACCTCGCCGACGGTTAACAGATTGGGGATAAGCTCCTCCACCACCACGGAATATTCGGTTTTGATGTGGTCCAAGAGGGCTTGCACCTCTTGCCGCCCCAAGAGTTCGTGGGCGTGGGTCCGGATAATTTCCGTTAAATGTGTGGCCAAGACCGACGGGGGATCCACCACGGTGTATCCTTCCATCTCCGCCTGTTCCCGGCGGCTCTCTGGGATCCACAGGGCTGGCAGGCCAAAGGCCGGCTCGGTGGTGGGGATACCCTCCACCTTCTCATTGACAGCGCCTGCATCCATGGCCAAAAAGTGGTTAATCATTAGTTCGCCGGAGGCCACCTCAACACCTTTAATCTTAATAATGTATTTGGTGGGCGGCAATTGCATATTATCCCGGATCCGGATGGGCGGCAGGATCATGCCCAGTTCCAATGCAGACTGACGCCGGATCAGCCCCACCCGCTCAAACAAGTCGCCGCCTTGGGCCTTATCCACAAGGGGAATTAGGCTGTAACCAATCTCCAACTCCATCGGGTCTACGGAAATGAGGGAGAGCACATTCTCGGGGCGCCGGACCTCCTCCACAGGTTGCTCGCGGGCAGCCTCAGCTTCCTTGGCTTGTTTCACCGACTGCTGGAGGGTATAACCCAGGGCGCCCATAAGCCCGGCTACCAGCAGGAAGGGGATATTGGGCATCCCAGGCACCAGTCCAAACAAACCGACAATCCCGGCGGCAATCATAATGGCGCGGGGATAGGCAGTAAACTGACGACTGAACTCCGAACCCAAGTCATTTTCCGAAGCGGAACGGGTCACCAAGATACCCATGGCCGTGGAGATGAGAAGGGCTGGCACCTGGGAGACCAACCCGTCGCCAACAGTCAACAAAGCATATCGTTGCAATGCTGCCATAGGCTCCAGGCCATGCATGGCCATACCGATGATCACACCGCCCAAAAGGTTAATGACGGTGATGATAATACCGGCAATGGCATCGCCCTTCACAAACTTACTGGCACCGTCCATTGCGCCGTAGAAGTCAGCCTCGCGCTCGACCTCCCGCCGTCTGGCTCTGGCCTGTTCCTCATTGATCAAGCCGGCGTTAAGATCCGCGTCGATGCTCATCTGTTTTCCAGGCATTGCATCCAGGGTGAACCTGGCAGATACCTCGGCCACCCGCTCGGCGCCCTTGGTAATCACCAGGAACTGAATGAGGGTCAGGATCAGAAAGATAATAAAACCCACCACCGGGTTGGCCCCGGCGACAAAATTACCGAAGCTGGCTACCACCGCGCCGGCATAGCCGTCTAAGAGAATAAGCCGGGTGGAGGAGACATTCAAGGCCAGTCTAAACAAAGTAGTCACCAACAGCAATGAAGGAAAGACGGAAAACTCCAAAGATTTGTGGACATTCATGGTTAAAAGGAGAAACAGGAATGCCCCGCTGATATTCAACGTTAAAAATACGTCTAAGATCGCCGGATGCATGGGAACAAAAAACATCCCCAGGATCATGACGATGATGGAAACGATCACAATTTCCCCGCTTTGCCAGAGCCGGACCTGTGGATAAGTATTATCTGGCATTATCCGTATCGTCTCCCCTTACTGTATTTATAGTCAAACTCCGTTTTACGCATGGATTTTCCGCCGCTGCAAGCGGTAGACGAAAGCCAGCACTTCGGCGACGGCCTGATAAAGCTCAGCCGGGATGAAACCACCGACATCAACGGCTTTATAGATGGCACGGGCCAGTGGCGGATTCTCCACCAACGGTACTTTATTTTCCTCGGCAATCTCCCGGATCCGAGCAGCTAGATAGCCCTCCCCTTTGGCCACCACCTGCGGTGCGGCCATCGTTGCCACGTCATAACGCAAGGCCACGGCATAGTGGGTCGGGTTGGTAATGACCACATCGGCTTTTGGCACATCTTGCATCATCCGGCGCATGGCCAACTGTCTTTGCCGCTGCTTAATCCGGCTTTTTATCTGCGGATCGCCCTCCAACTGCTTATATTCATCCTTCAATTCTTTCTTGGTCATCCGCAAACTCTTAGCGTACTCCCAACGCTGGTACAAATAGTCCAAAACTCCCAGTACCAGCAAAGCAAGGATAATCCGCAGGGCCACATTGTACAGGATCTGCCAAAAACCGGCAATGGCTTCCGTCCCTGTCATTGCCATCGCCCGCTCCGTATGGGGCATCATTTCGTTTCGAAAGGAATTCCAGAGAATTACACCGGAAACACCCAGTTTAATAAGGGATTTAACCAACTCCACAACAGAACGGGTGCTGAACATTCGCTGAAATCCCTGGATGGGACTAATCCGGTCAAAACGCGGTTTTAAAGGTTCCGTTGTGAACAAGGCCCCCACCTGCAGGAAATTAACCAAAACGCCCACGGCCATACAGCCAAAACCCAGGGGTAGAAAGAACATCATAAATGTCCGCAGATGCCATAATAACAACTTCCCGCCGTCCCCGCCAGCCAGGTCCAGGTTTAACATGTCGGGGGATAAGGCCTCCATGAGATACCCAAGCCAGGTACGGACAAAGTACTCACCCAAGGCGCCCAGCAAGAGAAAGGAGGCCAGCAGGGTTAGGAGCATGGTCAACTCGACGCTGCGGGGAACCTGCCCCTTCTTCCGGGCTTCTTCCTTTTTGCGCGGAGTTGCCTCTTCAGTCTTTTCATCTTCCGCAAAAAACTGAAGATTAACAGCAAACCTTATCCCTTGAAAAGCGGAAGGACCTTCTGGAGCAGCTGCCAAATGTCGCCACCGGGCGAGGCAAAGTTGGCCGCCAGTCGCAGAAAAACAGGAAGGATTAGAATCAGCAGTAAGATCCCCATGGCAATTTTGATGGGGAAACCGGTGAAAAACACATTGAGCTGGGGGATAAGTCGGGAAATGATCCCCAATGCCACATCCGCCAGGAAGATGGCACCCATGATTGGTAAGGCGATCTGAACCCCCAACAAGAACATCCCGCAAAAACCGCGGACAATGCCTTTGACGCCCAGCGCTGTCACAGTAAAAGCGGCCGGCGGCAGCAATTCGTAACTTCTGGCCAAGGCGCGAATGATCAAATGATCGCCTTGAAACAAAAGAAACAACCAAGTCGTCAGGAGCTGGTGGAGTTGGCCGATGATCGGCATCTCGCCGCCGGTCTGGGGATCCAGAATATTGACCATCCCAAAGCCCATGGGAACCTCGATCAACTGCCCTCCCAATTGCACCGCGGCAAACAATAAATTCATGATATAACCCATAGCCAAACCGGTTAAGACCTCGCCTAAGACCGTCAACACCCAAAGGTTCCCCTGCAGCCAGGGACCAGGCTGCAGTCCGAGCACCGGCGAGAGCACCAGCGCCAGAAGCAGAGCAATCCCTGCCCTGAGCGTCACCGGAATAGTTTGGCTCTGAAAATACGGCGCAGAGATCAAAAGACCCGATGTTCTCCCCAACACCGCCAAAAAAACGGGCAGTTCGACGCTGAAAAGGTCTGACCAACTCACAAGCGTCCTCCTCTACCAGCTGGTTACCTGGTGCAGATTCCCCAAAATCCCACCGGTAAACTCCACCAAGACCCGCAGCATCCAGGGCCCAAAGACAACCATCGCAACAAAGACGGCAATGATCTTGGGCACAAAGGTAAGGGTCTGTTCCTGGATCTGTGTGGTGGCCTGAAAAACACTGATCACCAGACCCACCACCAGGCCAATTCCCAACATCGGCGCTGAAACCAACAACACCGTGCCCAGCGCATCCCGGATCACCGCCACCACCGTCGTATCGCTCATGGTTGATGCCGTCCCCCTTCGCGCCCCGCTGCTATCATTTCAAAGCGAATATGGACAATGACAAATCATTAAATGGCAATGATAAAGTATGTTGCAATACAAGCTAACGGAAGCTTAAGAGCAATGACTGAACCACCAGGTACCATCCATCCACCATCACAAAAAGCAAGACTTTGAAGGGTAAAGAGATCATCACCGGCGGTAACATCATCATGCCCATGGACATAAGCGTACTGGAAACAATCATATCAATGACAAGAAAAGGAATGTAGATCATAAAACCAATCATAAAAGCAGTCTTCAATTCACTGATAATAAAGGCGGGAATCAGAACCGTCAGCGGTATGTCCGCCGGGCTCTTCGGACGCTCCGCCTTTGCCACTTGTAAAAATAACCTGAGATCCTTGGCTCGGGTCTGTTTATACATGAACTCCCGGACCGGCACGGTCCCCTTATTAAAGGCCTCTTCAGGACCGATCTCTCCGGCCAGGTAGGGGGTGATCGCCTCTGCTTGCACTCTGCTCCAGGTAGGAGCCATAACAAAAAAGGTTAAAAACAGCGCCAGGCCGATGATGACTTGGTTGGGCGGCATTTGTTGCAGGGCCAGTGCGTTCCGGGTAAAGGAAAGGACCACCACAATCCGGGTAAAAGCCGTGGTCATAATCAAGATGGCAGGCGCCAGAGATAAAATAGTCAGAATCGCTATCCACTGTAAGCTTTCCGCCACCTGACCCGGGTTTTGCGCCGTCCCCAAATTCACTTCCAGACGGGGAACCGGCGGGGCGGCCCAAACAGTCGCTGTCCCAAATACCATCAGACTGGCCAATACCGCCAGAAGCAGCAGCCGGCTTCGCTTCTTAATCATTCCGTTCCCCCCGCGCCTTCTGTTGCCGGGCATTACGCAACTTATCCAGCAGCCGTTCAGTGGTTTCAAGGGAGACTTCCTGCTCCTGGCCGTCCTTTGCCAACAGTTGTTGCAACTGTTTGGAGAAACTCCCCTGGGCCAGGCCTTGCTTGGCTTCCGCCAAATTTTGTTCTGCCTGCGCCACCAATCCCTCATCATCGATCTCTGCCAGAAGATTCATGCCATGGTCACCCTGACCCACCAGGTACAGTTTCTTTCCCACCAATACCAGATGGAGCCCACGATTGGGCCCCAAATAAACACTTTCTGCTATCCGCAGTATTCGCCCGCGGGCACCGCTAGATAACTTTGCAATCCAACGGGTTCCGTAGGCCGCAAGAACAAGGACAACTATAAAGACAAGGAGAGCATAAAATATATTGGCTCCCCCGCCACGATACTCATCTTCCCCAACGGCCGCCATGGCCGGCAGTGCAACAGTAAAGAAAGTTACCGGTATCGGCAGTAATCTTCTTATCATGACAGTACTTTTCGTATAGCCTCCAATACGCGGTCAGGTTGGAAGGGTTTTACCACAAAGTCTTTGGCGCCGGCTTGAATGGCATCGATGACCATTGCTTGCTGACCCATGGCGCTGCACATGATAATTAAGGCGTTGGGATCGATCTTCCGGATCTCCTTTACAGCAGTGATCCCATCCATATCCGGCATGGTAATGTCCATTGTTACCAAGTCCGGCTTTAGTTCCCTATATTTTTCAATGGCTTTGGCCCCGTCTTCAGCTTCACCCACAACTTCATATCCGCCTTTGCGCAGAATGTCCTTAATCATCATTCTCATAAAAGCCGCATCATCAACAACCAACACTCGATTTCCCACGATTACTCCTCCTTTACTTACTGTAGACTGTTTACTCGTTCAATGGGATTTAAAATATCTGTTACCTTCACACCGAAATTTTCGTCAATAACCACCACTTCACCTTTGGCAATTAATTTCCCGTTCACCAGAATGTCAACGGGCTCACCAGCCAACCGGTCCAACTCCACAATGGAACCGATCCCCAGTTCCAAGATGTCTTTAATCTTCATGCGGGTGCCACCCAACTCCACACTCAGCTGTAACATTACATCCATCAACAAACCGATATTCCCGTTTTCACGACTGGATGGCGCTGGTGTAATCGGAGTAAACTGCACCGGTTGGACCACCACCGAAGAACTCGCCGGTTTTTCCGTCGCCGGCGGTGGCGGCGGTGCAGCCGCCTTAGGCGGCTCTTCCTGCACCGGTTCGGTTTCCGCAACCTCGGCAACTTCTGCAGCAGCCGACGCCATCGCGAACTCTTGACTTAAACGGCCCGCCATCTCCCGGGCAAACTCCAACGGAATCAGGAGCATCAAGCGGCTGTCAATCAACTCCTCCACAAAAAACTGGAATGAAACGCGCACCAAATCGCCCTGGGAGGCAGGGGCCAAGGAAGCATCGGATTCGGTTAGATCTTTGATGTAGACTCGGGGCGGGTCAATCTCCACGCGGCGGGCGAACAACGTCGACATGGAAGTTGATGCTGAACCCATCATCACATTCATCGCTTCGCCGACGGCGCTCAGCTCCATCTCATTGATCTCCGATTTCGGGTTACTGCCGTCCCCCCCCATCATTAAATCAGCAATAATGGCAGCATCAATCATCTGGAGAATCATGAAGTTGCTGCCGACAAGGCCTTTCTTATAATCCACCTCTGTCATGACACAATTACCCGGATTTTCCTGCCGTAGCTGCTCCATGGTAACCAAATCAACATTGGGCGTATTCAGTTCAATCCGGCGGTTCAGCAACGAAGAAAGGGCGGTTGCGGCTGCACCAAAGGCAATGTTACCAATCTCCCCCAAAGCGTCCCGTTCAAAGGCAGTCAGCGAATGGTCCCCGTTTCCCTTTAACAGGGCATCAATCTCCTCCTGGGACAAAATCTGGTTATTCACTGGTGTCGCCCCCTTCCTCCAGCACCTCGTGGATTTGTATAGCCAATTTACTTCCCACCAAGCCCGGGAAGGCTGTAAACTTATCATTATTACCCACCCGGACCAACATGGGTTTTTTCACCGGTTGATCCAGTTGAATAACGTCGCCTTTCCGCAGGCCCAAAAATTCCTTCACGGAGATGGAAGTCCGCCCCAATTCCACCGAAACTTGAACCTTCGCCGCTGACAAACGCTCTTGCAGCGCAGCCAGGTTCTCCGGAGTTGCCGCCCTCTTCGCACTGGCAAACCAAAACTGGGCATTCAAATGATCCAGCAAAGGTTCCAGGACGGCAAAGGGCAGACAGATATTCAACAAACCGCGGGATTCGGCCACCCGTACCTCCAAGGTGATCAGGATGACCATATCCGTCGGCGGCACAATCTGTGTAAACAGAGGATTCATCTCAATCCCTTCATAAGCGGGATTGAGATCAGCCACAACACCCCAGGCCTCTCTGATATTGGGAAAAGCCTTTTGCATGATACGTTTGACTACCGCTTGCTCAATATCCGTCAGTTCACGGGTGCGTTCCAGGGAATTTCCGGGGCCGCCCAACAAGCGGTCGATCATGGCAAAGGCCAAGTTCGGCGAAAATTCAAAGATCACGTTGCCCTCAAGGGGTTTCAAGGAAAGGATATTCATAATCGTCGGGTTTTGCAGGGACTTGGTAAACTCCTCATAGGTCAGCTGATCCACCGAAGCTACCTCGGCGCGGACCACAGTACGCAAGTAAGTAGACAACGAAGTACTCAAGAGCCGGGCAAAGTTCTCATGGAGCATAACCAAGGTCCGGACTTGGTCTTTGGAGAACTTGTTCGGCCGCCGGAAATCATAGGTCCTAACCTTCCGCTTCTTCTCCTCGCTCTTGACTTCCTCAACATCGATAGTACCCGTGGAGAGCGCAGCTAAGAGGACGTCGATTTCACTTTGCGTAAGAATCTCCGCCATCTTAACCACCTCCTGCTACCCGACTATTGAACGACAAAGTCGGTAAAATAAATGTTTGTGACCTTTCCTTCGCTTAAACGGTTGTTTATACCTGTGATAATTTCGCTACGAACTTGTTCAATCCCTTCTTTTTCGCTAATTTTCTCTACAGTCATCTGGCGCAGAATCCCGATGATCAAGTCACGGATCTGAGGATTCCGCAGTCCTATCTCCTCCACCGTTTTCTCGCTGTCCACCTCAAAGACGGCATTTATCTTCAAATACCGCCTGCCGCGACTTCCCGCCAGGTTGACAATGATCTCTTCGCCCAATGGCACGGTAATGCCCGGTTTAACCTTATTTTGCTCCACCTTTGTTTCAACCTTCGGTTTGCTTATGTTTAGGACCACGCTAATGACAACGCTACTGGAGATGATCACCGTGACAAGAAAGATGATAATACCGATGAGAAAGAAGTTCTTCTTTTTAAGAGCAGCAGTGTTATCATTGACCGGTTCTTCTTTAGCCATGTTCCGATCCCCTCCTTGGCACCACCCGGATATTTATGTTAAATTTTCATTTAATACTCTCATTCGTCTTCATCATGATACAACAGCACAATATCAACGCGCCGGTTGCGGGCACGGTTGGTTTCATTTATATTCGGCACAATTGGCCGGTAAGGGCCGTAGCCGGAAACGGATAACCGCGCCGGTTCGAGCTTAACCCGTTCGATCAAAAAGCGCACCACATTAATCGCTCTGGCCGTCGAAAGTTCCCAGTTGGATGGATATTGCGGGGTATTGATGGGCAAGTCGCAGGTATGACCCTCCACACGAATCTGATGGTTGTCCTCTTTCAAGGTCTTTCCAACTCTAAGCAGGGCTTCCACCGCTGCAGGGCGCAAGTCGGCTTTACCGATGTCAAAAAAGAATTTTTCTTTAAAACTAATGACCAAGCCCCGCTCTTCCAGATAAACTTCGACACCGCCGATATTCTCCCCCTCCCGGCTCAACTCTTCATTAATCTTTTCCATAACCCCGCGGAATTCGTCTTCAATTACCGCCGGATATTGCTCCCCGCCTTTTTCTTGCATAACAACCGAACCGCCCTGCAATACGCCGGATTTTCCCGTCAAGGCCCCCCGCAAGGAATTGGCAATCTGTTCATACTTAGATTTGTCGATCTCGGAGAAGGCAAAAAGCAACACGAAAAAGACCAGCACATTGGTGACCATATCGCCGTAGGAGAGACACCACAAAGGTGAAGAAGGACCCGGAGGATCTTCTCTCTTACGTCTAGGCACCTGTGGTCACCTCCTCAGTCCCCTTCTTGCGCCGGACTGCTGCCCGCTCTTTGGGCGGCAGGAAAGATTTGAGCTTTTCCTCGACAATCCTGGGGTTCTCCCCGGCCTGAATCGAGAGGATACCCTCAATCATAATCTGGCGGACCAAAACCTCCTCCCCGCTGCGGATGGCAAGCTTCCCGGAGATGGGGATAAAGATGAAGTTGGCCATGATGGCGCCATAGAAGGTGGTGACCAACGCGACGGCCATCGCCGGACCAATAGAAGATACATCCTGCAAGTTGGAGAGCATTTGAATTAAACCGATAATGGTCCCGATCATACCAAAAGCCGGCGCCAGAGCAGCCCAGGAGTCGAAGAAAGACTTGTTGGCCTTATGGCGTTCCTCCAGAAAGGCCAGTTCAATTTCGAGGATATCTTTGACCAGTTCCGGGTCTGTACCGTCCACCACCAGTTGAATTCCTTTTTGCAGAAAGGGATCACCGCTTTGCTGCGCTTCTTCTTCCAGGGCCAACAAGCCCTCCCGGCGCGCCTTCTCGGCAAAACCAACCAGGTTATTAATGACCTCACTGACGGAAAGAGCTTTCGTGAAAAATGCCCATTTAATACTCTTCAGTCCGGAAACGAATTGGGACAAAGGGAAATTAATCAGCATCGAACAGAAGGAACCGCCAACGGTGATCATGATCGAGGGAAGATCATAATAGAGCCTGATACTATTACCACCGCCGGTCATGCCAAGATATAGGAAGACAACACCCAGAATCAACCCGAATAGCGTTGCTATGTCCATTATTCCTCACCATCCTCCATGACGACCTGAGGCAAAGGTTCCCTTCCCGCCTCTCCCAATTGTTTCCGGTACTCGACGATCCGTTGAAGAACCGTCTCCACGGACTCCGTTATCACAATTTTTTTACCGGTAACCAAAGTAATGACGGTATCGGGCGTCGCTTCAATAAACTCAATAAGATGGGGATTAACAAAAAATTCCTTGCCGTTAAAACGTGTCACCCGTACCATCCTAATCCCTCACTTTTCAGCGGGGACAGGGGGATATTAATCCCCCGTCCCCCTTCAGCATACCAAATACCAATTCTGCTTCAATCAGCTTGTCTCAAAGAATTACCGTTTCAAATTCACCAGTTCCTGGAGCATCTCATCGGATGTTGTGATAATGCGTGAGTTGGCCTGGAATCCACGCTGGGTCACGATCATATCGGTAAACTCCTGGGAAAGATCCACATTGGACATCTCCAGGGCGCCCGGGGTAATCTCCCCTTTATTGCCAGTCCCAGCAGCGCCAATCTGCGGCACGCCCGAGTTGCTGGATTCCATGAACATGGTGTCGCCGTAACGGACCAAACCCGAAGGGTTATTAAAGGTGGCAATGGCCACCTGGGCCAAGACCTGGGTGAGACCGTTAGAGAAAACGCCGATGATGCAACCATTGCTGTCAATGTTGTAACTTTCCAATTCACCCATGGGGTAGCCGTTGGCATTGGCGGAAATTGTCGTATCACTGGCATATTGGGTTAATTGGTCCAGATTCGGCAGGATGGAGATGGGATCCGCCCCCGGCGGAGTAAAACTGATGGAGCTTCCTGCCGCCGTTGTCACCCGGCCCTTACTGTCAAAAACAATGGTCCCTGATCCATAAACAGTATTGCCGGTTTGGTCCGTGGCTGTCCAGTTCCACTGGTTGTTGTCCACCTTGGAGAACTTGGTATAAATCAGATGGCTGGCGCCCAAAGAATCGATAACCCTGGCCGTGGTGATCGGTTGCTCCGGTGGAGTATAGTTCCCGTTAAAGGACCCGCCGGTGCTCGTAGTGAACGCTCCGCCGTTGGCAGCGCCCACCGTCGGCAAAGTAATGGTAACCGGGGTGGTCCCGCCGTTGGCCAGAATCTCAAAGCTGGAGCCCCCGCCGTCTTGCGTGACGGCAGCCACGGTGCCGTCGGAGTTCATCCGAATGGTACCGGTGGCCGAGCCGCTGGCAATTGTACCTTCGCCGACTGTCGCCTTCCATGTCCATTCGTTAAAATTATCCGTCGGCTCAAAGACAAAGGTCAAACGCATGTTGTTCCCGTCGGCATCCGTAACGGTCTGCGGGTTCGGCGCATAGGTTAGCTTCCCGTTAGTTTCACTGTTTAAGTTATAGCGGAAATCAATATCCGTTGTAACAATCGGATCGATGGACCGGCCGATGGGTAAGACGATGCCGGTAATCGGACCAGAGGTATCAATGGTTCCGTCGGGATTGGCAAGCCAGCCTTGGGCCAGCAAGCCGTTGGAGGGATTGACTAAACTGCCGTTCTTCTCCAGTGTGAACTGGCCGGCCCGAGTATAAAACTCCCGCACCCCGTCACCCAAGATGAAAAATCCTTCACCTTGGATCGCCAAGTCCGTCACGTTCCCCGTGTTCTGCAGGTTGCCCTGAGTATGGATAACGTCAATACTGGCCAGGGCCACACCCAACCCGATCTGAACGGCATTGAGACCGCCCCGGCCGCCTTGGGGAGCGGATACGCCGCGCAAGGTTTGGTTCAGCGTATCCTGGAAAGTCACCCGGCTGCCTTTGTAACCAACGGTATTAACGTTGGCGATATTATTACCGATCACGTCCATCCTGATCTGATGGTTTTTCAAGCCGGAAACACCGGAAAACATCGACCGCATCATAATAACATGACCTCCTTTTCATCCTGCGGCCTGTTCGGAGAGTCCCCGCTGTCGTTTGGGGACTGTAGGCTTCCTCTTGGAGGTCCAGCCTTGCTTATTCCCGAACAATCACCGCACTGTCAATCTGTGTAAAGACATTGTTCTTCATGCTTTGGTCATCCACCGCTGTAATAACGGTACGGTTTTTCACACTGACCACCAACGCCACCCGGTCCATGACCACCAGGGATTCCCGGGCTCCTTTCGCTTCAGCCTTGCTCACCGCTTCGTGCAGTCCGGCCAATTCCTTCGGCGTCAAACGGATATTCCGTGAAGCCAACCGTTGTTGAGCATGGGCGGAAAACTTCAGCTCCCCGGTGAGTTTTTGGTCGAGGATCCGTTGGAATTCCCCACCTGCCGGAACACCAGTTGGAACCTGAACCTGCGGCGTCCGCGTCACAGGCGTCTGGGGTCTAATGTTAGAGACTACAGGGGGTATTACTTTTTCCGTCATTTATGCCTCACCTACCATCCAGACATCCTTGAGGGCAATCCGCTCGCCGTCTGCAGAAATAAGATAGGGCGTGCCCTTTTCCAAGGCATAATCCGCAACTAAAACTCCGCGTAAACTTACGGTTTCCCCGGTTGCATCATAGACCCGCACCGCGGCAATTTTACCGATCATGCCTTCCAGTTCCTGAATCAGCCCGGCCTCATCCAAGGCTGTCACCACATCTTCTGCTTTGACCTCACGACCGCCGTCCAGGATCAGATAGGTGGTTCCGCCGAAGGTTCTTACCCCTTGAACTTTGCCATAAACCCACTCGGGCTGGCCCGGTATGGTATAAACCTCCGCTTTGACATGCCGCCCGATTAAATTGGTGGCCTGCTGCAATTCACCAACCCGGTACACGTTGTACATCTGTTCCAAGGCGGAGAACTGCGCCATCTGGGCAATAAAATCCGTGTCACTCAAGGGATTCAACGGATCCTGATACTGAAGTTGGGTCACCAACAACTTGAGAAACTCATCTTTACCAAGTTGACTGTTGGAACTCTGTGTAATTGTACTGCTACTGATAGTTGAAACCCCAGTCGTACTGCTGACTGCCATCCGTTCTCACCTCCTTCCTAGGCGGTAATGTTCACTTGACCTTGCCAAACTGCCGTCGTAGTCCAAACCTCAAATCTTTCAGGCTCGTCGGCGGTCTCCGTCGGCGTCCAGCGCCGGGGATTCCCCTGGTGAAAGCCCTGTTGCTGCCCGCCCGAACCAGCCATATCCTCCCGGGCCCATTGCTCACCGATGGATACACTTAAGTTATCGGCTTGCAGCCCCGATTGTTGAAGAGCATTCTTTAACTGTGGCAGATTCGTCTCAATCAAGGCTTTGACAGTCTCCGATTCTGTGAGGAAATGGGCTTGGAGTCCTTCCCGTTCCATCACGATCTTCAGTTCCACTCGTCCCAGCTCCTCCGGGTACAGCCGGATCTGCATCTCGGTGGCGCCGTCCCGCACCATGATGTGGGCCCCTTGCACAATTTGCTCAAGCACTTCACGGGGTTGCGCAACCATATCCGGATTAGCTATCCCTTGGGCTGCCGACAAATCCTGCAGAGGAGTGTTGGCAACCGGCGCAAGCAATGCTTCAGGACCAAAAACAGCGTCTTGGCCATTCACCGCAAATTCTACGGGACTTTTCTCAATCTGTCTGAAGACGGAGGAAAAGACGGAGACGGGCTTCGCTAAACCGCTAGGCGCACCACTTTCCCGGGTCTTGACGCCATGAGAAACCTGGTCCGCCTGATGCCGGGAATTGCCTAAGCCGCCTTCGGGCTGGCCCTGTTTATCTGTCTTACCGCCAAGGAGCCGGATGCCGAATTCCTCCGGTCTAATCACCATTGGTTCCTTTACAGCTCGTCCCTCCTCGGAAAGCAGGCTGTCTTTCCCCGGCCGGGACAGTTCAACAGCGGGCATCTCCTGAGCTGTTTCAGAAGTATTTAAGCTGTTTTGGACTGCTGCCGGAGTTCCTTCCGTTGCAGCACCTGTGGCCGGGTCAAGAACCATCTGGGCCGGCACATTGGACAACGGGACAGTCTCCGGTGCAACCGGACCACCGGCGGCTGTAACGACTTGGGTTGTGGAATGAGCGGTTCCGGGTTGAACTGTTATGAATGGAGATGTTGGAACCCAGGTTGTTGGTGTTTCACCGGAACCGTTGTCGCCGAAGCCTGTGGTGTGTACTGGTGCCGGTATCGTTCCTGGGGAAGCCAGGACAAAACTGTCACTAGACTCTTCAGCACCCTGCAGGAAAGAAGCGGCATTTAGCCCAACCCCTTGGGCCGAGCCATTATTTGCTGCAAATGTTCCTAAACCCGCTTCCGGTCCGGCTGCTGGCACAGAAACCCGCTTTTCTTCGGGAACTGCCTGCACCCAATTCTGGGTCTGACCTGTTGGACTTGGAGCAACGTTCTTTTGGACAACCAATTGTTCCTCGGCGTCCTCGGATAAGACCGGTGCTGCCGTCGGCAAAGGCAGGGATTGGACGCCTGCGGGCTGCCCGGCGTCGACCCTTTGCCCCATAGTCCCTGGCTGGGTAACATTGGCATTAACTCCGGTCACCGTCATCGCAGAAGCTGGTTCCATAACGGCCTGATCACCGCCAAAATCCGGAACATCCTCGCTAAAACCGCCGGTGAAAGAGTGGGAAGTCGTGACCATGAAGCCCTCCGGTACCATTGGGTTCATGGCAATTCCGGCCACCAAAGCAAGTTCTGCCTCTGCCGCGAGCTCAACGTCCTCCCCGCCTTCATCGGTTCCGCCCAAGGCTTGTTCCGCCAGGCCGTTGCCGTCAGCCCCGGTGTCCCCCGCCAAAACTGGCAAAGGCTTCACTCCGCTTTTCTCCGGGCTTTCACCGGGTCCTCCCTTCGCGGGGGTCGGATTTGCCATGGCCGGTGAACCGGACTGGGCAGGACTTTCCTCATTACCCAACATCTTTTGCAGTACTCCTTGGAAGCTCGCCGCGCTTTCACCTGCCGGTACCGGCGCCGGCCCTTGCGGGTTATTTGTGGGGCTTACTGCCGCAAACAGGGAAACTGGCATGCTGTTATTCATTGTTTCACCTCCTTTCCATAAAGTGCGCCAAGTCAACCTTGGCTTTATGGCGTCTCCGCCATCATGGCAATGAGGGCGGAGCCGTCTTCGGTCGGCATGGCCTCCATGATCTTGGCGGCCTTACGCGGTTCCAGTTTGCGTAAAATATTTATGGCCACCGGGGCCGGAATCTTGGCCAGATATCCAGCGGCGGCCTTCGGTTTCATCTCTGCGATTAAACGGGCGGTCTGCTCCTCCAAGGCTTTATTTGCTTCAGCGTCCACCGCTTCTGCCAACCGCTCCTGCTCCTTAGTCATAGCCACGGTCATTGCTTCAACTTCTTCCCGCGTCTTCTTCAGTTCCTGTTGGAGCTTATTATTATCCATCTTGAGCCGGTCGATCTGGGCCAGATAGGTTTTCTCCTTTTCTTTCCAGTTTTTGAGTCTGCCCCGTCCTGCCTCCAGTTCCTCCGGCAACTCTTCCCACCCCGGAATGTGCCCCAGGATCAACAGTGTCCCTTTCTGTAAATCAATTATTTCCGCCCGGTCAAAGGAATAGAGTACCAAACTGACACAGACCAAAAGTACAATCGTGGTCAATATCCCAAAGATAAACCGGTCCATCGTCTTCACCTCGGTTTCCGGCGGTGGGCGGAAATCCCGATTTCATCCAGGAATTTTTGCTCTTTCGCCAAGGTCTCGACTTTATACCGCTCATGTTCCTTCTCTTTCAGCTGTTCCATGACTTTGCGCTCTTTTTGGGCTTCCACCAATTCACTGCGCGCCCGGTTCACTTCCTGACGGGCCGATTCCATCTCCACCTTGCACTCTTTTTCCCGCTGTCGTAAATAGTCCAAATAGAATTGGCTGTATGTCAGATATTCCAAGTCCAACGTACCGGTGCATTGCTGCAGAAAGGAAGTGAAACCTTCCTCCTTGGCATCTTCAATCCCCTTCAACTGCTGGGCTTTCTGGGCCAAGCGCCGCTCCTTGGCGGCCAATTGATGGCGTTTCTCCTCCTCGCGGTGGGACTTGACGTTTAAAACCGTTTCAAAGCGAAAGCGAAAGCTCATATCTTAGTCACACCCCTTCCATCAGGGCGATCAGTTGCTCCACAGCCGAATCTAAGGTCGACGGTTCGTCTATTCCCTGGCGCAAAAAGGCTTTCACCGGGCCAATCATGCGGATGGCTTCGTCAATCCGGGGATTGCTCCCGGCAACATAAGCGCCGATGTTAATCAGATCTTCACTATTGCGGTAGGTCGCTAAAATCTCCCTTAGCTTGGAAGCTGCTTGTTTATGCTCTTCAGTTGCTAATTCATTCATCAACCGGCTCACGCTGGCCAGAATATCAATGGCTGGATAATGGTTCTCGTGGGCCAACGCCCGGGACAAGACGATATGTCCATCCAAGATACCCCGGACCGCGTCGGCCACCGGTTCGTTCATGTCATCACCCTCCACCAGCACCGTGTATAAACCGGTGATACTGCCGCGTTCCCCGGTCCCTGAGCGTTCCAGCAACCGTGGCAGGAGGGCAAAAACCGAAGGCGTGTATCCTCTGGTGGCGGGGGGTTCACCAATGGCCAACCCCACCTCCCGCTGGGCAATGGCAAAGCGGGTAACCGAGTCCATCATAAATAGCACGTCCAAGCCTTGGTCCCGGAAATACTCGGCAATACTAGTGGCAACCAGGGCGCCCTTCAGACGGATCAAGGCTGGTTGATCGGAGGTGGCCACCACCACCACCGAGCGGGCCAAGCCTTCCTCCCCCAGATCCCGCTCGAGGAAGTCTCGCACTTCACGGCCCCGCTCACCAATCAAACCGATGACATTCACGTCGGCTGCAGTGTTTTTGGCGATCATACCCAACAGAGTACTCTTGCCCACACCGCTGCCGGCGAAGATCCCCAAGCGCTGGCCTTTACCGCAGGTGAGCAGTGCATCCAAGGCCTTAACTCCCAAGCTCAGCGGGGATTGAATTCGTTGCCGTGTCAAAGGGTTCGGCGGCGAGGCAGTCAAGGGGTAAAACTCCTCGGTTACAATGGGGCCCTTTTCATCCATGGGCCGGCCCAAGCCGTCCAAAGCCCGCCCCAATAAGCCGGGACCCACGCCAACCTCCAAGCGCTTACCGGAGGCCACAACCTCCGCACCGGGGCCCACACCTTCCATATGCCCCAAGGGCATCAACAGCACCCGGCCTTCTTTGAACCCCACAACCTCCACGTCAATGGGGACGCCCCCCGGCGGTGTCAAGGTACAAGCCTCACCCATAAAAGCCGGCGGTCCTTGGGCCTCAACGGTGAGCCCCACCACTTGCTGGACACGGCCCAAACGCCGGCAAGGTTCAATTCGTTTTAACGCCTTACGATAGTGTTCACTGGAGAATGCAGGTATCTCCGGTAAAGGTCGCTTTGTCATGAGCCGATCACCGTAGCCCGCAACCCATTAAAGATATTCTGAATCTGTTGGGCAATTCTGGCATCCACTTGACCGATGTTGGTCTCAATCCACAAGTCTCCTGGTTTCAGTGTGGGATCAACCTCGATCCGGATGGGCGCCGACTCGGTCAATATCTCCCGGATAGCTGAGATGTTCTTGTTTAACAACTCTTCATCCTGGGGGGAAATGCGCAGGAGTAACTCCTTGGCGCCAGCCACCCGGCTAATAGCCTTTCGAACCATGCCAATCCAGGCTTCAGGCTGGATGGAAAGGGATGTCCTGCTAATTTCTTCGGCAATTTCACAGGCCAACTTGAGTATTTCTCCTTCGGACTCCCATACCCGCCGTTTATAGCTGGCCTCCGCTTCCTCCAACAAACGTTGGGCTTCCGCCTGTTTCTCCCGCATTTCAGCAGTGGCGGCCTCGATCCCCTCCTGGTATCCTTGAGCATAGCCTTCCTTTTTGGCCTGTTCCTTAAGGCTTTCCCCCTGCCGGATGGCTTCAGTCAGGATTTGTCCCGCTTCCTCCCTGGCTTGATTGATGATCATTTCCGCTTCTGCTTTAGGGTCAATCTCCGGTTCCGCTTCTTCCGGTTCCGCTTCGGTTTCAAGTTCCTGTATAACTTCATCCGGTTCGTCCTCATCCGCTTCGGAATTAAAAAAAAGGCGGGGTTCCGGAGGATCTACCCGACGCACCTCGCGCTCCTGAAACCATTCCGCTTTAATAACCCTGTTAGACAACGATCTCGTCCTCCCCTCCACGGGCGATGATGATCTCGCCGGAGTCCTCCAACTGCCGCACCACATTGACGATCTTCTGCTGGGCCTCCTCCACGTCGCGCAGGCGCACGGGACCCATCATGTTTATATCCTCCTTCAACATCTCCGAGGCACGTTTCGACATATTCTTAAAGATCAAGCCGCTCACTTCAGCACTGGCAGTCTTCAGGGCCAAGGCCAGATCCTTCATATCCACATCGCGCAAGACCCGCTGGATCGAGCGGTCATCCAGCATAACGAGATCTTCAAAGACAAACATCCGTTTCTTGATCTCATCGGCCAACTCGGGGGACTCCTCTTCCAAGGCTTCCATAATGGTCTTCTCCGTCCCCCGGTCCACCCGGTTGAGGATGGCCACCGCCGTCTCAATCCCACCGGCCAGGGTAAAGTCTTGCATCACAAAGGACGACAGCTTCTTTTCCAGGACACTCTCCACTTCCTTGAGGACCTCCGGTGAGGTCCGATCCATGGTGGCAATCCGCTTGGCCACCTCCACCTGTTGAATTGCGGGCAACGCCGACAATAAAACCCCAGCTTGTTCAGGAGCAAGGTAGGACATGACCAAAGCGATGGTCTGGGGATGTTCGTTCTGGAGGAAGTTCAATAACTGTCCGGGCTCGGTTTTCCGTGCAAAATCGAAGGGACGAATCTGCAGACTCGCCGTAAGTTTATTCAAGATATCCTGGGCCTTGCCGGAACCCAGGGCCTTCTCCAACATCTCCCGGGCATACTCTATACCGCCGGCGGCGATATAGTCCTGGGCCATGCTCAGTTGATAGAATTCTTCCTGGACACGATCCTTAACCTCCGGCGCAACACGGCGCAGATTGGCAATCTCCATGGTGAGATCTTCGATCTCATCCTCACGCATGGCTTTCAACACATTGGCGGAAAGCTCCGTCCCCAACGTAATCAAGATGATCGCAGCTTTTTGTTTACCCGTTAATTCCTGTGTCCGTGCCAACAGGAGTCCCTCCTTAGTCCTCAGACAACCATGTCTTCAACAGAACCGCCACATCCTCCGGATGCTCCCGGGCAAACTTCTCTAGTTTCAACTGGCGATCCACCCTGTGTTGTTCCTCAGGAGTCAATTCTTTGGTAATGGCCAGTTCATCGTCAATATCCCCCACCACGCCATCAACCTGCGCACCTTTCACAGGGGCCACTTTGGTTTGGGATGGTTTTAACGCTGAACGAAGCAACATAAAGAAGAAGACGATCATCAGGACAAGCCCGACCAGCAAAGCACCTAGCCGAACCATCTGGTCCCAGGTGACCTTTTTGTCATTGGCAAGATCCTTGAAGGGATCCTCCCGATTAAACGGCAGATTGGCCACAGTCAGCCGGTCGCCCCGTCTTTCATCCAGGCCAACGGCATTGGCCACCGAAAGCTCCATCTGCTGTTTCTGGGCGGGCGAAAGTTCACCGTCGACAAACAAACTAACAGTCAAGCGCCGGACCTCACCGGGGGCTTTGACCCGAAATTCCTCCGTCTTATTGATCTCGTAATTGACGGTCCGATCAGTCTTCTCCAGCCGATTATTCCCGTTTTGACCGGTGCTTGTTAGGTATTCCGTTAAATTGGAATCAGTTCCGGGGGACCCCATGGCCACACCGCCACTGCCCTCAAACAATTCCGTTCTCTCCTGTTCACTACGGGGCACGCCACGGTCGCCAAAGGTTTGACTCTTGATCTCCTGATAATCCATGTTCAGGTCCGCATTCACCCTGGCGACGGCTTTGTTGGGACCCAACACCCTGTTTAGCATGGACTCAATATTTTTCTCCATCTCTTTCTCGAAGGCCAACTTTGCGGAGAACAGATCCCCAATCGGGCGGCCATTAACCGTCCACCCCTTGTTGCGTAGGCCAACGGTGAGATCGTTGAGAAAATTATCCACTACCGTTACATTCTCCGGGCTCATCCCTTTGACCGAAGCCGCCACCAGGTTCGTAATGGCCAAGACTTTACTCTGGGAAATGGCGCTAGGCGATTGCACCTTCAGCATCACCGATGCGGTAGGCTGAATCTTTTCTTCTGCAAAGACCACATCATTCTCGGGTAGCGTCAAAATCACCTGAGCGTCAATGATCCCTTGCATCTGCCGGAGGGTACGCCTTAGCTCATCCTGTAATGCCCTCTGGTACGAAACGTTATTTTGAAAATTGGTGGCACCCAGAGACGTTTTATCAAAGATAGACCAACCGACAACCCCGCCCTTGGGAATGCCGGCGTCCATCAAACGCGCTCGGACTTCGGAGGATTTTGGCGTATAAAGACTGGCACCCGACTTTTTGTAGGGCACCTTCATCTCCTGTAACTTGCCGATGATCTCATCTTGCTCCACTTGGGTCAGATCACCGTACAACAACTCGTATTGGGGCTGGCCTACGAAGCGAACCAACAAAAATAGAGCGATGAGAATAACCACCATAACGCCAACCAACACATAACGCCGGTTGGGTTCCATGCCTTCCCAGATCGCTCTAATTTGCTGCAAAAGTTCGTTCATAATTTCTCCTCCGGCTTAAGGACTGAACAATTGCTTACGGCGGACGGCCCGTACTCAGAATTACCTCTGCCAACGGTTTTCTTTATTATTAATAAACCGTCACCACCGCTCGCCGTATTAAACAACATTAAACGTTCATCCGCATAATCTCTTGATAGGCCTCGATGATCCTGTTGCGGATCTGCACGGTCAGTTCCAAGGTCAATGAGGCTTTTTCTGCAGCAATTATCGCCTCATGAACATTGGCCAGTTTTCCTTGGGCCAATAACAGATCCGTCCTCTGCGCCTCCAATTGCGCTTGATTTACTTCATTGAGGGCGTTTCGTAATATTTCAGCAAACCCGCCTGTTTTCGCCGGTATTGTCTCCGCAGCCGGCTGCAAGGATGACGTAGAAAGCGGCGGTAAAACAAAACGTGTCGGGACAATCGCCATAATCCCATCCCTCCTCCCCTTATAACGGGAAGTAGTGGTAATCCTGGACTTTCCGGTCCTTTAAAAGATTTACCGTTAAAAGCAAAAATCCTCTTTATAAAACTTCAGGAAAGAACATTCTTTTCTCGTATAAAACCATCAGGAAAGAACAAAACACGAAATACTCCCCGGCAAACCACACCGGGGCGCCCTTCCGTGTTTAGCGAGCTCCTCCATGAATGCAACCGGCTGATTTTGTTTTTATTCCTCTTACCGGCCAATGCTCAAAGCCGACCGGAACATCTCCTTGGCGGCGTTCAACATTGTTACATTGGCCTCATAGGCCCTCCCGGCCCCCATCAGGTCAACCATTTCCCGGACGACGTTAACATTGGGATAAGCAACATACCCGTTTTCATCGGCATCGGGATGACCCGGTTCATAAACATACCGGAAGGGGCTTGGGTCCTGTCGGATCTCCGCCACGCGCACACCTTGGGGGCGTACACCCGCCAAGGTTTCCTCGAAGGTCTCGGCAAAGACCGGAACCTTTCGCCGATACGGCTTTCCCTCCGCATCCCTGGTAGTGGTGGCATTGGCAATGTTATTGGCGATTACATCCATGCGGATACGTTGGGCCGTCAAACCCGATGCACTAATCCCCAGCGAACGAAAGAGTTCCATTGGCTATCGCCTCCCCGAAATCACCAGCCGCAAGCGGTCAAAGTATTTCCCCAGTTGGGCGGAGACGGCTTGAAAATACATGGTGTTCTGGGTTAACCTGGCCATTTCCGTTTCGATCACTACATTATTGCCGTCATTGCGGGCGGCGCCCTCCACCCGGCGAACAATTAGCGGCATGCCCGAATCTTCTTTCCCGGGTAAATGCGCCTTATTCGTACGGTCCATCGCCAGCTGCTTTTCCGCATCCGCCAAAATCGTGGCAAAACTCAGATCGATCCTGCGGTATCCGGGCGTATCGACATTGGCGATATTCTGGGCCAGCAACTCATGGCGCAGGGCTGAAACATCAAGTGCCCGCTTCATCGTATTGACAGTCGGATGATCAATCATCGCTCCGGCTCCCCCCTCCGGTGTTCCAGCGGAGTACCTTGCCAGAAAGGAAGGTTGCTATTTCCTTTAAAATCATCGGCAAAAGCCAGCAAAAATTTAGTTTGCCGTGGCAAGTTTTTATTCCCAAAAGAACAACCGTCAGCTTTACCTGGAGTTTTATAAATATTTTTTCTTAATCTATGATTCGGCGTTTCCCGTCATTTTCCTGCTAAACCCTTAATTGGCGGTAGTAAAAAAGCGGGGAAGACCCCGCTTTTTTGACAACCTGCAGATCTTAATGCTTTCTATTGGATAACTCCGACAGGAAATAGGAGTTCTTCACCCGGATGTAAGTTCCTTTCATGCCCAAAGAGCGGGACTCGACAACACCCGCACTCTCCAATTTCCGCATGGCATTAACAATAACGGAACGGGTGATTCCAATCCGGTCAGCAACCTTGCTGGCAACCAGGAAGCCTTCATCGCCGCCCAGTTCCGCAAAGACATTCCGAATTGCCTCCAATTCCGAGTAGGAGAGGGATTCCAAAGCCACTTGCGCGGTATTTTTCATCTGGGCTTCCATATCCTTCTTCTCCGAACCCACACCACTCATGATGACACCGGCCACCAAAGCAGTATACTCCAGAAGCATCTGCTCATCATCGTTAAACCGGGTTTTCCCCCTGGTCAACAGCAAATTACCCAAACGGTTGCCACAAATAATCATCGGGAAGACAGAAATAAGGGTATTGTTGGCTCCTTTGCCGTCATTGAACAAGCCTGTATCTATAGCTTGATTGATGGCCGGTTGGAAAATGAAGGCCATCCGTTGTTTAAGGTCGGCATTCAGTTCCTTGCCTTCACTGTTGCTGCCCGCCAAGATCTTCCCGTCTTTGCCGAGAAAATAGACATCCGCGCCGATAATCTCGGCAATGCTTTTAGCGGCAAGATTTACATCCGCTCCACTGTCCTCTTTCTGCACAAACTCCCTAAGTTGTTTAATTTTTTCCAAAGACATCCAATATCGCTCCTCACTTTTATTTAATTTTTTTAGGAAACCCGTCCTCCCAATGCCAATCATTTAAGAGAACAACACTTAAACACTTTTGCCACGGTTGCCTTTCAGACAACGCCCAACCACCTCCCTATGTCCGGCTGATGCTTCCTTGCAATAACCCCCTTACATTCTATGCAATTTAAAATAAATTATACTTCAACCAGTTTATTTAATTGTCTGACACTATTCTCTAAAAAAATACGGCTTACGCCCGGGGATGAGCCTTTTCATAAACAGCGCGGATCCTCTCGCGACTTAAGTGGGTATAGATTTGGGTTGTTGAAATATCTACATGCCCAAGAAGTTCTTGAACCACCCGCAGGTCCGCACCAGCCTCCAATAGATGGGTAGCATAGGAATGGCGTAACGTGTGGGGGCTGACCTTTTTCTTCAGCGCCATCTGCCGGACATACCCGGCGATAATCCGCCTGACGCTCCGATCACTCAAACGACGGCCGTGGACATTAAGAAATACCGCTACTTCCGCACGGCCTCCCGGATTACGCCGAAGAAAATCAGCCCGGGCGTACTGCAAATAATTATTCAGAGCGGCACAACCCATCTTCCCTAAAGGTACCAGCCGCTCTTTAGCGCCTTTACCAAAAACTCTGATATAACCACGGCTTAGATCCAAATCCTCCAGATCCAGCCCAACAAGTTCCCCGCAGCGAATACCCGCACCATATAGGGTTTCCATTATGGCCCTGTCCCTTATGCCCCGGGGGTGCTGTCCGGGTAGTTCCAGCAGTTCCAGCATCTCCTGGGGATAAAGAAACTGGGGCAACCGTCGTTCCTTTTTGGGGGTGACAACTCCCAAAACAGGGTTTTTATCCACAATCTCCTGGCGGGCCAAGTATTTATAGAACGAACGCAGGGAAGCAATCTTCCTGGCAACAGTGGTCCTGGTTAACCCCCGGTTTTTCAGTTGTGCCAGGTACTCCCGGAGGATCCGGTGGTCCACCGATCGCAGGTCCTCCCAGCCGTTAGCTTGAAGAAAATCGACAAATTGCGACAAGTCTTGGAGGTAAGCATCCCGCGTATGACGGGAGTAGTTTTTCTCCTGAATAAACTCCATAAACTCGTCAATTAAGGCTTTCACCAGCTTCACCAGCCTGTACCTATAATAACATAATCCTAGAACTTTGACAAGAAAAAACATTTACTATTTCTTAAATTCCTGTATATTCCGTCATTTTCCTAGTTTATGCCAATATTACAAATTAATTCTTACAATGGGTTTATTCATACAATCACTACATTATCGGCAAAATATCGTAAAAAAAAACACCGCAAGCACAAAAAAGCAAATCTTTTTGCGCTTTAACGGTTCCCCATCATAACCCCAATCAAATAGGGCCTGCCATACACCATGGAACAACCTCACGGGTTCAAGGCCAGAAACGAGTTTAGGTCGCGCAGGGCTCGCGCTGCCAGGGCTTGATACCGCCGGAACTTAGGGCGTACCTTGGCGGTCAGGGCCGGAAATAGGCCGAAATTAACGTTCATGGGCTGGAAATGCTCGGGTTCAGCCGTGGCAATATAATGGAGCAAAGCCCCCACGGCAGTAGTTTGCGGGAAAACAAGCAGGTCTTTCCCCTGCACAAAACGGGCAAGGTTAACCCCCGCCACCAGGCCGGCAGCCGTTGATTCCACATAACCCTCCACGCCTGTAATCTGCCCAGCCACGAAGAGGCCGGGAGTATCCCGCCAGGCCAAGGTGGCCTCCAGCAAGCGGGGGGAATTAATGTAGGTGTTCCTGTGGATCATGCCATAACGGACAAATTCCGCCTTCTCCAAGCCGGGGATCATCCGGAAGACCCGCTCTTGCTCGCCGCGTTTCAGATGGGTCTGGAAACCCACTAAATTATAAAGCGTACCCTCCCGGTTCTCCGGGCGCAACTGCACCACAGCATAGGGCCGGTTGCCCTTGGGATCCGTTATTCCCACCGGCTTCATCGGGCCGTACCTCAGGGTATCACGGCCCCGGGCAGCCAGTACTTCCACAGGCATGCAGCCCTCAAAGAAAATAGTCTTCTCCTCCGGCAGGTGACCTTCAAAACATTCGGCATCTTTCAGTTCCTGCCAGAAGCGCTCGTACTCCTCCCGGTTGAGCGGGCAGTTTAAATAGGCGGCTTCTCCCTTTCCGTAGCGGGAGGCGGCAAAAACCACCTCTTCGTTGAGGGATTCCCTGGTGACGATGGGCGCCGCTGCGTCGTAGAAATACAAATATGCTTGCCCTGTTTTCGCCCGGATCCAGTCGGCCAGACTCTCCGAAGTCAAAGGACCGGTGGCGATGATCGCCGGCTGTCCCGGGGGAATTGCGGTTAGCTCCTCATGCACCACCGTAATTAACGGGTGTTCCGTGATCTTTTGGGTGACCCCCTCGGCAAAGCGCCAGCGATCAACAGCCAAAGCACCCCCGGCTTCCACCCGGTGCCGGTCGGCCATGGACATGATCACTGAGTTGAGGCGGCGCAATTCTTCTTTCAAAAGGCCCACCGCATTCTCCAGCGCCGCGCCGCGCAGGGAATTACTGCAGACCAATTCGGCAAAGAGTCCTGTACGATGGGCCGGCGTCATCTTCTCCGGCCGCATCTCAAAGAGTCGCACCCGGATCCCCCGGAGAGCCAACTGCCAAGCCGCCTCACAGCCGGCCAGGCCCGCACCGACCACCCACACCTCACGATTCACGTTGATCCTTTTCCTCCTTGACAACGGGACCCTCATAACCGCAGTCTTCCTTTAAGCACTTCATGACATTCTCTTGATCCTTCCTTTGGACCACGGTAAATGAACCACACGATGGACAGGGTCCTGCCGGTGCTTCCCACCGGGTAAAGTTGCAACTGGGGTAGTTGGCGCAACCATAAAAACGACGTCCTTTTTTGGTTCGACGTTCCACAATGGCCCCGCCGCAGACTGGGCAGAGGGCATTAACCTCTTTCCGGATGGGTTTAGTGTTTTTACACTCGGGATAACCAGGGCAGGCTAAGAATTTACCGAACCGGCCGAATTTATAGACCATTTTCCGGCCGCATAATTCGCAGACTTCCTCGCTGACCTCATCGGCAATACTGACACGTTCCAGTTGCTCCTTGGCTTTGGTCAATTCCTCATTAAACCGCCGATAAAAGTTCTCAAGAACCCCTACCCATTCCGAATCCCCTTCTTCAATCCGGTCCAGTTCTTCTTCCATTTCGGCGGTGAAGTCCAGGTCAACAATCTCCGGGAAATGCTCTTTCAACAAGTCCACCACCACTTGCCCAAGCTCCGTGGGGCGGAAGCGCTTCTCTTCAAGGGTGACATAGTTTCGTTTTAAGATGGTTTCGATGATCGGTGCATAAGTGCTAGGCCGGCCAATTCCCAACTCCTCAAGGGTCTTCACCAGCATCGCCTCGGTATACCTGGGAGGCGGCTGGGTAAAATGTTGTTTCGGGGTCACCTGCTGCAATGTCAAGGGTTCACCAGTCTTTAACTCCGGCAGCATTCCTTCCTCGGCCTCGCCCTCCTCGTCGGCGCTTTCTTGATAAAGCACAAGAAACCCCGGGAGCTTGAGGGTTGAACCCGTGGCGCGAAAAGTATATTTGCCGCCGACAATGTCGGCAGAGACGGTATCATAAACCGCCGGCCGCATCTGACTGGCCACAAAACGGTTCCAGATCAGCTGGTATAACCGGTACTGGTCCCTGGTCAAAAACGGTTTGACGGAGGACGGGTGGCGGTGGGTGGAAGTCGGACGGATAGCTTCGTGGGCTTCCTGGGCCGTACTGCTCTTTGTCTTATACACCGGCGGTCTCTCCGGCAAAGCTTCGGGATAACGGCTCCGGATCACCTCCGCCGCTTCCTTGGCCGCTTCTTCGGCAATCCGCACGGAATCGGTGCGGATATATGTCACCAAACCGACACTGCCCTCTTCTCCCAATTCCAAACCTTCATAAAGCTGTTGCGCAATGGACATGGTCTTCCGGGAGGAAAAGCCAAGTTTTCGCGCAGCTTCCTGTTGCAGGGTACTGGTGGTAAAAGGCGGCGCTGGATAGCGCAGGCGTTCTTTGCGCTTGACCTCGCCCACCCGGTACTTTTGGGTTTTGATGGCGGCAACAATCTTCTGTGCCGTTTCGCCATCGCCGATCTCCGCTTTTTTGCCATCAATGGCGCTGAGCTTTGCTTGGAAAACTTCTTTGGCGTTGCCCAAAAAATCCCCGGTAATGCTCCAGTATTCCTCGGGCTGGAAGTTATTGATCTCCGCCTCCCGGTCGGTAATGAGCCGGACGGCGGCGGATTGCACCCGGCCTGCCGACAGACCCCGGCGGATCTTAGCCCACAGGAGGGGACTTAGCTCGTAACCAACCAAACGGTCTAAAATCCTCCGTGCCTGCTGGGCATTGACCTTGGGCATATCCAAGCCTCGCGGGTTTTTGATGGCTTGCTCAATGGCCCGCTTGGTGATCTCGTGAAACACAATCCGGCTGGGATTATTTAACTCCAAGGCCTGGGCCAAGTGCCACGAGATGGCCTCCCCTTCCCGGTCCGGGTCTGTAGCCAGATATATTTTATCCGCCTTTTTGGCCGCCTCACGCAGTTCTTTGAGGATCTTGCCCTTGCCCCGAATTGTAATATATTTAGGGCGAAAACCATGTTCAACGTCAACACCAAACTGGCTGCGGGGCAGGTCCATCACATGCCCCATTGACGCTTTGATGACATAGTTTTTCCCCAAAAACTTCCCGATGGTTTTTGCCTTGGCGGGTGATTCTACAATAACCAACGATCGCGCCACCCGTTACCACCCCCTGTTTTTGATTCTGTTCCGCTGCGGGCCTCCTGTTTTTAAAATCGTCACCGGCCACTTTCTCCATCCAGGCAAAAACCCTGCAGCGCTTCATGGCATAAAAAATGGGCTCTATCACCCTGTATGCGATCAAAACCAAACCGACCTGGTTTAACCGGGTCAGATAATTACATCCGTCCAAAACCTGTCTCAGGCAGTTCAATGCAGCAGTTGCGGCTGTTCGCCGCCGACAACAGGCAAGAGCAAAGCCAGGCGTTTCGAATCGGGAATAACCTGTTTCAACAAGACCACAAACTCTTTCAGATCAATCTCCGACAGGGTCGTTTTGCTACCTGCCAATATGATCTCTTCCATCTCCGCCTGATTAATGTAGCCCTCCGCCAATAAACACAGCATTTTTTCACGACACCGCGGCGAAAACAGCCGTTCCTCCCCGGGGGAAAAGACTCTTATCCCCTGGTAGATCCGGTCTTTTGGCGGTTCAGCATCTATTATATCTTGCTCCTGAAAGATCCATGCAAAGGCCGCCTGAATCTCGCTGAGCTGATACCCCTGGGCAACCAACTGCCTTATAATCTGCTCACCGTCGCCCAACGGCTCACCCTGATGCAACAGGTGACGGACGAGGTATTCCACAATGTCTGCAACGCGCTTTTCCGGCAAACCCCATCCCTCTCCCCCCAGATTGCTTTTGTTTATTCATTATATCAGTTCAATTTGAAATGTAAATACTTAAGGGTATTTCAAAACGAAAAACTCTTATTAACGCAGGCGGCAATAGGTCCGCCCCGCACCGGACCTGATCAGGCCTTTTAACTCCAAAGTCACCAGCGTACTTGCCACTTCAGACGCAGGCAACCCGCTGTCGCGGATCACCAGATCGATATGGCGGGGACCCTCACCAAGGACTGCCAGGATCCTTTCCTCCGCCGGGGCCAACTGCTCCCGGCGCACCGCTGCCAGTTGTTCCGCGGTTATCTTAGTCAGCTGCAAAGCGTTTAAAATATCGCCCACATCCTGGACCAGATGGGCTCCTTGCTGAATGAGGCGGTTGGCTCCCTTGGAGACCATACTATATATTGGCCCCGGCACCGCAAAAACCTCCCGTCCTTGCTCCAAGGCAAGGTTGGCGGTGATCAACGAACCGCTGTCCTTTGCCGCTTCCACCACCAACACTCCCAAGGAGAGACCGCTGATGATCCGGTTACGGCTGGGAAAGTTGCCGGCCACAGGTTTTGTCCCCAAGGGGAATTCCGAAATTAACAAGCCATTTTTTTGAATCTCTTCGCCCAAGGACCTGTTCTCCGGTGGATACAGTTCATCCAAACCCGATCCTAAGACAGCAATGGTCCGGCCCCCGCCGCGCACGGCCCCCCAATGGGCTGCGGTATCAATACCCCGGGCCAAACCGCTGACCACGGTAATACCCTGTTGCCCTAGGGCCAGCGCCAGCTCTTCCGCAATATATGCACCGGTGGGTGTTGGGTTGCGGGAACCCACCACTGCCACAGCATTTACATCTTGCGGCGACCACCTGCCCCGGTAATAGAGGACCGGCGGCGGATTGTCAATCCGCTGCAAATTCGCGGGATAATCCTCATCTTGCCAGGTTATGACGGATATCTCCTCCGCCCGGAGTTGCTGCATGAGCCGAGTCGGATCGATGGTCCGCCGCAACTCCAGCAGACGTTCGGTAACTTTGGCGCCTAAAACAGCCTCTAGTTCCTTCCGATCTTTTTCCCAAGCAATGTGGGGCCCACCCCATTCTTGCAGAATTCTTTGAAAGCGTTTCGGGCCCAAACCCTCCACCCGGTGCAGGGCCACCCAAAAGGCCCGTTGCTCGTCGGCCATCACCGTTCCCTCCGGCAATAAATTTTTAAAATTTTTATTCTTTCTTGTTCGGTATTTTCCTTGTGGCTTAAGATAAAAATTTTGGGGTACGTTTTCTCGCCAAACTCCACAAATTAAACGGGGGCGTCATTGCGATTAATGCCCCTGCTTCCACCGTTTTCCCTACATGAGTTGGTCTTGACCGCGGATACTACTCTTGAGAGGGTGAAGAGATGGAGACGGAATTAACGAAGATCTATAATTGTCCCAGTTGCCGGATGGAGACGCCCCACTACGTCCTGGCCCGCCGTGGCGACCGGGTGGGCATTCAATGCTCCCACTGCCGCACCAACTCCCTGGTCTTAAGCGACACCCTGTCCGAACACCAATACTTCTGGGAGGAAGAATTGCGCCAGATCCTAAACAGCCTGGAAAGTCCGGAGACGGATGACCCATAAGCTCCGGGCTTCCACCGGGCAAGCCGGCCATAAATCAGTGGAGCCGACAAAAAAAGAGCAGGATATCCTGCTCTTTTTTGCCGTAGCTCCATGGATTGGAAAATGCTACTCCCGGCGCCAGCGAACACCCTGAGGCGTGTCCTCCAAAACAATGCCCGCCGCCTTTAACCGGTCCCGGATGGCATCCGCCGTCTGCCAGTCCTTGTTCTTCCGGGCTGCCTGCCGCTCCTCCACCAGCTGTTGAATCTCGGCGTCCGACAGAGCTTGGCTGCCCGCATCGTCTTCAAACCAAATTCCAAGAATACCCCCGAGTTCGTCCAGGGTCGTGACCACCGATTCCACAGCCCTAAGCCCCGAGACAGTGGGGCGAAACTCCCGGTCCAAGGCCCAACGGTTGGCTTCCCGCACCAACTCGTAGAGGCTGCCCAAAGCCAGCGCAGTGTTGAAATCATCCTCCATGGCCGCAATGAAATTTTCCTTGGTGTCCACCGTTAGATTGGCAATAACCCGGGCCTGCGGGTCGTCCCCGTCCACCGGTTCAGCCGTCAAGAGATGGCGCAGGTTGGCCCGGCAGGTCTCCAGCCGCTCCAAACCTTTGGCCGCGGCGGTCAGTTCCTCGTCCCCAAAGCTGATGGGATTCCGGTAATGGGTACCGATGAGCCAAAAGCGCGCCACTTTCGCCGAGTACTTTTCAATCACTTCCCGGATGGTGGCAATGTTCCCCAGCGACTTGGACATTTTGTTACCGCCCATGGTGATAAAAGCCGAATGCAACCAGTACCGGACAAAAGGTGCACAGCCGGTACAGGCCTCCGCTTGGGCAATCTCGTTCTCATGATGAGGGAAGATCAAGTCCGTACCACCCCCATGTAGATCAAATCCGCACCCCAGATACTTCAGGGACATAGCCGAACACTCAATATGCCAGCCAGGGCGACCGGGACCCCAAGGGGAATCCCAGGCGGGTTCGCCGGCTTTGGCCGACTTCCAGAGGGCAAAGTCCATGGGATGCCTCTTCCGCTCATCCACCTCCACCCTACTGCCCGCTTGCATCTCATCAAGGGAGCGGCCGGAGAGTTTCCCGTAAGCGGGAAAGCTCTCAATGGCAAAGAAGACATCGCCGTCCACCACATAGGCATAGCCCTTCTCCACCAGGGTCTTGACCATGGCAATAATCTCGGGAATATGCTCTGAGACCCTGGGATACCTGTCCGCCGGGCGCACCCCCAAGGCCCCAATGTCCTCCAGGTAGATTTGGGAGTACTCCCGGGCAAGCTCCAGGGGATCACGCTGCAATTCATGACCGCGCTGGATGATCTTGTCATCAATATCGGTGAAATTTTGAATGAAGGTCACTTCGTAGCCGCGATACGCCAAAAAGCGCCGGATGCAATCCCAGACCACCGGGGGCCGGGCATTACCGATATGAGCGTAATTATAGGGTGTCACCCCGCAGACATAAATCCGGACTTTACCAGGCTCAGCCGGAACAAAATCCTCTTTTTGCCTGGTCAATGTATTATAGACGCGTATGGCCATGTATTTCCCCTCCATTTTCTTTCCGTATGGTCCTGCTTCTTTCCGCTTTATCCTGTTGTGTCCTGCGTCTGTGCCCCTTCAAGCTCGGCAAGGCGATTCTCCAATTGCATAATCTTATGTTGCAGGCATTCGAACATCTTAGCCACTGGATCGGGAATATCGGCATGGTCCAATTCATGGCCCACCCGGACACCGTCTTGAACCACCACCCGCCCGGGCACCCCCACCACGGTACTGTTGGGCGGGACCGGATGGAGCACAACGGCGCCAGCACCAATCTTTGCGTAATCCCCAACGGTAAAGGAGCCCAAGATCTTGGCGCCCGCCGAGATCATGACATTGTTGCCAATGGTCGGATGGCGCTTGCCCTTCTCCTTCCCGGTTCCGCCCAGGGTAACTCCCTGATAGATCGTGACATTATCGCCAATCTCCGCCGTTTCCCCGATGATCACGCCGGCGCCGTGATCAATGAATAACCCTTCGCCAATGGTGGCGCCGGGATGAATCTCAATCCCCGTGAAAAACCGGGCAATTTGGGAGATAATCCGGGCCACCACATACCAACGGTGTTTATAAAACCAATGGGCAATCCGGTGGACCCAGATGGCATGCAGGCCGGGGTAACACAGTACGGCTTCAATCCAGTTCTTAACGGCTGGATCCCGTTCGAAGATCACCTGAATATCCCGGCGAATCCGTTTAAACATTCCTGACACCACCTTTGTCCTTTAGGTATCCTTAACTTTTTGTTTGTACAGACTTATGCAAAAAGCCTTCGTCTCATTCAGAGACGAAGGCTCCATGCTTCGCGGTTCCACTCTGGTTGGGCAGTTTCCTGCCCCACTTTCGCCGTTGATTCGGCCGCGCGGTAACGGGCGCTCCGTTTGGGGATACTCGCTTCCCCCCAAAGGCTCCAAGGTGCATTTCACCGCATCGCCCGGGTATAGACCGCTTTCAGCCTGTGACGGTCTTTCTCTTTTCCCCTTTGAAGCGGTTACTCTCCTCTTCCTCGCCATTTTCTATGATTTAATTATATTCCGTTACATTGACATTGTTACATCAATTATATCCCCGTCACCCCTACAGGTCAAGGCAGTAGGCCGACTAACATGATTAACGGGCCACATGCCGCAGGTCAAAACCCACATAAAGCTGGTGCGGGCGATAGATCTTACCATCGTTCTCCATCTGCTCCAGCCAGTGGGCGCACCAACCAACAACACGGGCCAGGGCAAAGATGGTCGTGAAGTACTCGGGGGCTATGTCCAAAGCCCGGTAGAACAGGCCGGACCAGAAATCCACGTTGGGGTAGAGTTTCTTGGTACCCAGCTTCTCTTGGACATAACTCTCCAAGCGAACCGCAGTAGCATAAAGGTTCCAAAGGTCGGGCCGCTGGGCGCGCAACTTGTTCTCCTGCTCTGCGAAGATCTTGGCGATAATATGATTCTTAAAGAACTTTGCCCGGGGATCATAGGTTTTGTAGATGCGGTGACCCACCCCCATAATCTTCTGGTGGTGTTCAAGGGAGTTGTCCACGGCCTCGGCCACCTTCTCCGGACCGCCAATCTGTTCCAGAGTCTTGACCACCCGCTCGTTGGCTCCGCCGTGCAAGGGGCCGGACAAGGAGTTAATGGCTGTGGAGATCAGCGCATAAATACCCGCTTGGGCGGAACCAACAGCCCGGGCGGAAAAGGTGCTGTTATTCATGGTATGGTCCATATGCAGGATCAACGACTCCTCGAACATCTTCACAAGCTCTGGTTCCCGGGCGGCTGCCGGGTTAAAACAGAAGAGGGCATACTCAGCAAAGCTGGCAAACTCCCGGCCTTGGTGGAATTCCGGATCCTTGGTCAAATAAGTACCGACGATCGTCGGCAGTTTGGCAATCAGGGAAACGGAGCGTTTCAGGTTGGCCTTGTGGTCGCCCACCTCGGCCGAGCCCTTGTCGCTGCTCTCCAACATTAACACAGCGGCACTAAGCATATTCATGGGATGCAGCGTAGGACTGAACTTTGGAATCAGCCTGGCTAGCTCCGCTGGCAGGTCCTTCTTAGCAAGCAACTGCCGGCGCAACTGCTGCAACTCCTCCTCCAGGGGCAGGTCTCCCCGGAGAATCAGGTAACACACCTCTTCAAAGCTGCAATACTCGGCCAACTCCTCCACGGGATAACCGCGGAAGGTCAAAATACCCCGTTCCCCGTCGATATGAGAGATGGCGGATTTGACGACCGGAACCTCAGCCAACCCGGGGAAATACCCCTTCTCAAGAAGCGTAGAGATTAATCGCTCATAGTGTCTTTTCTTTTCTTCATCTTCAATATGGACAAGGAGGGATTGGAGTTTTGGCGTAAGCTGTTTTTCTGTCACGAACTGCCACCTCCTTAGAATATTACCTATTATCCCCGATCTAAGCCGGGTTTGTCAAGTTTTTCACAAATCCGACCCAGGCGGCCCCTGCCAACTGCCGAACAAACCTGCATAGTACCGGGTATTACGCTTAACAACAAGCGCAACCTGGCTTTAACCGGCATGAATCCCCAGACAATCAACCGGCAAGCTAATGGTAAATACCGGTAAACAGGCTTGTACATTGACCTTGCGGATATTAGTGCTTAAATTCTCACCGGAGCTTGCCGATAACAAATATGAATACGGGGAAGGGAGGCCGATTCCGATGAGAGATCCGTTTTCACCCATAGTCATCAATTTGAACAAAGCTCATCGCGCCAATGACCCCCCGCTGGTTTTGGCTGACGATACATCCACAAAAACAAGCCAGGAGGAGTTTCGTTCCTATCAGACCGAAGGATGGCAGATGGCCGTCGGGCGTTTCGGCGCCTGCCGCAATTTGGCCGGGGACAGATCCGTCACAATCTTTAAGACATCACCCCGTACACCCGTTCTTTACCACCTTGGTGACGAGTCCGTCTTTCATAAGGAGCTTAACCTCCACCGCCATCGTTTGCCCCAAGGCATTTATCGCGCTGTAGAGCTGGAAATCCTTTGTTTTATCACCACCATCACCGTAAACAACTGGGCAGCGACGGGCAACAAAACCACCACCGTACCCATGAAAATTTTCGTCAGCAGTGTTCCGGAACTTTGTATCCGCCGGGGCGACCTCCTTTTCCAGGTGGACGGAAAGGACTACTGGCTCTCCCCCGACTGGAAGACCCTCTTTCGCCGGCGACCGGAAAAACCCCTCTCGGCCATCCTGTTGCCCGAAGGCTGCCAGTTTGTTCCCTCGCAAAAAAACCCAGCCTACCAGATTGAGATGCTACCGGGAGAACGCTTCCAGATCCGCCTCGCCCTGCCCGGCATGATCATTGTGCAAAAACAGCGAAGGACCTCCCGGAGAAACACTGCCTGCCCCGGCCATCTCCGGATCTGCAAATAGCAAATTTATTATCTAAAAAAACAATCAAGCCGGAAAGAACAAACGCAGGACCGTCCAAGCGGCAGCCCTGCGTTCGTTTTTTACTTATATGGTTTTAAAATAATTAACCCCATTTACCCTTGGAGATATGCGTTACAATCTCGGCCTTGATCGCCTGTTGCAACTCGGTGGCCGATTGCAGCGCCTTTCTAAAGATAGCCACGCACGCCGGGTCCAACTCATCGGCGATACCTTCATCGGCAATCTCTTTTACCCGTTCCAAAACACCAGAGAGCTCCATATGGAGTTGGTTGGTAAACCTGGCTTTGTCAATCAGGTTGGCCTGGTCCTCGGGAATTTCGGTAAACTTCTCCTGAGGAGCGCCACACTTGGGGCACTGCTCCGGCGCCCCATCACCGTCGTGTACATACCCGCATACACCGCAACGCCACTTTTTCACAGTCATTAACCCTCCTTAATGTTCATTATTAATAATTTTCTGCCATCAATTGGTAATAGGCTTTGGGATGGGCACAAGCCGGGCAAAGCTCCGGGGGTTCGGTTCCCTCGTGGATATAACCGCAGTTCCGGCACTGCCACTTCACCGGTTGATCCCGGCGGAAGACAGTGCCATTTTCCAGGTTTTCCAAGAGTTTGCGGTAACGTTTTTCGTGCTCTTCCTCCACCTCGCCGATCTCACGGAAGACATCGGCAATCTCGTCAAAGCCTTCTTCCCGGGCAATCTTCTCAAACTCCCGGTACATGGTGGTCCACTCATAATTCTCGCCCTTGGCCGCCTCCTTGAGATTCTCGGCGGTATTGCCAATACCCCCAAGGAACTTCAGCAGGCGTTTGGCATGCTCCTTTTCATTGTCAGCTGTTTCCAGGAAAATAGCGGCAAACTGTTCATAACCCTCGCGTTTGGCCACACTGGCATAATAAGTATACTTGTTCCGCGCTTGGGATTCCCCGGCAAAAGCCGCCCACAGATTCGCCTCGGTTTTTGTGCCTTTCAAATTTGCCATACGATCTTCCTCCCCTTCCTTCTTCGGAATGCGGTTCCTCCGTTTTCAAACGTTCTCCTTCTCCTTGCCGGTCAACCCGCGATAGATCTGGTTTCCCGGGCAGGATTCCCGGTGGGACCGGCCGCATTTCAAACAGATCCGCTCCACGTCCTCCGGTTTGGTCAAGGCCGTCGTCAGAAAACCCGTCAGCCCTTGCCGCAGAGCTTGCCATTGCATCTCATCCATCTGCGCCAGTAGCTCGTTGAGACGCCGGCTTTCCCCGCTTTGAAAAGCCTTGACAAGCATCTCACCGGTCTCCGTCAACTCTAGGCGTAAAACCCGCCGGTCCTTCGGATCCGCTCCACGGCCAACCAGCCCCTTCCGGGCTAACCGGTCAATGAGTTTAGTGGCAGCGGCATTACTGATGCCAAGTCCCGTAGCGATCTCCCCTACCGATGCCCTATTATGCAGGTAGATAAAGCGGAGACAAGCTACTTGAACCTCGGTCAACTCTTCGTCACCCACATCCTGCAAAGCTTGGCGGGAAATGACCTCCTTCACGGCCTGACAAAAGAGTTTAACCAACAGTTCCATAGTTTCTTCCTTCAGGGGAACCACCTTCCAATGAATTTAACCGCTTATATCTTAACATGGTTAACTATCTACGTCAAGCAGCGATCTATCGGCATTTTCCCGGTATTCCCCGGAGGCAAGCCGGTTGGCGCGGCCATACATAATTACTATTTTTGCCCCCAAGCCCGCAAATAATAAGAGCAAGATCAGGCTCAGGCCCAAGACGGGAAAACCGTACATAGGCACAATAAACAGGTAATTCCAGATAATATGATAGATGGTAGCCAGAGAAACCCTTGGCGAATCCTCAGGTAGGAAAGGACCAATCCCCCTAACAACTGCGGAGTGATTAACACCAACGCCCCCAGCCAGAGTCTGGGATGATAATCATAATTGAAGATATGTAACAGGGCAAACAACAAATTGACCGTATAAAAAAGGGTAGCAAAATGCCGCCTGTAGACACCAGCAATCACGGGTTGCACCTTCGGCCCCCTTAGCGCTGGAAAAGTCAGGCCAATAACGGCGCCCCCAATGCCAAGAACCGCTGCCCAAAAAACCAGCACCGGCAGACCCAATGGGTCCAACAGCAAGCCACTGACAATAAAAGCAATGGTTCCAAAGGTAAAAGCCAGATTTAACGGCGTAAACCGTAACGGTAAGCGAAAAACCAGCTCTTCCAAAAGGGAAAGGATACCGATTAGCAATACAACCGTACCAAAAGACGGCGGCAAGTCCAGGTCGGGCGGTTCAATGCCTAGAAAAAAGCAACATACAAAAATCAGAATCCCCAGGGGAATCATCATCAATAAAGCGAAGAAATATAGTTTTACCAGGTTTAAGATCTTCACCGGCAAAGAAAAGCCGACCTTTTCGTTTTGGGGACGCAAAACAAAACACCAAAAATCTTTGAGCACACCGGTGCTCCTTTTCTTATCCCCAGGCACTGCGATTCCTGGGGCAGTTTCGGGAGAACTGTCCCACACAGGCATCGGCATTGGGCAATCCCTCCAGCTTTGATCCTGACAACGGCTAAACCAAGGGGCTTGTGATCAGGTTCGGCATCTGGAGCCGAAAATGTTAGGCCAAAAATGCTCCATGACAGAATAGTAGCAGAACATCCTTATGCCCGGCCCGCCAGATTGGTCACCGCACCAAACAATGGCCCGGAAACGGCAAAGCGCCGCCGACGGCGGCGCTTTCCAGCTACTTCAATTCCCCACAAACACCCGAGGGACACGGTCGGAGATCATGCAGATCACCTCATAATTAATGGTTCCCAGGTGACCGGCCACCTCCTCCACAGTGATCACTGCGTCACCTTGGCGACCGATGAGAACCACTTCCTCGCCGACCTTAACCGGTTCATCACCGATCTCCACCATGCATTGGTCCATGCAGATCCGTCCGACAATGGGAAACCTCCGACCATGGATGAGCACATGGGCTTTGCCTGACAGCAATCGGCTCCAGCCGTCGGCATAGCCGATGGGGATCGTGGCAATGCCCGTCTCCTGCTTGGTATGATAGATCTGACCGTAACTGATGCCGGTTCCCGCCGGAACTTTTTTAACATGGGTGATCCTGGTTTTCAGGCTAAAGGCGGGTTTTAAGGCAATCCGCTCCTTCGCCACCTCGTCCGACGGGTATAGACCGTAGAGGATGATTCCTGGCCTGACTAAATCAAAGTAGGCCTCGGGCATGCCAATAATCGCCCCACTGTTGGCGATATGACGAACGGGAACGGAAATGCCCGCCTCGCCAAGTCGGGCCAAAGCCCCATTGAAGACGCGCAATTGTTGATAGGCATAACCAAGATCCGCCTCGTCCGCCGTGGCAAAATGAGAGAAGATCCCCTCCACCTCAATCCCCGGCAATTCCCGGATTTTTTGGACAAAGTCCACTGCTTGCCCGGGCAAGACACCGACCCGGCCCATCCCCGTATCGATTTTCACATGGACTTTGGCGGTTTTACCTTGCCGGACCGCTTCACTGGATAGGGCTCGCACCGCCTCCTCCAGGCAGACAGTGGAAGTCAAGTCGTATTTCACCACTGGCCCCACCTGACTGGTTTGCAGCGGGCCAAAGACCAGGATGGGCTCGGTGATCCCCACCTTTCGCAAGGCAATACCTTCCTCTGGCAAGGACACGCCAAACCAATGGACCCCAACGGACCGGGCGGCCTTGGCCACCTCCACCGCACCATGGCCATAGGCTTCCGCCTTAACCACCGCCATCAATTGGACGCCGGATCCAACATGGGCTTGAATGGCACAAATGTTATCCTTGATGGACTGCAAATTAATCTCCGCCCAAACCGGACGGATAACCGGTTCTTTATATCGGGCCAACCTGTTTCACACTCCTTATTACCTTCGGCAGACGCGGCAGCAAGTCACCAGCAATCATACCGACCTCGCCCAGTTCTTCAGCGGCACAGTCTCCGGCAGCGCCGTGGAGATAAACACCGGCCACCGCCGCCTCCTCCGCTGACAGCCCCTGAGCCAACAGGCCACCGATGACCCCGGCTAGGACATCGCCAGTCCCTGCAGTGGCCAGCCCCGGATTACCCGTGGGGTTGACCCAAAGCCGACCATCGGGTGTAGCCGTCAGCGTACCCGCACCTTTTAAGACTAGAATAACCCCCCAGGCTTTGGCCTTTTCCAGCGCCAGCCCGACCCGGTCCGCCTGCACTTCAGCGGCAGTCAACCCACAGAGCCGGGCCAGTTCTCCAGGGTGGGGTGTCAAGATCAAAGGACCGCAACCCTCCCGCAGGTGACGTTCCACTCCTGCAGCAGCCAGCAGATTTAACCCATCCGCATCAATGACCCGCGGAAGATCACGTTTGGCCAACACCTTGGCCAGCAGCTCCGTTGCCTCCCGGGCCTGGCCCAAACCCGGCCCCACAACCATCGCCCGGTAGTTTTCCCAAGCAAGGCCGGACCACTCTCCGGTCATTACCTCCGCTGGTTTCTCCAGAAAAACCAGACCCTCCCGGTGTCCGATGGTGACCAGGCCGGCACCGGAACGAAGCCCGGCCAGAGCCGCCAAAACCGGGGCGCCGGTCAAACCCGGCGAACCACCGATGACCAGTAGATGGCCATGTTGACCCTTATGGGAGTTCCACTGCCGTTTCGGAAGCCAGCCGGCCACATCCGCCGCTTCCGTCAAGCGGCGGGGCCCTTCGGCCACCAGCAACCGCTGGGGTATACCGATAGGATCGATCTTGACCTTACCACAGTATTCCCGGCCGGGGAAAACCACTTGACCCAGCTTTAGGCAGCCGAAACTGATGGTCCAATCAGCTCTGACCGCAGGACCGGCCACACGCCCGGTATCCCCGGAGACACCGGAGGGAATATCCAAAGATAAAACGGGTTTGCCGGAACCATTGATCACCTCAATCACCCGGGCTAGTTCCCCGCTGACGCCATCGCGAATCCCAGTTCCCAGCAAGGCATCGATGACCACATCAAATTCGTCGATGGCCGCTGGGGCATCAGACCAGCCAGCGTCCGGGATCCCCAGCGTCAAAGCCCGCTGCCGGTTCAAGGCCGCTTCAACAGTGAGCGGCGTATTCCGGCCAGGATGAAAGACTTTAACCTCCCACCCCTGTTCAAACAGGAGACGGGCCACAGCCCAACCGTCACCCCCGTTGTTGCCCTTGCCACAAAAAACACCGGCCCGGGCTGGCCCCGGGCCCCATTGGTCAAAAAGATAGCGTACAGCAGCGTTTGCGGCATTCTCCATTAAGAACTCAGGGGTTAAGCCAAAGATATTCATGGCTTGTTCTTCAATGGTCCTCATTTCCGAGGCATTTACCAGCCGCATCCTCATCCCTCCAAGATGACCTGGGCCACAGCATAATGCCGGCTGTGGGCAAGGCTGACATGGACTTGGGAAACCTCCATTATTGCCAAGGCCTGGCGCACCCTGCCCGTACAGTGAAATCTGGGCGCGCCCAAAGCATCCGGCAGAATGCTCATCTCCTGCCAGCTCACCTGCCTTAAGCCTGTACCCAGCGCCTTCAACAGGGCCTCTTTGGCCGCAAACCTGGCAGCCAACCGATGGGGTGCATCACCGCAAGCTCTTCGTTCCTCCGGCGTAAAAAGCCGAGCCAAGATCCGCTCTCCCCGCCTGGCCAGGACCTCTTTAAACCGGGCCAGTTCCACAATGTCTGTACCCAACCCACGGATCAAGAGACAAAACCCCTTTCTCCCTCAGGCGGAGCTGGCTTCCGGTAGAAAAAGGGCATGGGGTTTTCAAACCCAATATACCTGTAGTTCAACAGAGGTTCCGTCCCCCCGACCATCAGATAGCCCCCGGGATTAAGGTGGGCAAAGAAATTGGCATAAAGCTGGGCTTTGGCCTCTTCGGTAAAGTAAATAACTACATTCCGGCAGAGGATGAAATCCATCGTGCGGGGGAAGGGATCATGCAACAGGTTATGCCGGCGAAACTCCACCATTTTCTTGATCTCCGGGGAAACATGATAATACCCGTCCCGAAGTTCAAAGTAGCGTTGCAAAAGCACCGGCGGGACATTTTTCACTTCTGCCTGTGAATAGACCCCGGCCTTTGCCTTCTCCAAAACGACCTGGTCAATGTCGGTCGCCAGGAGCCGGGCCCGTTGGGCCGCACCCAGTTCCCGCAGGATGATGGCGACGGTATAAGGTTCAGCCCCGTTGGAGCAACCGGCGCTCCATACATCCAGGCTCGCCCGCTTCGCCAGCAACTCCGGGAGGATGCGTTCCCGGACCTCCCCAAACCGTTCCGGATTGCGGAAAAATTCCGAGACATTTATCGTCAGTTTTTTAACAAATTCTTGAAACCGGGCCGGATTGGTCTGCAGCACATGCAAATATTCATCATAGTCTTTGACACCCCAGACCCGCATCAAGGAGTTGATCCTCCGGTCCATCTGCAGGCTCTTATAGGAGCTCAAGTCAATCCGGCAAAGTTCAGCGGCTTTTGCCTTAAATTCCTCAAATTCCAAGGGCATTCGTTCCACCTCTTACTATACTATATAATCATGAAAATAACAGAGGGAATTATCCGGACACCCATCGGTTGACGGGACTGCTTATAACAAGCGGGAATCCCCGGGGACAAACCGTTTAAAATTACCGCTAAGTTGGTTTATTCGACGGTTCACCACGGATTCCTTTTGCCGTCTGCCAACGAAACATCCCATAAAGAAAAGGGTTGTCGACACCTGTCAACAACCCCCAACCAAATCAGACCTTTTAGTTTTCCCATTTTAAAAATTTAACCTTCTTGAAACAGGGTGGTGGAAAGATAACGTTCCCCCGTATCCGGCAGGAGGACCACAATGTTCTTGCCTTTATTCTCCGGTCGCTTGGCCAGCTGCGTTGCAGCATGCACCGCGGCGCCGGAGGAAATCCCCACTAGCAGTCCTTCGGCCTTGGCCAACATTCTGGAGGCGGTGAAAGCGTCATCACTCGCCACCGGAATAATTTCATCAATAATGGCCCGATTCAGCACAGCCGGAACAAAACCGGCGCCAATCCCCTGAATCTTATGGGGACCGGGGCTACCCCCCGATAAGACCGGTGAATCCGCCGGTTCCACCGCCACCACCTTAACCCCGGGTTTGCGCTTCTTCAGCACCTCACCGACGCCCGTGAGGGTACCGCCCGTCCCCACACCAGCGACGAACAAGTCGACCTCACCCCCGGTATCCCGCCAGATCTCCTCAGCGGTGGTCCGCCGGTGGATCTCCGGATTTGCCGGGTTTTCAAACTGTTGCGGGATGAAGGAGTTGGGGATCTCCGCCGCCAGTTCCTCGGCGCGCCGGATGGCCCCCTTCATGCCTTCCGCCCCCGGCGTCAGGTGCAACTCGGCGCCCAGGGCTTTCAAGAGGTTCCTCCGCTCCAGGCTCATGGTCTCCGGCATGGTCAAAATCAGCCGGTACCCTTTGGCTGCGGCCACAAAGGCCAGGGCAATTCCGGTATTGCCGCTGGTTGGTTCGATAATTACCGTATCGGCGTTGATCTTCCCCTGCTCCTCAGCAGCCCGGATCATCGCGTAACCGATACGGTCCTTCACACTGCCACCCGGATTGAAGTACTCAAGTTTGGCAAGGATCTTGGCGGACACACCCACCCTACCGGAATAGTTGACCAACTCCAACATTGGCGTGTTACCGATTAATTCCGTGAGATTACGCGCTATTTTGCTCATGAACGAACCCCCTGTTTTTTAAACCTTTAATTCCTATAGGTTTAATCTGGATTAACGTCATCATACTACGAATTAACCCGGTTGTCAACGGTTTTCTTGCCTTTTATCCATATTCGCCATATTGATCCCATAAAACAAGTGTGATATTATATCTGTAATACTTATTGTTTTACTCGGAATTGAAGGTGAGATAGCCGTGCAAATTTCAACCCGTGGTCGCTATGGTTTACGTGCCATGCTGGACTTAGCCCTCAATCCCAGCCAAACCCCCATTCCCCTCCGGGTCATCGCCGAACGGCAGGGGATCTCCGATGCCTACCTGGAACAGGTCATCAATACTTTACGCAAAGCCGGCCTGGTCACCGCTGTCCGCGGCGCCCATGGCGGTTACCAACTGGCCCGGCCGGCCAACACCATTACCGTTGGAGAAGTCTTGCGCGCACTGGAAGGGCCCATCGCCCCCGTCTATTGTGTGGAAGATAACGGCAAAACCAGCTGCGAACGACAGAACTTCTGCCTGACCAGGCCGTTATGGCATGAGCTAACCGAGTTGATTAATAATTTCCTCGACAGCAAAACTTTGCAGGATCTAGCGGAACAAGCCAACCACGAGGAGGGAATAACCTATTATATTTAAGGTATAAAGGAGAACGGGTAAAAAGTAAAAATAAATGAGCGTAAAGAAAAACTCCCGCCGTTGCTTCAGGCAATAGCGGGAGTTTTTTGTTTCATTCATTTAATTTCATTCAGGTCATAAGGCGTTTCTTGGTAGACATAGTAGTTCAGCCAATTAGCAAAGAGCAGATTGGCATGGCTGCGCCAACAAACAATGGGCTCCTTCGTGGGATCATCGTCGGGGAAGTAATGCTTGGGCACGGCAATAGACAAGCCCCTCGCTACATCCCGCTCATACTCGGTTTTAAGGGTTAGCGGATCATATTCAGAGTGACCCGTCACATAGATACCCCGCCCGTCCTTGGAGGCCACAATATATACCCCCGCCTCCGGCGACTCGGCCAATATCTCAAGCTCGGGGACTTTCTCGATATCTTCCCGCCGGATCTCGGTGTGCCGGGAATGGGGAGCATAAAAGATATCATCAAACCCCCGGAGCAGTTTGACGTTCTTCTTGCAAACATAATGCGAGAAGACACCGAACATCTTCTCCGGCAACGGATATTTGGGCACGCCGTAATGGTGATAGAGCCCGGCCTGGGCTCCCCAGCAAATGTGCAGGGTCGAAAAGACGTTGTGCCGCGTCCAATCCATAATCCCTTTTAATTCATCCCAGTAGGCGACCTCATTGAACTCCATATGCTCCACCGGAGCTCCGGTGATGATCATACCATCGAACTTCTCCCCCTGGACCTCGTCGAAAGTCTTATAGAAGGCATTCAAGTGTTCTTCCGGGGTGTGCTTGGGCAAATACGATTTGGTGTGCAGCAGCACCGGCTCCACCTGAAGGGGGGTATTCCCAATCAACCGCAAAAGCTGGGTCTCGGTGGTAATCTTCGTGGGCATGATATTTAATATGGCAATCCGCAGGGGACGAATATCCTGATGATAGGCACGGTCCTCATCCATCACGAAAATATTCTCACTGTTCAGGACCTCTGCCGCCGGCAAGTTATTCGGTATCTTAATGGGCATCTCCACCCACCTCCTTCAAGGAGCATCCGACACATTGTTTCAAGATGAATAAGATTATAAGTAATACCACCCAATTAGTCAAGTTTGGATCTGTTTACAATCTAAACTAAAGGAAAAAACCCGATCAGTTAGGCAACCGTAATTTTTTTGCCGAATGACAAAGAAGATCATTGACTTTTTCCAAATTCGATTGTAGAATTAAACCAATAGTTTTCCTAGTAATCCGATAGGTATTCTTCAAGCATCTTATCAAGAGAGGTTGAGGGACTGGCCCGATGACACCTCGGCAACCGGCGGACTAGCGCCGCCATGGTGCCAAATCCAGCGAAGCACCGGCTTCGGAAGATAAGAGGCGGTTTAAGAAACCCCCTCTTTTCAGGGGGGTTTTTTAGTATTATAACCTAAAGTAACTAAGTTAAATTAATGAACATAAGGAGGTTTTCTTAATGACAAAACAGTTGCACCTCGACACCCTGGCGATTCATGCCGGACAAGAGCCCGATCCCACCACCGGATCCCGGGCGGTCCCCATCTACCAGACCGCATCATACGTCTTCAAAGATACGGAACATGCCGCCAACCTGTTCGCCTTGAAGGAGTTCGGCAACATCTACACCCGGCTCATGAACCCCACTACCGATGTCTTTGAAAAACGCATGGCCGCTCTGGAAGGCGGCGTAGGGGCGCTGGCCACCGCCTCGGGGCAAGCCGCCATCACCCTGGCCATCTTAAACATCGCCCAGGCCGGCGACGAGATTGTCTCCGCCACCAATCTCTACGGGGGCACCTATAACCTGCTCCAAAACACCCTGTCCCGCTTAGGGATCACCGTGCGTTTCGTAGATTCCACCGACCCGGCCAATTTTGAGGCGGCCATCACCGAGAAGACCAAACTGATCTACGCGGAATCCATCGGCAATCCCAAACTGGATATCCTGGATTTCCGAGCCGTTTCCGAGATCGCCCACAAACACGGCATCCCATTGATCGTGGATAATACCACCGTTCCTTACTTGGTCCGCCCCATTGAACACGGCGCCGACATCGTTGTCTACTCCGCCACCAAATTCATTGGCGGCCACGGCACCTCCCTGGGCGGGGTGATCATTGATTCCGGTAGATTCGACTGGACCAACGGGAAATTCCCGTTAATTGCCGATCCCGATCCCAGCTACCACGGGCTTAACTTTGTCGAGGCCTTAAAACCCTTAGGCAATATCGCCTATATCACGAAGGCCCGGGTCACACTCATGCGGGACCTTGGCGCCGTCCTCTCCCCCTTCCATTCCTTCCTTTTCCTCCAAGGCTTGGAGACCTTACATCTGAGGATGGTGCGACATAGTGAAAATGCGTTGAAAGTTGCGGAATTCCTGGAGCGGCATCCCAAGGTGGCCTGGGTCAACTATCCCGGTCTACCCAGCAGCCCCCACCATGAAAAGGCCAAGAAATATTTGCCAAACGGAGCGGGGGCCATCATCGGCTTTGGCGTCAAAGGTGGCAAAGAAGCAGGCGTCAGGTTCATCAATAACGTCAAACTCCTGTCACATCTGGCCAACATCGGCGATGCCAAGTCCCTGGTAATTCATCCGGCCTCCACCACCCACCAACAGCTGTCGGAGGAAGAACAACTGGCCACCGGGGTAACGCCCGACTTCATCCGTCTCTCCATTGGCATCGAACACATCGACGACATCATCGCCGATATTAAACAAGCCTTGGAGGCCTAGGTCAATCAGAACAAATAAAAGGCAAACCCCGCCGGGGTTTGCTTTTTTATTGCCCGGTCAGCACCTTTAAGAGCAGGAGCAAAACCGGCTGGTGTACCAAATAGATGACGAACGAATGCCTGCCCAGCCAGCCCAGGCCCCGCACCACACGTCCCTTGGGCCTGTCAGGCAGCGGAAACCGCCGGACATGATCCGGGTAGCCCAGGTGACCCAGGAAGATGCCGAGTATCACCGGTCCGGCCCAGGGCAGAACAGGGAAATAATCCACTGAATGAAAACCGGCGGGAATAACCCCCAACCAGAGCAGCCAGGGACAAACCACCCGCCAGCGGCCCACATAGATGCCCGCGCCGATTAGGGCCAGGCCCAGGCCGAGATTGAACCAAGTCCGTCCGAGCAATGGATAACTCAGTAAAATGCAAAAGCCAATTAAATGAAGGACGCCAAAAACCACATAACCCTCACCCATTACCCCTTTTGTGACGAAGGTGATAAGCATTCCCCAGGCGAAGAGTCCTGCGCCCCGATGCAGCTGTTTTTTTAAGAGGGCCCGCCGGTCCCCAGCCGGACCCAGCCGGGCTGATCCTAAGGCCAAGGAAACCCCGGCCAAGAGCAGGAACTGGCCAGCGGTCAGAGTTTGCGCCACGTTCCAGATCCGGTGGTTGTACCGCACCGGAATTTTTAAATAGTCCATGTCCGCCAGGAGATGCAAACCAATCATGCTCAGGACAGCCAATCCCCGCAGGACGTCCAGTTCCCAAAAGCGCTCCTTTGTGCTGTTTGCCTGCCCGTCCAAAGAACCCCTCACTTGCTGGCATTTCCCCATTATAACTTTGCATCGCATAAATTGCCCGCATTGATCCAGACTATTCCTGAGCAAGATCTTTCATCCCGGAGGTATAAGATGGAAAGAAAGCAGATGGCAGCAGCATCCCGGTGCACCCCTAGGGCCCTTTGGGTTACCCCGGAAGTGGCCTTCTTACCTTTGGTCTTTGTTAATGTCTGCTTTATCGGGCGGCCTTGTACCGAACCAATGGATTGGTTATTAGTGGACACCGGCCCCTTCAATCTGGCAGAACCAATTATTCGGGCGGCTGAGGAACTCTTCGGCCGGAACAATCCGCCCAAGGCGATCTTGCTGACCCAAGGCCACTTTGACCATGTGGGTTCAGTGGTTGAACTGGCCAACCGCTGGGATGTCCCGGTCTTCGCCCATCCCTTGGAACTACCCTATTTGACCGGCGCCAGTGATTATCCACCCCCGGACCCCCAGGTGAGCAATGGTTTGCTGGCCCAACTCTCTCCCTTGTTTCCCCGCCACACCATTGACCTGGGCGACCGGGTCAAGCCCCTACCGCCCGACGGCAGTCTCCCCTGGCTGCCGGATTGGCGCTGGTTGCACACACCGGGCCATACGCCCGGCCACATCTCCCTTTTCCAAAACGAAGAACGGGTATTGGTGGCCGGCGATGCCTTCACCACCGTCCGGCCAGAGTCGGGTGAAGCAGTGGAGAAGCAACAGACGGAAGTTCACGGCCCACCCGCCTATTTTACCACCGATTGGCTGGCCGCCTGGGATTCGGTGAAACTGCTTGCCTCCCTCCGGCCGGAGCTGGCCATCACGGGCCACGGCCGGCCCATGCGGGGTGCAGAACTGCGGCGGCAACTGCAGCAACTGGCGGACTGTTTCGACGTGTTGGCCATTCCAGAGCAAGGAATGTACGTCCCGGATTTAATTCCCGCCGGAGCCCAAACCATGACCTGACGGCAACCGACAGGAAGAGCGGGTAATAAGGTCTTTCCCACCCGCTCTCCCGTTTTACCGCCTGGAAAACTTAGACCATCTTCGTTACACCATCAGCTTTAATATGCGGTGAATTGTTGGGCACAAAGGTCTTGCAGCAAGTCTCCATACAAGAAGAGGCCTGCATCTGCGGGACATTCTTATGCTGCGGAGCATCCACATAATCCATGGTCTTTGCCGCCCAATCATCAGCAGCCACCAGGATTTCCGAGGCCTTACAAACATTTCCTTGGTCCCAATAGTGACAATTGTCAATACTGCAGTAAATCCTTGACATTTTTCGCCTCCTTCCCTTTGTTTGTTTCTATTGTTTCCGCAGCGATCCCCAGTATGCATCAGCCTCGTTTCCCCGCCGCCGTCCACGGCGGACCTTGCCAACCAACGACCCTATTTATTAAGAAAGGTTGCTAGAAAAACATGAAGCATAGATAAAAACAGGAAAGAGGTGATCGCGCTTGCCCATTGTCTTCGTGGTCCTCATTCGTTCCCTTATCTCTTTCTTTGCTTTATTAGCCCTGGTCCGGCTCATGGGCAAACAGCAAATGGCGGAGATGACCTTTTTTGATTATGTTGTCGGCATCACCATCGGCTCCATTGCCTCCACCATCTCCGTGGAAGTGAACCAAAACCTCTTCTCCACCACCGTGGGCATGGCCGTCTGGGCTCTCCTGGCCATCCTTTTGGCCTTGCTCTCCCTCCACAATGTGTGGATACGTAAAGTTGTCGAGGGGGAGGCCATCATTGTGATTAAAAACGGCAAAATTCAAGAAGACCAGCTGAAAAAAGCCCGGATTTCCCTGGACGATCTGATTGCCCAACTTCGCATGCAGGGAGTATTTGACCTAAGCGACGTGGAATTTGCTCTGTTTGAAGCCAACGGCAAACTCAGCATCCAGAAGAAGTCTCAAAAACAGCCCCTTACCCCGGCGGATCTAAACCTTCCCACCCAGTACAAGGGCCTGCCCACTACCTTGATCTCCGACGGTAAACTCCTAACAGATGCCTTGAAAGCCCTGAGTCTCTCCCGGAGTTGGCTGCATTTCCAGTTGCAAAAGCAAAACATCCAAGATTTCTCCCAGGTCTCCCTGGCCCAGTTGGACACCACAGGCAACCTGTTCGTAGATTTACAAGGGGACAACCAATATTACATCATCCCCACCGGCAATGGAAAGGAGGCTTGATTGATCTTGATGAAGAAAGGGACCGGCCGGATACTAATCCCCATCTGCCTCTTCTTTTCCCTGGTACTTACCTCCTGTTCCTGGTGGCAAAAGCCCTTGGACAGGACCAGCGGGTTCTCTGCTTTGCTCCGGAAGACCGCGACCGCCATCCAGGCAGCCGACTGGGCCAGCGCCCTCGCCAGCTGGGAGCAAACTCAAGCGGCATGGCGACGGATCAAACCCTACCTGCAAATTGGCATTGACCACGATTATATCAACGGCCTCGAAGACCATCTCACTCTCTTAAAAGGCCATTTAATCGCCGGGGAACAAGGAGACGCCCTGGCGCTCATCCTGCTAATCGAAAACACTTGGGAGACCATGGGCGATCTCTGATTTACCACCGGAGTAAAATTTGAAGATTTTCTCCGGTCTTTATATTTTTTTCACAACTTTATGCTATAGTGACATTAATAGTGTCTTACTTGCCATTATGGTAGGCCGAAAGAGGAGTGGTAAACGTGAGAAAGCCCGTCATGCTCATCTCAGCCCTGGTTTTGCTGGTTGCTTTTGCCGGCTACAAAGTTTATGTGAAGATTAGCCAAAACATGGCGCTTTCCCGGGAAGCACAAGGAGAGGGCATGCAGCGTAACACCGCCATTCCCATGGTCAAAACCTATGAGGTAACGCCCAGGTCCCTTACAGAAACCCTAGAACTGGTGGGCACCATCCAGCCGGAAACTGAAGTGGTCCTGCAACCCCGGGTCAGCGGGCGGTTGCTTTCCTTAACCATCGAAGAGGGCCAGTACATCCAAGCTGGCGCAGTCATCGGGGAAATCGATGCCGAGTCCTTACGGATCCAACTGCAACAATCCCTGTCTACCCTGGCAGAAGTAGAAGCCAGCGTTCAACAGGCCGAGGTCAATGCCTCCCGTCTCAAGCTGGAGCGCGACCGCTACTATGAGCTTTATCAGAAAAAGTATGTTTCGGCCAGTGAATATGAGAACGCCAATTCGGCTTACCTTGCGGCCCAAGCAGCCCTGGAAGGCGTCCGGGCCAAACAAGCAGCTGCCGCCAAAAACCACGAACTGTTACAGATCCAACTGCGTGATACCAAGATTACCTCACCCATCTCCGGTTATGTCTTAAAGAAATACGCCACTGCCGGGGCCAATCTTACCACCGGGAGCACCATTGCCACCATTGTTCCATTACACCGGGTCAAGTTGGCTTTCTGGGTGGAACAGGCCCAAGCTGGGCGCATCCGGCAGGGGATGCCCGTCCAATTTACGCCAGACGCCGGCAAGAACCGGGTTTACCACGGCACGGTCGGCCCGATTAATCCCACCTACAATACGGAGACCCGCACCCTGGAGCTAATTGCCTTTTTAGATAATCCCGGGCTTGAGCTGCTGCCCGGCATGTTCGGCAATACCCGGATCGCCCTGGGCATCAAAGAAAATGTGCTGGCCGTCCCCACCGTCGCCTTAATCAGCAAGGAAGGACAACAAGGGATCTATGTGGTAAATGCCACTGGCCTTGCCGAGTTCAGACCGGTGGAAACCGGTCTGAGCGCCCAAGGTTATGTGGAGATCCTGGCTGGTCTCAGCCCAAGGGAGCAAGTAATAATTGTGGGACAGAACCGGCTCCGGGATGGCCAGCCTGTGGAGGTCTTTAATGAATATAAGGAAGGACAGGCCAACAATAACAATAACAAAAGCCAAGCCAAAGGCGGTGTTACTCCTTGAACATTACGAACTTTTGCATTAAACGACCGGTCACAACCATCATGTTCTTCTCCGCCCTTACCCTGCTTGGCATTGTCAGTGCCTCAAAGATGAAGATGGACCTCTTTCCTGAGGTGACCTATCCGACTTTGAATGTTAATGTGAACTATTCAGGGGCGGGTCCCGAAGAGATCGAGCAGATGGTTACCATCCCTGTGGAACAGGCCGTGGCCACGGTGAACGGGGTTAAAACCATCACCTCCGTCTCCCGGGAGGGCTCCGCCCGGATCACATTGGAATTTGACTGGGGCCGCAACATCGATGAAGCGGCCAATGATGTCCGGGCCAGTCTAGACCGGGTAAAAAGAAGGTTGCCCGACGGGGCTGACACCCCGTCTGTCTTCAAGTACGATCCCTCCGCCACGCCCATTATGAGCCTTGGCGTTTCCGGCCAACTGGATGACTTTGCCCTGCGCCGGTTTGCTGAGGACGACCTGACTAATTTGTTGCAGCGGGCCGATGGTGTGGCCAGTGTGGACGTGATGGGCGGCAAACGCGAGGAGATCAACGTCCGGCTCCGCCGGGACCGGCTGCAAGCCTTCGGCATCACCGGTGAGCAAGTCATCGCCGCCTTAGCCAAAGAGAACGCTACCATTCCCGCCGGCCATCTCACCAATGACGCCGGTGATTTCCTGCTGCGCACCAAAGGAGAGTTTAAAGACCTGGACGAGATCCGTAATCTGGTGGTCGCCACCAAGGACGGCATCCCCATCTACCTCTCTTCCCTGGCCGATGTGGTAATGGGTGCCAAGGAGGAACGGTCCATCGTCCGCATTGACGGCAAGCCGGGTATCGTCGTCTCTGTCCGCAAACGGGCGGACGCCAACACCGTCGCCACCGCCGACGAGGTCTACAAGGTGCTGGAGGAGGTTAAACACAGCTACCCCAACATCCAGATCCGGGTCTTAAGGGATAACTCCCAGTATATTCGCAACGCCGTCAAGAGTGTCTCCGACTCCGCAGTCTCCGGCGGTGTTCTGGCCGCCCTGGTTCTCTTATTCTTCCTGTCCAATTTACGGATCACCGCCATTGCCACAGTCGTCATGCCCATTTCCATTCTGGCCACACTAATTTTGGCCTATTTCTCCAAAATGACCTTAAACACCATCTCCCTTGGAGGGTTGGCTCTTGGTGTCGGCATGCTGGTGGATAACTCTGTGGTCGTGCTGGATAATATCTTCCGTCACCACCAACATGGAGCTGGCAGTGTCCAGGCAGCGGCCAGCCTGGGTACAGCCGAGATGGGGCCGGCGCTGATGGCATCGACCCTGACTACCATCTGCGTCTTCTTCCCGCTAGTCTTTCTCTCTGGACGCAACGGCCTCATCTACAAAGAACTTTCCTATATGATCATCTACTCCCTCCTTTGCTCGCTGCTGGTGGCAGTCACCCTGATCCCCACACTCTGCGCCAAATTCCTGAAAGAGCAAGATCTTGAGGAAAACGGCACCAGCGCCAAAAGTCTCAAGCACCGGCTCTTTGCCATCCAGCACCGGTGGGAGGAGGTCTATGAGAAGGCCCTGCGGTGGTCTTTGGCCCACAAACGAACGGTGATTACTGCCTGTGTCGGCGCGTTTCTGGCCACCTTGGCCCTCGTGCCCTTAATCGGAATCGAACTGGTTCAAAGCTCCGATGAGGGCGTTGTCAATATCAATCTGGTCATGCCCGCCGGTACCCAACTGGCGGAGACCGCAAATTGGGTGCAATGGATCGAAGATAAAGTCAATCAGTTGGTACCTGAGGTGGAGAACCGGGAAGTAACCGTCGGCGGTCGCTGGGGAAGCAGCGGCCAGACTGAACGGGGCTACCTCACCCTCCGCCTCCGGGACGACCGGAAACGAACGACCCAAGAGATCGTCAACCTCCTTCAACCCGTCCTCCGTATCCCTGGCGCCCAAATCTTTGTCCGGGCCCAGAACAGTATGCGCCGGTTCTACGGCAGCTCCGACGATCCCATTGTCATTGACGTCCGTGGGTATGACCAAGTTAAAGCCAAAGAAGTGGCCAATACCGTCATTGATGCCATCAGTCCCATCCCCGGAGTGATCAATGTGGGCACTTCACGGGATGAAGAACGCCCGGAGATCGTGGTCCGGATCGACCGGCAACGCGCTGCCGACCTGGGCATCACCGCCGATCAGATCGGGAACGCCTTTCAGATGTCCGTTGAAGGAAAGATTGCCACCATCTACCGGAAGGAGGGTCGGGAGTACGAGGTCCGGGTCAATCTCCGGGAGGAAGACCGCCTCTCCCTGCAGGATCTAGGCAATATCCATGTCACCACCGCCAGGGGCCAGCAGGTTCCCCTCTCCGGTATGGTCACCTTCATCCAGTCTTCTAGCAAAGTCAATATTGAGCGGAAGAACCAGGAACGCATCATCTCCGTGGAAGCCGGTGTTGCCAAACGTGACCTGGGCAGTGTGGTGCGGGACGTGCGCCAGGCCTTGCGGAAGGTACCCCTGCCCCCCGGCATCACGCTGCACCTCGGCGGAGACTTTGCCGAACAGGAAAAGAGCAACGCTGAGATGACCGTCGTCCTCATCCTGGCCCTGATCCTGGTCTACATGGTAATGGCCTCGCAGTTCGAATCGTTCCTGGACCCGTTCCTTATCATGTTCTCCGTTCCCTTCGCCTTGACCGGCGTCATCCTAATCCTGTTCCTGACTGATACCGCCTTCAACTCCCAGGTCTTCCTTGGCCTGATTATGCTGGGAGGTATTGTCGTGAACAATGCCATTGTCCTAATCAGCTACTTCCGCATTCTGTTGGAGAAGGGCATGGGCCTGACAGAAGCGGTCCTCGCCGGCGGCCGCTCCCGCCTGCGGCCAATTCTCATAACCACCGTCACCACCGTCCTAGGCTTGCTGCCCTTGGCTCTGGGCATCGGTGAAGGTTCCGAGACCCAAACACCACTGGCCCGCACGGTCATCGGCGGCTTAACAGTCTCCACCGTCTTAACGCTCTTTTTGATCCCCATCGCTTTTGTCCTGACGGAAAACCTGCGTCAACGTTTGCAGGATAAGCGGAAGAACAAAAGATTAAACCAGGGTCCGGCTGCCTTGGTGGTTATCCTGTTCCTTGTTGTCGCTACTGTCGCTGTACCATCCCCATGCTCCGCCGCTTCGGAACAACCCCAAGTCCTGGAGCTGACGGTGGAAACTGCTGTACAACTGGCTTTAGAGCAGGGCACAGCCCACCAAATCCTGACTAAACAGCGGGAAGCCGCCTTTTCAACCTACCGGGAAGCCATGGCCGACAAGCGGTTCAGCATTTTCGCCCAAGGAGACGCCAGGTTGACGCCGGACGAGGATGAACACCAATTGTATTTAACGGCGGAACAACGGATCTACCTGCATGACCTCATCGGCGCCCGGTCCAATAATGACCGGATCATCGAAGCCAATCTGAACATCGCGCTAAACGCCATTGAACTGCAGAAACAAGCCCTCATCTACCAGACTGTCGAGGCCTTCCAAAAAGCGGTCAAAGCCGAAAACGACCTGCAGTTGGCCAAAGAGCACCACGCCCGGGCCCAAAGCTTTCAGGATGAGATCCGAACCCGGGCCAAGGCGGGACTGACCACTGTCACCGATGAGATGGGGGCCGAAGCCCGGCTAGCCTCCGCCTTGACGGAAGTCCACCGGCAGGAGAAGATCAGAACCTCAGCCCTTTCCCGCTTAAAACGCCTACTGGGTTTGGCTGAGGAGACCAAACTGCGGATTGTTCCGACAGCTACTGCCGGCACCAACAGGGAACCAAACAGGGAGCCGGCCCTGGCTGTCCTCATCGAGCAGGCCATGGCCAGCCGTCCCGACGCCCTAGCAGCGCGGGAGACCGTTGCCCGGGCGGAAGCCCTGCACCGCCTGGCTCGGTTAACGCCAAAGCTGGGTATGGAACTAAACTGGGAAATTCAACGGGAGAACCTCCAAGGGGGCCTCTTTCTTGCCAATATTGACAACAGCGGTAGAACCAATGAATGGCAGCTGGGTTGGAACACTTCCCTGGTCACCGGTGACCCGGCATTAACCGAGACCAAAGATTGGGGCACCATCAATCTCAACTTTAAATACTTGTTTTACGACGGCGGCCGCGTCAAGGAACGGATTAACCAGGCCCGGCTCCTGGTGGAACAAGCCACGGCGGAGTTGCAACAAACCAGGGAGACCATTGCCCTTGATGTGGAGCAGGCCTATTATGATTTCCTGACTCAAAAAGATCGGCTAACCAACGCGGAGATCCAGCACAAGTACCAGAAGACTTACCTGGAAGCCACCGAAGCCCGGATGCGGTCGGGGATCGCCAGTGTCCAAGATGTCCTGGACGCCCAGAACCTCTGGGCCCAGGCCAATTATGACCTGGAAAGCGCCAAGACCGACCTTTACCTGGCTGAGATTAAACTGCTCCAAGTCATTGGCGGGTTAACCCCGGAACTTAAATATAAATAACAACCTGTACGACACATTTTCGTTAAATTCCTTATACCGGCATTAACAAAAAAACGGCAGATAATTTTCTGCCCCTTTCTTTTTATCAGCACGAATTCTATCAACCAGATTTCGGCCAAATCCCCGTTTTAGCTTGTCATTACCCACCAAGAAAAATATAATTCTTTAAATTACCCTCCGTTTCAGTGTATAATATACTCACCTTTTTGGCGAATCTTTGGAAAGAAGGTGATATATGGTGACCAAACCCCACAAACAAGATTTAAACGCGCAAAAGATCGCTGAATTGAGTGAATTAGCCAGAAAGAATGGCCTGATCGATCCAGAACTCTTTACTAAATACGAAGTTAAACGGGGCCTGAGGGACATCAATGGCCGCGGTGTCCTCGTCGGCCTGACCGAAATTGGCGAAGTCCATGCCTATATTGTGGACGAAAACGAGATGATTCCGGTCCCCGGCCGCTTAATCTATCGCGGTATTGACATTGTTGATCTGGTCAACGGGTTCATGAGCGAAGGTCGTTACGGTTTTGAAGAGACCTGTTACCTGTTGCTCTTTGGGGAGCTGCCAACTGCCGCCGAACTGGAGGAGTTTAAACAGATCCTGAACCAGTACCAAAAATTGCCCAATGGCTTTGCCCGGGATATCATTCTCAAGGCTCCCAGCAAAGACATGATGAATGTTTTGGCCCGCAGCGTTTTAACTTTATACAGTTATGACGACAATCCGGATGACATTTCCATCCAAAATGTTCTGCGACAATGTCTCAAATTGATCGCAGTTTTCCCGTCCATCGCAGTCTACGGTTACCAGGCCCACTCCCACTACCATGGCAACAACAGCCTGTTCATTCACAGCCCGCAGCCGGAATTGAGCGTGGCGGAGAATATCTTGTACATGCTCAGACCGGATTGCAAATACACCAAGTTGGAAGCCACCTTGCTGGACCTGGCCCTGGTCCTCCATGCGGAGCACGGCGGCGGTAACAACTCCAGCTTTGTCACCCATGTGGTTACCTCCTCCGGTACCGATACCTACTCGGTCATCGCCGCAGCCCTTGGGTCGTTGAAAGGGCCGCGCCACGGCGGAGCCAACATCAAGGTGGTCCAGATGTTTGAGGATTTAAAACAGAACGTAAAGGACTGGAATGATGATGACGAGATCCGGTGCTACTTGGAGAAACTCCTGAACAAGGAGGCCTTTGACCGTTCCGGCCTGATCTACGGCATTGGCCATGCGGTCTACTCCATCTCCGACCCACGGGCCGTCATTTTCAAGGACTATGTAGCCCGTTTGGCTCAGGAGAAGGGACTGGAAGACGAGTATAACCTCTATGCAAAAGTGGAAAACCTAGCCCCGGAGGTCATCAGTAAAGCCCGGCGCATGTATAAAGGGGTCAGCGCCAACGTGGACTTCTATTCCGGTTTTGTTTACCGGATGCTCAATATTCCCCTGGAACTATTCACGCCCATCTTTGCCATTTCCCGGATCGCCGGTTGGAGTGCCCACCGGATTGAAGAGATTGTCAATGCCGGCAAAATCATCCGTCCCGCCTACAAATGCGTCTGTCCCCGGCGCGAGTATGTGCCAATGGCCCAAAGGTAGGCCGGTTCCTTGCAAATACAAAAAACAAAAGCCGAGGCAAACTCCTCGGCTTTTTGTTTATCCTGCCGGATGCTTCTTTTCCCTTTAGCGCCAATAATTCAATCGTTAGGAAGCCAGAATTACCTGAAACCTTATGTCGCTCTACTGCTCCCATCCCACTCCCGACTCCTGTTTCTTGGCTTTTGGCTTCCAACTTCTATCTCCGTATCTTACCTCCTGTCTATTCAGCCCAGAAACTTCGCTCCAAACTCCCGGGCCTTACGGAGACTATCGCTGTCAGGCCGCCAGAGGGCTTTCAAACCCTCGTCTACCACCTGGAAACCCGCCTTTTGCAGGCCCTCATTGATCAGGGCCACCGACTCGCCGCTCCAACCATAAGTACCGAAGGCCGCTGCCTTTTTGCCTTTGAACGCCAGCCCCCGGGCCATCTCCAACAAACCGGCAATGGTATGCAGGATTGCACGATTGACGGTTGGTGAGCCGAACAGGACGGCTTTGGCACGGAAGATCTCGGTCATGATGTCATTCTTATCACTCTTGGAAGCATTATACAACTTTATGATCACCGCCGGGTCCGACTCCCGGATACCTTCGGCAATCGCCTCCGCCAGCAGGCGTGTCCCCTCCCACATGGTATCATAGACGATGACCACCCGGTTCTCTTGGTAATTGTTGGCCCAAGCCAGATATTTCTCGATAATTTGTTCCGGATGATCGCGCCAGATTACGCCGTGGCTGGTACAGATCATCGCCACCGGCAGCTTTAGCCCCAGAAACTCGTTGATCTTCTTCGTAACCTGCCCGCTAAAGGGGGTCAAAATATTGGCGTAATACTTCATGGCCTCAGCATATAATTCAGCCTGGTCCACCCGGTCGTTGAAAAGTTCCTCCGTGGCATAATGCTGGCCAAAGGCGTCATTGCTAAAAAGAATGTTATCCCCTGTTAAGTAGGTGAACATGGTATCGGGCCAATGCAAAAGCGGGGCTTCAAAGAAAACCAATTGCTTGCCGTTACCCAGATCCAACCGGTCGCCGGTCTTGACGGGATGGAAATTCCAGTCCTGGTGGTAATGGCCGCGCAGGGACTTGATCCCATTGGCCGTGCAGTAGATGGGCTTGTCAGGAATATGCCGCATCAGCTCGGGCAAAGCCCCGCTATGGTCAATCTCACCATGGTTGACAATGATATAGTCGATCCGGTCCAAGGGAATCTCCTGGGCCAGGTTGTCCACAAATTCCTCGGCATATGGCAACCAGACTGTATCAACTAACGCGACCTTCTCTTCCTTAATCAGATAGGAATTATAGCTTGTACCCCGGTGGGTGGATAACTCATGGCCATGGAAATCCCTGAGTTCCCAGTCCACCTTACCAACCCAACTAACATTATTCTTCACCGGCTTGTGCATAATCAGACCCCCTTCTTGTGTTATGGTTTAATTGTTAAATGGTTTGCATCCTGCGTCCTGTCCTGCCCAAAATGGCCAACAAGGAAGTTTGCTTCTAAAAACCATCCTTGGCTTGGCGCCAACCATGGGTAACCGGTACAACAGCCACTCCTGTTACCCTCTGGTTAGTCTCTATTTTAATCTTTGTCTCCCCTTTATTGCAACCACTTTCGGGGGTTAACCGCGGTCCCGTTTACTTTGATGCGAAAATCCAGATGGGGTCCAGTGGAAACGCCGGTGCTCCCTGATTTCGCAATAACCTGGCCCCGAACCACCCTCTCCCCGGGTTTAACCAAGAGGACGGAGTTATGGCCATACCAGCTGGTAATACCGTTGCCATGATCAATTACTACACCCAGGCCAAACCCACCCATGTTTTTGGCTTTGATGACCTTGCCCTTCTCCGCAGCTCGGACCAGTGTCCCGGTGGGAACAGCAATATCAATTCCTGCGTGGAATTGGCGGTTTTTGTAAATCGGATGTATCCGCCAACCATAACCGGAAGAGATGGGTCCCTTGACTGGCCAACGGAAACGTCTGGTGGCTTTCAAACCGCCGGTAGCAGGAATAAGTAAGCTCTGACCCACCCGGATCCGGGAGGGATTCTTTATGTTGTTCGCCTCTACAATTGCCTGTTCAGTAGTGCGAAACTTCCTGGCGATGGTATAGAGGCTCTCACCCTTCTTCACACGATAGGTCGCCATGGCCGCCGTTCTTCCCTTCGGCGCCGTGGCCGGCCGTTTACCTACATCATCATTGGTTGTTTGGCCTTGCTTGCTGGCAGGCGGGATGATCAATTTCTGCCCGATATAGATTAGATCATCCGTCAGGTCGTTGGCATCCATGATCGCCTCAACGGTCGAGCCATAACGCAGGGCTAATTCCGAAAGGCAATCACCCCGGCCTACTATATGCACCTGGTTTTGACCGGCAGTACGCATAGCCCGCAAAGTTTCGGGGCCAACGATCCCATCAGCGGTAAGCCCATTGTCCTGTTGGAAGGCACGAACAGCGTTCTCAGTAGCTGTGCCAAAATAACCGTCCACGGCCACTTGATAGCCCAGGGAATTCAGGTTCTTCTGAAGCTCGACGACATCAGGGCCTTTCATGGAGCGTTCCAAAACCCGGCCCTCGTTTGCCCACAGACCGGGCACAAAAAGCAGGGTCAAGCAGAAAATTGCCACAGACAACCAGCAAATCCTTTTTTGAACAGTAATTTGTAACCCTCCTATCAATATTTTTTATAACAATTTCTTTTATTTTTATTAGCACTCGGATTAATATCCCCTCTTTCCAAGAAACGGCGATATGATGAGAAATGTTCCGATTCTACCACTATTTCCTGGCAATCCCTTTCCGTTTCTCTGGGTAATGGAACAAGCAAGGCACAAGTCGCGGCCCCCTGCAGATTACCCAAGACAACCAAACACATGGTAAGCGGCTGTCTCCACTGGAAACAGCCGCTTTTACCTAAGAACGTTCCTTCCTGGCAGCGAAGCTCTGGAGCAGCCAGAGATAATGATTGGCCTCCCTTAGCACATGGTCGCCCAGTAAAGGATGGGCAATGGAACGGATGTTACAGGCAATCAGTCCTGCCGTACCTTCCCGCTTAAAGTCACGGATGGCCCAGGTTGCCCGCAGGCTCTCCTCCGTCACGGCGGCTAACTCCGTGGCTTGCCCGGGCAGGGACTGGGCCTGTTGTGTTAAGGCATCGAACTGGTCGCCAAAGTTGTTGGCGGTATCAAAAAGCTGTACCTCACAGGGATCCAGGATACCCCGGATGAATTTGGCATGTTCCGCCATGATCCGGTTCCAGAAAATCTCCTGCTCAATCAGATCGGCCACCGCATCCCCCGGCGCCCGGTTTTGGATTCGCTCCAACAGCCGGAGATAGAAAACGGCCTCACGTAAGATGTGGTCAATCAGTAAGGGATAGTTGAAGGTAAAGAGCCGGCAAATTAGAACATCATTCAACAGGCGCGTCTTATACTCGATTAAGCCCCGGGTCGCGGCCATGGCTTGCCTGTTCAGCATATTGACCCTCTCCGCCAAGCCGGCCGACGGCGGAGCCCCGCCACCGACCAACGAGAGCTCCATCCGGGTAATCTCCGTATTCAGCGGCATACCGGAATAAAACTCACTGAGCCGCTCCGCTTCCAGCGTTAAATCCGTTACAATCTGCCCGGACCGGAGGAACTCCGGCGAGTGGACACCGCCATCGCCAGCAATCTTGATTGCTTCCGTTAATAAGCCGGCAAAGATCTTCTGAAAATGCTCCGCCTCCCGGATTAAGTCCCGGTTCTTGGCCGGAAGGGCCACCCCAATGAAGAAGGCATGTTCTTTGGCGATCCGCAGGAAAAACAGGTTTAGCTCCAGGGATTTTTGGACATAGGAATAATCTGACAGCATTGCTTGCACCCCCAGACTTAGGCAAAATGACATAAGCCAAGATATGATATGCCAACCAGCCACCAGAGGTTAAGGATTTGTTGACTGCTTTCATCTCCTCCACGCCGTAGTCCATAGAAATTGCCGGGGTATTCCTGTTGCCCCCCTTACACTGGGCAATTTTCGAAATCTTTGCTATTTTGAAGGTATTAGTTGTTTGTTGGCGTATTTATTGGAAAAACAGAACAGCGGCAATAGCCGTTGTCCTTGGAAAAAATGGGTCGGAACCGGAGGGACCGCTTATGAAGTGGTTTAAGTGGTTATTCATTATCGCACTGCTTTATTGCCTGGAGCTCCTTTGCATAAATTTGTACATGAACAGCTACATAAAATATGATCCCATCGTTTATAAACCCGGCAAGGGATTGGTGGAAGCTCCCAAGCTTAATACCATGGCGCACAAGGAAAATATTAAGTTGGTTCTTACCTCTTACTCCGAAAAATGGAAAGAAAAAAACGGTGAGATCTATATCCAAAGAAAGCTCTACTTTGACAAAGATCTGTTATGGAATTTTACCAACAAAGCCAATGACCCGGAATTTATGAAGAAATCCCATTCAGAACAATAATTAGTTCGATACTATAGTTTGTATTAAACCCGAAAGAAAAGCCATCGCTTGTATCTGTGATGGCTTTTTTACAAGAAACAATAAAAGGAAATTGTTCCCTAATAGCGAATGATATTTATATAATTTACTAAACTTTGCCGGCAATTTAGAAAGTACCAAATAAGAGTTGAAGGAGGTTAAAGCGAAACATCGCGCAATAACCAATTCGTCTCTGGTAACACCAAACAAAAAGCTAAGGAGGAAATAAAGTGAAAGGTTTTAAAGTTTTCATTGCCTTTATTTTGATGTCGTTAATCTTTTCTTCAGCAGCGGTTGCTAAAGATGACAGTTTTCGCGCTTCCGTCGAAAAACTCCTCATCTTGATGAAAGTAGACAAATATATGGATCAGTCATTCGAACAGATCAAACCAATAATACTCGAACGCATTCAAGAAATGAGCTCAGGGGAGCTGACAAAAGAACAATCAAAAACTATGGAAAAATACATGGAAAAACTATTTAATCTAATGAAGGCGGAAATGAGCTGGGACAAGATAAAAGAGGACTATATTGAGCTCTATATGTCCGTATATACCAAGGAAGAAGTCAATGAATTGATCAAATTCTACCAGTCGCCCATCGGGCAGAAAACCATCGAAAAAATGCCGGTTATTATGGAAAAATCAACAGAAATTAGCTATAAATACCTGATGAACATGATACCGAAGATCGAAGAACTAGCTGCAGAGATGCAGGAAGAATTCTCATCCGGTTCCAAAAATTAAAAGGTAAATATCCCGCCAAACTAAACAGCCCTTGGCTTGCCAAAAGCAAGTCCAAGGGCTGTTTCTTATCACACATCTATCCCCGTCTTCAAAATCAATTTTAAAATCCCTCTTCTGTCTGCTATTTCATGGATTTGCTGAATTAGATTGTCGAGATGCTAATTCGGCAACCGCAGACCAATTCCTTCTCTTCCTCTGCCGTGGAAAAGTTTTTTCAAATTATAAATTACAGGAAAAACTTTTCCAAGAGCGAATCTATTCAGTGCAAACAACTTTATGGGCAAGATATATTTACAATAATTCATAAATGAGTATTTCTATGCAAAGAAGACAAAACAGGTTTTCGGAAGAAACCAACAAACAAAGTAACCGGTATTATTGTAGTGATTCAAAAGTAACATAAAAAAAGGAGGGCCGAAGTTGGGATTGAGAGCTTTATCATCCGGCCCGCGGAAAAAAATCTCAGGGCTATTAAAGCTTATGAAAAAGCCGGGTTTACAAAGGTCAAAGATAAGCTCGGAACAATTAAAACCTATCTCTTACCCAAGTATTTTGCTGCTTATGCTGAAGGTGACTATGGCTTGCTAAACACCGCCGTTTTAGTACTGGAATAACCCTTGACCAAACAAGCTAGCGCAAAAGCCCTGGGAATCCAGGGACCCCTCCCCACCAAGGAGGGTTAGCATGACCAGACGGCCGCAAAAACTCCGCCGTCTACGCCTTGTTTACCCATTTATCACCACCAAAAAAGCCGCCCCCATCAGGGGCGGCTTTTGCTTGAACACCTTTGTTATTCCACCGTCACACTCTTGGCTAAATTCCGGGGTTTATCCACGTCACAGCCCCGGGACTTCGCTGCATAGTAGGCGAAGAGTTGGAGCGGGACCACTGCCAGAATCGAAGTGAAAATGGGCAGGGTCTTCGGGATGTGCAGCACATAGTCCACCGAATGTTTCAACTCATGGTCGCCGGTGTTGGCCAAGGCCACCACTGTGGCCTCCCGGGCCTTAACCTCCTTAATATTGCTCAACATCTTTTCATACAGGTCCGGCTGGGTGGCCAGGGCAAAGACGGGCACGCCCTCCACAATCAACGCCAATGTGCCATGTTTCAGCTCCCCGGCCGCGTAAGCCTCCGCATGAATATAGGAAATTTCCTTCAACTTCAGGGCGCCTTCCAGCGAAACATAGTAGTCCAAACCCCGGCCGATAAAGAAGATGTTCTCCTTATCCTTGAAGTCCTCGGCAAACTCCTTGATCTTTGCTTCGGTATTCAGCACCTTCTCCACCTGTTCCGCCAGGCCCAACAGGGCGTCGACCATCTCAGCCCGCTCGGCGTCGGTGATTGTGCCCAGTTCCTGGGCAATAAAGATTCCCAGCAGGTAGATGGAGAGCAACTGGGTGGTGTAGGCTTTCGTCGAGGCCACCGCGATCTCCGGACCGGCCAGAGTCAGGATGAGGTCATCCGCCTCCCGCGCCACGGAACTGCCCACCACGTTGGTGATGGCCAAAACACGCGTACCCCTTGCCTTGGCCTCCCGCATGGCCGCCAGGGTGTCAGCGGTCTCGCCCGACTGGGACACCACTATGGTCAGCATGGACTCATCGATAATCGGGTTCCTGTAGCGAAACTCAGAAGCCACATCAACCTCCACCGGAATCCGGGTCAGTTTCTCAAAAATATACTTCCCCACCAAACCGGCGTGATAAGCGGTGCCGCAGGCGGTAATGAAGATCTTCTTAATCTTTTGCAGCTCTGTCCGGCCCATTTTTACCTCGGGCAGAACCACCCGTTTGTTCTCCTTATCAATCTTCCCGGCCAGTGTATCCCTGATCGCCCGGGGCTGCTCATGGATCTCCTTGAGCATAAAGTCTTCGTAGCCGCCCTTCTCCGCCGCCACCGCATCCCATTGGACATGGAAGACGCTCTTGCGCACCGGGTTGCCGGCGAAATCCGAGACAAAGATCCCGGTAGCAGTAACTTCTGCCAGCTCGCCGTCATCTAGAATATAGACTTCCCGGGTATAGTTGAGGATGGCCGGGATGTCCGAAGCCACATAGTTCTCGCCCTGACCAAGCCCGACAATGAGGGGACTGGCCTTCCGCGCCACCACTAAACGCTCCGGTTCGTCCGCCGCAGTCACCACAATGGCAAAGGAACCTTCCAACCGAATTACTGCCTGGCGAACGGCAGCCAGCAGATCACCATGGTAATACTCTTCAATCAAGTGGGGAATAACTTCCGTGTCCGTTTCCGACAGGAAGATATGCCCCTTCTCTTGGAGCTCATTCCTAAGCTTCAGGTAGTTTTCGATGATCCCGTTGTGGACCACGGCAATCCGCTTGTTGCAGTCGGTATGAGGATGGGAGTTGCGGTCCGAGGGCCGGCCATGGGTGGCCCAGCGGGTGTGGCCGATCCCTACCTGGCCGGACAGGGGCTTCTGGGCAATTACCTCCGCCAGCTTGGCCAAGCGGCCCACCGTCTTTGTAACACTGAGTTTACCGTCGTTTACCACCGCCACGCCAGCGGAATCATAACCCCTGTATTCCAGCTTGTTTAACCCGTCAACAATAATCGGAACGGCCTGTTTTGGGCCGATATAACCCATAATTCCACACATATAAAGTACACCCCTCTACATCGTTTAATCAATAATTAGCCACTCAATCCAGTGGTCTTCAACTTTTATTTTTTAAAGCCTTATTCTTCTATTTTGGCTTAATAGCTTTTAACCATGATCTTATTATTTTGATGTGTTTTGGACAAATTTTGCCCAAGCAAAACCAATCCCACCCGGACCTATTGTCCCTTCCATCGCTGGAAGGCTTTGTCAGCCCTTTAACGGTCGTAGGCAACCGGGGGTCACCCGCCGATGATCCGAGATCCCCCACCTCGTCAACTTGGAGAAAAGCCTCCAAGCCCTGGCGCTTCATTTTGAAACCTCTCTTGTTTGTTCGTTTGCTTGCGTCTTCCCCCCTTCTTCCAGGCCCCACCAAGCCCAGGGCCAGTTACTTCTCGCCGGACTGCTCTGTAAAGCCAGCGTCCCACCCGCCCGGCGCCTGGTTACACCCAGTTTCACCTCCTGTTGCGAAATAATTATATTATACCATATGCCCCCCGCTTCTTGTTAAGGAGAAGCAAATTTCCGCCAAATCCCACAGTTCGGTAGAAAATTAAGAAAAACGCAAAGAACAGGGTAGCTATTCTTTGCGTAAATCTTGCCAAGTCATTGGTTACGAAACTCAATTGCCAAGTTCCTCCTGGATGGCACCGGCGACATCCGCTACGATCCGCTCCAATAGTTCAGCCTCGGGTCCCTCGGCCATCACCCGGATTAACTGCTCGGTCCCAGAGGGACGCACAAAGATTCGCCCCTTTGCTGCCAGCAATTCTTCGGCCTTGGCAATCGCTGCGCTGATGCGGGGATTGGCCTCCCAACCCTCCTTCGTCCGAACCGGCACATTCCGCAAAACCTGGGGGAAACACCGCATAACCTGCGCAAGTTCTGACAAGGGTTTACCTTTGCGAGCCATAACCTCCAAAAGCTGCAGGGCGGTCAAAACCCCGTCGCCGGTGGTATTGTGCTCCAAGAAAATGATGTGGCCCGATTGTTCGCCTCCAAGGACCAGACCGTTCTCCCGCATGGCCTCCAACACATAGCGATCCCCGTTGGCGGTCACCTTCACCTTGCCCCCGGCCTGGTGGAAAGCTTCATGCAACCCCAGATTGCTGTATACCGTAACAGCAATAGTCTGCTTGGGCAGTTGGCCCCGTTCCAACCGGTCCAGCCCGCAGATGGCCATGATCCGGTCGCCATCCACGAGGGCGCCTGTCTCATCCACCGCAATAATCCGGTCGGCATCTCCGTCATGGGCGATCCCCAGATTGGCCTTGTGTGCCTTCACTGCCTCCTGCAGCATCTCGGGATGGGTGGAACCACAACCCACATTAATCCTGGTCCCGTCATTCTCCGCATTGAGCGCCACCACCTCAGCCCCCAAGGCCCGGTAGGTTTCCGGCGCCACCCGGTAGGCCGCGCCAAACCCGCAATCCACCACGATCTTTAATCCGGCCAGTGACTGGTAGATCGTGGATTTCAAAAATTCAATGTATAGTTCGGTGGCATCGGTTCGATCCACCACCCGCCCCACCTCAATGCCGGTGGGCCTGGGCAGTTTCTCGGAGTACAACAAAGCTTCGATCTCGTCTTCAACCTCATCAGGAAGTTTAAACCCATCCCCGGAGAAGAACTTGATCCCATTGTCCGGCACCGGATTATGACTGGCGGAGATCATCACCCCGGCATCGGCCCCTAGCTTACGCACAAGGTAGGCCACCCCAGGCGTGGGGATAACCCCAAGCCGCTCCGCCTGGACCCCAGCGGAGGTAATCCCGGCCACTAGTGCCGCCTCCAGCATCTCCCCAGATACCCTGGTATCACGGCCTATGACCATCCGGGCATTCTGTTTCCCCCGGGTCAAAACAAAAGCCGCCGCCCTGCCCAAGGCAAAGGCCAGTTCCGGCTGTAAATCTCTGTTCGCTACCCCGCGTACACCATCCGTGCCAAACAAACGCGGCATAAAACCACCCCTTGATCAATGTACAATTACGTAGATGCAACTTAATATACCTTATATGGGCATCAAGTTTTGCTTATTTTATGAGCATCTCCACCAAAGTCCGTCCGAAGGCTTCGGCTGCCTCTGGACCGTTGGATGTAAGCACCAGGCCGTCCCGTTCCACCGGTTTGCCGGTGTATTCCGCCCCGTGGCGAATCAGGTCGGAGACGCCGTCCGGGAAGACCGTGGCCTTTTTACCCTGGAGCAAGCCGGCCCGGGCCAGGATCACCGGGGCAATGCAAATCGCCGCCACCACCTTCCCCTGCTCCTCCATCTGGCGAGCCAGTTGATGGGCCAGCGGGTCATCAAAGTATTGGGCAGCCCCACCGCCACCGACAAAGACCAACGCATCCAGTTCTTCCGTTTTCAGTTCATTTATCTGAAGATCCGGTTTTACCCTGGCGCCCAATTTCCCCTCAGCCCAACCAGTGGTGGTGGAGGCCGTCACAACTTCGATGCCCTTTTCCAGCAGGATCTTTTTGGGCACTTGATACTCCTCGTCCCGGAAGACCTTTTCTGCAATTACCAACGCCACCTTCAATACTAATCCCTCTCCTTTCTCCCTTACCCTCATCTTTTGGATTGTTCTTCTTCACATGATTGGTCTTTCGGCCTCTTTACCTTCGCCGCTACCAATTCATCCAATAACAGAGCCAGCGCTTCGCCGCCTTCAACCGGCCGGTACTCCCCGTTGTGAATCAGGGTAATACTGCCCCGCTCCTCGGAGATCACAATGACAATTGCATCGGTAATCTCTGATAAACCGAAGCCGGCACGATGACGGGTCCCCCATTCCACAGGCAGGTCAGTCCTGGTTGACAGCGGTAACAGGCAACTGGCGGCAGCAATCCTGCTTCCCCTGATCACCACCGCTCCGTCATGGAGTGGGGTGTTTTTGGCAAAGATCTGCCGCACCAGCACACAGGAGGCAATGGCGTCCAGCTTCACTCCGGACTCGATCACCTGGTCCAAAGGTGTCTCGTATTCCAGGACAATCAGCCCGCCAATACGTTCGGCAGCCATTCGCTCCGCGGCGTCCGCCACTGCCTTCAGAGTCTTGGGTAGCGCCAGGGAGGTCCATTTAAAAAAGCGGGCCAGGCTATTTTGTTTGCCCAGTTGCTCCAGGGCCCGTCTTAACTCCGACTGGAACAAGACGGGAATCGCAATCACCAAGATGCCTAAGATATATTTAAGCAAACCGGAGAAAATATAAAACCGGACAAACTCGCTGAGAAATCCCAACAGAAAAATGATGCCCAATCCGTTCAACAGCGGAATGGCCTTTGAACCCCGGAGAATCAGAAAAATCTGATAGAACAGCAACAGGGTCAAAATGATATCAACCACTAAAATAAAAGGGGGTTGAGCCGATAAAACCTCAGGCAGGATCGGCATTCCAGGCAAACATCTCACCGTCCCTCGTTTTTACTGTTTCAAACGGTTAAGCTTTCCTCAGCCGCCTTTAAACGACATAAGACCCGATCTTTCCCCAAGAGCACCAAAGTGTCAAAGAGGCCAGGGGTAGCCGTCCGACCGGTCACGGCCACGCGGATGGGCATAAACAATTGGCCGGTTTTCACGTTCAGCTGCTCAGCCAGCCCACGGAGGGCTTCCTCCAGGACGACCTCGGTGAACGGCGCCAATTCTTTTAATGTATCGTAGGCTGCCGCCAGCAAGCGCCGGACCTCATCGGGCGTAGTTTTCTTCGGCAGTAAAAGCTCAACCGGCGGTACTGGTATCTCCTCCTGCAGGAAGAAGTCCACCCAGTCCGTGATCTCCGGCAGCAGCTTGATCCGCTCTCGGACCAACGGCATCAGGCGGTTGAGATAAGCCAGGCGCTCCGGCGGACAAGGATCAGGCAGCAGCTCTGCTTTTTGCAGATACGGCAAACACCGGCGGGCCAGATCCTCTGCAGGTAGTTCCCGGATATAAAGGCCGTTAAACCAGGCGAGTTTATCGGTCTGGAAGGCCACTGGCGACGTATTGATCCGGTCCAGGGAGAACAACTTAGCCGCTTCTTCAATCCGGAAGACCTCCTGGTCATCCGCGGGGTGCCAGCCCAACAGCAACAGGAAATTATTGAGGGCTTCCGGCAGGTACCCTTGTTCCCGGTACTCCCGGACACTGGTGGCACCATGCCGTTTGCTGAGTTTCCCTTTACCGTCAGGCGACAATAAAACCGGTAGATGGGCAAAGACCGGCGGTTCCCAGCCAAAGGCCTGATACTGCAGAACATGCCGGGGTGTACTGGGAATCCACTCGTCGGCCCGCATGACATGGGTGATCTGCATCAAATGGTCATCAACGGTGTTGGCCAAATGATAGGTGGGAAAACCGTCGGATTTTAACAACACATGGTCATCCAAGGTGCTGTTGTCGAAGGAAAGCTCCCCACGCAGGGCGTCCTGCACGACGGTGGTTCCCGTCAACGGCATCTTAAACCGGATCACATAGGGCCTCCCCTCCGCCTTCAAGCGTTCAACAGTGGCCGGATCCAAATCCCGGCAATGCCGGTCATAACCAAAAGTGGCCGCTTTTGCCGCCTCCTGCTTAGCACGGACCTCCTGCAATCTTTCGGGAGTACAGAAACAATAATAAGCCTTGCCCTCCCGGACCAATTGCTCCGCATACTGCTGATAATAGGGCAGGCGTTGGGATTGATAATAGGGGCCAAAATCCCCGCCGCAGTCGGGTCCTTCATCCCAGTCCAAACCAAGCCAGCGCAGACTGGTCATGATATCCTCCAAGGCCTCGGGGACAAAGCGGGTGCGATCAGTGTCTTCCACCCGTAAGATAAACTTTCCCCCGTTGGCTCTGGCAAACAGCCAGTTATACAAGGCGGTCCTTGCTCCGCCGATATGAAGGAAGCCTGTGGGGCTTGGCGCAAAACGCACGCGCACTTGCTTTGATGTCATCAACATTCCTCCCGCCTAACAGAAACACTTACCTTAGCCTGTACTTTTCCACATTTGCTCTCTAAAATCCTTTTCCCCTAAAAATCCAAGTCTTTGCCAATGGAAATATTTTATCCCCAAAAAACTCCTTCAAACAATAAGATCATCGCGTCTCCCAGAGCAATGACAATTGGACAAATTGTCACACAGTTTCTTGTAAATCTTTTTCCCTTGCCAAATAATAAATTAAAGTTTTGTAAATTAGGAGGTGGCCCCCTTGCATAAAATTTAATATATATTTAATTTAATTGATATGTGACAAAAGCTATCATCGCTTTACAAAACCGGAGGGTAGAAGAAGCACTTTTCCTTTAAACCAAGCCACTTTCACAGCCTATACCATGTTCCCCCTCCCTCTTTATAGGAGGTAAACTCAAAATGAAACTACGGATCCCGTTCCTCGGCACACTCTTCATATTTTGCATTTTACTTAATGCCCAAAACAATTTTCTTGCGGCCAAAGCAGCCAAAACTGTCAGTCCCGTCGAGACAACCGGCCTGTCCGGCGGCAGCGCTGAATATATAAGCTTAGAGACAGACGCAGGACAGCTATACACTCTCTACAAAAACGAACAAGACCAGCCCACCCTCAAGCTATTTAACGGTTTTAACTGGGAAACCGTCGGGTTTATCGGGTATCCATCAAGTTCAGCCAAGTACATCTCCCTTTCTTTTAATAACGGTTCGCCCTATGTGGCCTACCGAAAGGACGATAATAAGTGCCACATCGCCAGTTTCTCCGGGGAGCACTGGCTACCACTGCCCTCACCCGGTTACATCGCCAAAAACGCCGAGAATATCGCCATCGCCTTTCAAAACGGTAAACTTTTCGCCGCCTATAAAAACGGTACTGAACAAGTTACTGTAAAAACCTATGACGGCAATAACTGGCAGGATTTGCCGCCAGTGGATCAGGTCTCCCGCGGCGCCGAATATGTCTCCCTGGCTTTTGTCGGCACAGTGCCCATAGTTGCTTATACGGACAACCAGCGAGTTCGCGTCAGGCAGTATGACGGCAAGTCATGGCGATCGTTGGGCAACCCGGGCAAGGCAGCCCCCGATGTTCGGGCCATCTCTTTGGCCGTGGAAGGTAAGACACCGTTTATTGCCTTTAAAGATGCCCACCAAAACATCCGGGTCTTGATAGGGAAAGGTTCAGACTGGAAGCCCCTGGGCGTGATTGACAATTGCCCGGCAAAAGCCCCCCACGTCTCCTTGGCTTTGGTGGATAAAATCATTTATATTGCCTACAAAGGCATGGAAAATCAGGTATGTGTCCGCCGTTTCAACGGATGGTCCTGGGATCCCATTGAAGTCAAAGGTTTCGCCGCCAACACCGCCCGCACCGTCGCCATCACCGCTGCGGCCGACACTGTCTTCATCGCCTTTAAAAACACTAAGCAACAGGTAGAAATCGTCAAGTTAAATAACTAATAACCCCTTATAGCCTATAAAAAGCGAGGTCGAGCACGCTACAGCCTAACCGTTAAATCAAAAAGGGCGTCCCCCTCACTGGCGGGGACAGCCCTTTTTGTCGTTCCGGAATAAATTTAAAATTATGCCTTAACCTCACTGGTGGCCGGTTTCTCCGGCTTCTTCTCTTCCGCAGCCTTTGCCGGCTCTGCGTGCTTGGCGACGGGCTCGGCTTTAGCATGTACAGCCGGTTCGGCCTTGGCATGCACAATCGGTTCCGTCTTCTTTGCCGGCTCATCCGGCCGTTTTACGCTGTCTTCCAAGGCACCCAGCTTATAGTAACCGCGGACGTTGGAGAACTGCGGTTCATCCATGACCACCACTTCCACATAGGGCAGCATTTCTTTAATGTATTTGTCAATGGCATTGGCGCCGCCGCCGCACAAGAGCACCATCTCAATGCGTTCCATGTGGTTCTTCCAGTTGGCCAGGAGTTTCTGGCCGATGTCCTTGGCAATCTCTTCAAAGGCCTCTTCACAGAGTTCAGCAATGTTGTAGTAACGCTTACCGGCCCAGAACAAGGACTCTTTATGTTGAATGTATGCCTGTTGCACCAGGTTAACCGGGGCATTGCCCAGCTTCTTCCCGGCGAGGGCAAAGGCATCGGATATTCCACGTTTCAAAACCACTTCTGAACGGTCAATGGGATCCCTGCCCTGAGCGACAAAGGCGTCAATGGTCTTTTCTCCGATATCCACCAAGCCGTACCGCATATCCTTTAACGCGGAATTCTTTTGGCTGACCATAATTCGGCCGTCGGGACCAAAATCAAGATACCGGTCGTAAAAAGCACCCAACCCCTGGGGAATGCATTTTGCGATCTTAATCTCCACAGTAACCGGCTTCATAACGCCCTTGGAGGGAACTTTAAAGTTAAACGTCCGATTGGAAAAATGCTGTTCCAGATCGGCCTTATGATATTTATATGATTCCAAACTTAAACCGCACATAAGTTTTTCAACCACGATCTGGCTTTCGTCCGGATAGGCATAAGCCAAAGCCGCCAGAAGTTTGATCAACTCCGTTTTTTCCCGGAACTTGTCCGCCGAATAGTTGCGGGAACCACCCATGGCATCTTGCATAATGGCATAATTCCCAATGCCGTATGTAACACCTTCATACTCGATGATCAGCTGATTCAGGCTGAGTTCTTCCATAAAAGTCCAGGAACGCAAGACCGAATCATTAGAGATTTCATAAAAAGTCGACGGAAAAGAGAATGTCTCATAGACCTTTTTTACTCCACCGGGTTTATCCGTTGCCACCGTTTTTTCCACCATAAATTTTTCGTCGCCGAAACCATTGTCCCAACCTACCGTCCGCACAATCATCTGTACTTACCTCCCTTATAATGAACAGGCTATATTAAAACAGGTTCTTATTCGGGTCTGTCAATAATTTTGTGCTTTTAACCTAATTCCCTATTTGAGATAAGGGTTGACCTTATCGGGGAAAAAGATTGAAAGCTGTAGAAGTATTTGGCCCCAGTTTGGAATTCGGCCTGTCC
>Ga0116169_1000089_pt1 | contig 101528 bp, 95 predicted proteins | sample AD_UKC130_MetaG_FD_89796 | JGI IMG/M metagenome (GOLD analysis project Ga0116169, IMG submission 89796) | Active sludge microbial communities of municipal wastewater-treating anaerobic digesters from Canada - AD_UKC130_MetaG | ecosystem: Engineered > Bioreactor > Anaerobic > Digestate | place...
CCGGAGCCTTCTTCGCAACAGCTGCCTTCTTGACCGGAGCCTTCTTCGCAACAGCTGCCTTCTTGACCGGAGCCTTCTTCGCAACAGCTGCCTTCTTGACCGGAGCCTTCTTCGCAACAGGCGCCGTCTTGGCTGGAGCCCGCTTGACCGGAGCCTTCTTCGCTACCGGCGCGGCCTTAGCCGGAGCCCGCTTGACTGGAGCCTTCTTGGCTGCGGTTGATCCCGTCGCCGGTGTCAGTGGCGCCGATTCGGCCGTCTTCTTGGCTGGGGCCGCAACTGGGGACTTCAGCCCGCTCTTTGCCGCTTCGCTAATTTCAAACTTGAGTTTGGAAACGGTGGCAGTCAATTCATCAATCTGCTTGGCAGACGAAGCCAATACGTTGGCCAACTCTGCCTTGAGCTTTGCCACTTCCTTGGCTGCGGCCTTGGAAGCCTTTTCTACCTGCCTAGCCGTGTCCTTCTCGGCATTCTTTCGCGCCTTCTTGAGCTCGGCCTCGGCGGACTTCGTCGCCTTCTTGAGTTGAGTCTTCAGGTCTTGGACCTTCGACTCGAGCTTCTTTTCAGTCTTGCTCTTACCCATTGCGATGTTCCTCTCGGTTTACGCCTTCGGCGACAACTAAAGCCTACCGAGCAATTAGGGCAGATTCATAGGCAGCACAGGCAACACGCCTCCCATGGAACATTCTTAGATTCATTCCGATCGAGCTTTCAAGCGACCAGTGGCCGGTATCTGGTGTTTCTGACGGGTGTTTGTTTGCCTGGTGGGTAGAAGTCTGGTCGCTTGTCTCTCGGGTTGAGTTTGATTCGCCAACCCGAGTGATGGATTTGTCGGTGGTGGTGGCCGCAGAGGAGGACGCCGTTGTCCAGGTCGGTTGGTCCGTCGTGGAGCCAAGATCTGATGTGGTGGGTTTCGGTCCAGCCGGGCGGGCGGTCACAGTCCGGGAACGCACAACCAAGATCGCGGTGGGCGAGGGCTCGTCGTTGGGCTGGGCTGTGGAGTCGCTGGGTGCGCCCAAGGTCTAGGACTTGCGATTCGGTGCCGAGCACTGCTGGCAAGACGCCGGCGCCACAAGCGAGTTGCCGTAGCTGCTTGGCCGAAACCCGTGTCCCGTGTTCGGTTACGCCGGCAGTGTCGCAGCGGCCCCGCAGCGAGTCTTCACTAATCGTGATCATCAGGGTGGCGGCGACGCCGCCGTGGTTGCCGAACTCGCCGGTCGGCAGGTGCCGCAGCAGGTCGGCGAATGCGTTCCCGGCGCGTTCCTTATAAGACGGCGGCGTATCGAGGGTCGCGTCTTCGAAAGTCAGTTCACCAGTATCGGTATCAAGAGTCGAGTTGCGGCGCCGTGGACTGGTTTTCGCTTCCAGAGCCGAGCGGAGCATGTCGGCGGTCAACGCGTCCACTATGAACCCGCCTTTGACCATGCCTTGTTCGTCGGGTCGGGTCATCCAGAACTCGGCCGACTGGACCGCGGCTTCTTCTTGACGAACCAACTCTTGGTTTTCGATCCGGTCGGCGCGTTCACGATCAACGACCTCAACCGCGCGTTTTGCTTTGTGTTGGAGCTGCTCAAGCAGCATGCCTGGCGCGGCCTCAGCCAAATCGGTTTCGACCGCGGAACGTTCAGCCGCCGAAAGATCAACCGGCAGATCAGCGAGGGCTTTGGCGACCACTTCGGCCTTGTCGGTACTCATCCCAGGTTTAGAGAGCTAACCGGCCAACACCGGCGCCTCATCAAGTTGCGCAGCGAGTTTCAGATGCTTCGCCGCACCCCTACGAGAAAGCCCAGCCTCCGTAGCGACGAGCGACGCCATCGACCCAGCGCCAGCCGCCTTGTGCGCGTCTTTGCGCGCACCAGCAGAAGTCAACGCAAGACACATCGCCTGAGCTGCTCGAACAATCGCCTGACCGTGAGCAGCGAACCGAACCAACTCTTCGGCGGTAAGTGAATCCAGATCCGCGGCCCGCACCGCATCAAGCGACTCGGGGGCGCCACTCAGCCACGATTCGGCGAGCCGCGGATCGGAATTCATAACCCGAGTCTAATCGAACATACGTTCGAAGTAAATAGGTTGTTCGCTCTTCTTTCTGAAAACATCCACGCCGTTAGGCCGTGGCCGCGCGGTGACAAAACGTCAACCTCAGTAAATGCCCGAACCAGCAAACGCGAGTAGCATCAGCAGAAGTGGCCAACACCCCCGGCCGCTACACCGATTCGGGCCGCGGCGACAACCTTGCCGAGCCTAGGAAGAAGGAACCATGACTGACACCTCCAGCGAACTCAGCTGCTTTGGCAGCGGACACGAACAAGTTGTTTTCTGCCACGACCAAGCATCCGGCTTAAAGGCAATCATCGGGCTCTACTCGACTGCATTGGGCCCCGGTCTTGGCGGCACTCGGTTCTATCCCTACGCCAGCGAAGCCGCCGCCCTAGCCGACGTGCTGAATCTTAGTCGCGGCATGGCCTACAAAAACGCCCTCGCCGGACTTGATCTAGGTGGCGGCAAAGCAGTCATCATCGGCGACCCGAAGAAGGACAAGAACGAGGCGATGCTGCGCGCCTACGGCCGCTTCGTGCAGTCGCTGGCGGGCCGCTACTACACCGCCTGCGACGTTGGCACCTTCAGCCCCGACATGGACGTCATCGCCCGCGAATGCGACTACGTCACCGGCCGTACCGTCGAACACGGCGGGGCGGGAGACTCCAGCGTCCTCACCGCCTTCGGCGTCCACCAAGGGATGCGAGCAGCAGCACAGTTCACCTGGGGTACCGCGGACCTAGCGGGCAAACGAGTCGGCGTTGCCGGCGTCGGAAAAGTCGGCAAACACCTAGTGCGGCACTTGCTCGACGAAGACGCTCAAGTAGTAATCACCGACGTTGACACCGAGGCGATCGACCGACTGCGCGCTAGTGGCGCGAACGTCGAAGTAGCCCCCTCGACCGAGGCCCTCATCGCAGCTGACCTCGACGTGTATGCGCCCTGCGCGCTCGGCGGCGCCCTCAATGAAACGTCGTTGCAGACCCTGACCGCGAAGGTGGTCGCCGGCGCGGCGAACAACCAACTGGCCAATGACGGGATCGGCAAGCTGCTCACCGACCGCGGCATTGTTTATGCGCCGGACTATTGCGTGAACTCCGGTGGCGTGATCCAAGTGGCCGACGAACTCGAACCTGACGGGTTCAACTTCGAACGCGCAAAGAACCGGGCGCTGTCGATCTTTGATACGACCTTGGCCGTTCTAGAACGAGCGGCGACCGAGTCGATCACGACGGCCGAAGCCGCAGATCGTCAGGCTGAACAGCGAATGGATCAGATCGGGCGACTGGCACAAATCCGTCTGCCCTGATCGATTAGCTGAGTGCAACTGCCAGCGTCAACTGGCAGCAGGGTCCTCTAACTGTTTCGCAAGATCAGCGTACTGATCTGGAATCGGCTCACCGGACTCACCATGGAGCTCCCTTTCGAGATCACCGAAATCGGTGTCGAAAGACCGGTATTTGAGATCGCGAGCGACCTTGGTCTGCTTCGCTTTGGCACGGCCGCGGCCCATAAGGCTCGACCCCCTCGCACTAAGTAGTCGTATATCGTGCCACCCAGCGTACCGAAAGGTTCCCAGAATGCATCACTTGGCCCCGCCTCGGCGTGTGGCCGCGGCGGATACACCGTGAAAAATCAGCGTCAGCTAAGGGTTACTGACCCACTCGGACCAAATTTATCGGCCGCGCCGACCTCACCAATGACCCAAGAATCGACACCCTGAGCTGTCAAGAAAGCCACGGCCGCATCGGCGGCTTCGGCCGCAACGACTGCGACCATGCCAACGCCCATGTTGAGCGCCTGGTCGAGGTGCTGTTGACTTACCTGGCCGACCTCGCCAACGACCGAGAAAACGGCCGGCGGAGTCCACGAGGAACGGTCGAGCCTGACCGAAACGCCTGCTGGCACGACCCGCTCAAGGTTCGCCGCCAAACCGCCGCCGGTGACGTGCGACATCGCGTGTACCTCAACTGCGTCAGCCAACGCCAGACACGGCTTGGTGTAGAGCCGAGTCGGGGTGAGCAGTTCCTCACCGAGAGTCTTGCCGAACTCGGCGACCTCGCGGTCCAGCTCCCAGCCGGCGATGTCGAAGAAAACCTTGCGAACCAGCGAATAGCCGTTCGAGTGCAACCCCGAAGAGGCCATCGCCACTACGACATCGCCCTCGCGAACCAAATCGGCACCAAGCAGTCGGTCGGCCTCGACCACGCCGGTCGTCGAACCGGCGATGTCGTATTCGTCAGGACCAAGCAGCCCCGGATGCTCAGCCGTCTCGCCGCCAAGCAGCGCAGTGCCGGTCTCGGCGCAAGCGGCTGCGATGCCCTTGACGATGTCGGCGATCCGTTCGGGAACGACCTTTCCGGTCGCGATGTAGTCAGTCATGAAGAGCGGTTCGGCGCCGCACACCACGAGATCGTCAACGAGCATGCCTACCAGGTCGAAGCCGATCGTGTCGTGTACGTCCATCCGCTGAGCTATCTGGACTTTGGTGCCCACGCCGTCGGCCGAAGTGGCCAACAGCGGACGGTTGTAGTTCTTCAACGCCGAAGCATCGAACAGTCCGGCGAAGCCGCCAATCCCGCCAACGACTTCAGGACGAGTTGCCTTGGCAACCCACTTTTTCATGAGTTCGACCGCGCGGTCGCCCTCCTCGATCGAAACTCCGGCGGAGGCGTACGAGGTCACTGGATCACCTTTAGCGGTTCGATGTTGGTCTCTGGAATTTCCAGAAGATGCTTGCCGATCAAGTCGTCTTCGGGGAGCGGCACGGGGTAAATGCCGTCGAAACAGGCCCGGCACAGGTTGTCTTTGGGCACATTCGTGGCAGCGACGAGGTCGTCGAGTTCGACGTAAGACAGGCTGTCGGCGCCAATGGACCGACGAATCTCATCGACGCTGGTGCCGTTGGCGATTAGTTCGGCCCGCGAAGCGAAATCGATGCCGTAGAAACAAGGCCACTTCACCGGTGGGCTGGAGATACGCACATGCACTTCGGCCGCACCAAACTCCCGCAGCATCCGCACGAGGGCGCGCTGAGTGTTGCCGCGAACGATCGAGTCGTCGACCACCACGAGGCGCTTGCCGGCGATGACGTCGCGCAGCGGATTCAACTTAAGGCGAATGCCCAACTGACGAATGGTCTGCGAAGGCTGAATGAAGGTTCGGCCCACATAGGAGTTCTTCACCAAGCCGTGGCCGAACGGGATGCCGCTTTCCTCGGCGTAGCCGATCGCCGCGGGCGTGCCCGACTCCGGCACCGGAATGACGAGGTCGGCTTCAACTGGCGCGGTCTTGGCCAAGAGCCGGCCGATCCGTTCTCGAACGCTGAATACTCGCTGGTCGTTGATGGTGGTGTCAGGGCGAGCCAAATAGACGTACTCGAAGATGCAGCCCTTTGGCGCGGGTTCGGCGAAGTGGCTGCTGCGCAGACCGTTCTCGTCGACGGCGACGAACTCGCCCGGTTCAATCTCGCGGATGTAGGACGCGCCGACGATGTCCAGGGCTGCCGTTTCGCTGGCGATCACCCAACCGCGCTCTAGCCGGCCGAGCACCAGCGGCCGAATCCCCTGCGGGTCCCGAGCGGCGTACAACGTCGATTCGTCCATGAAAACGAGGCTGAAGGCACCCTTGAGTTTGGGCAGGACCTCCATTGCGGCGTCCTCGACCGTCCGGTCCGGGTAGGAAGCCAGCAGCGACGCCATCACGGCCGTGTCGGAAGTGGCGGACTCGCCCTTGGCAGCCTTCGGGTCACCCGCCAGGCGTTCGGCCAACAGTTCGGCCAACTCGTGCGTGTTGGTCAGGTTGCCGTTGTGTCCTAGTGCCACCGACCCTTGAGCGGTCGGGCGGAACGTCGGCTGCGCGTTCTGCCAGACGCTCGCACCGGTGGTCGAATAGCGCGCGTGGCCGATTGCAATTTCGCCGACGAGCGACTCGAGCGTCGACTCGTCAAATACCTGCGACACCAGGCCCATGTCTTTGTAGACGAGGATCTGCCGACCGTTGCTCACCGCAATTCCGGCTGACTCTTGTCCTCGGTGTTGCAGCGCGTAAAGACCGAAATAGGTCAGTTTCGCTACTTCTTCACCAGGAGCCCACACGCCGAAGACTCCGCAAGCATCTTGCGGGCCAACGTCATGGGGATCGATGTCGTGGGTAAGGCGACCATCTCCGCGGGGCACTACACCAGTGTAGATGGTCAAGCCACGGTAGTTTGCCCGCATGGGAACTGCGCTGCTTTTTGGACTAGGTTCGGCCGTTCCGCTTGTCCTTGGGGCTTGGATCGGCATGCGCTTTGCGCTGCCGAAAGCGGCCTTAGCGGCCCTGATGGCGTTCGGCGGCGGCACAATGATCGCGGCCGCGTCAGAGGAGTTGTTTGGGCCTGCCTTTGCTGTCCTACCCGCCCAAGGCGCAGGGTTGGCGCTGATGCTCGGCGCAGCCACGTACGTGGTGGCAAACCATTTGCTGGACACCCGCTTGGGCGCGTCTGCCGTTGGCGTGTCACTCATGTTGGGTGCCGTTCTGGACGGGATCCCCGAAAACATCGCGATGGGAGTTTCGATTTCGGCCGGCGGCGGCCTAGTCCTACTGGTCGCGATCGCGATTGGAAACGTGCCTGAGGCAATCGGCAGCGCCGCCACCCTGCGCGACGATCCAAAGTTCGGTCAGACTCGCGCGCTAGTGCTCTGGAGTGTGGTCGCGTTGATCTTGGTAGCGGTCACGGTCGCGGCGCATGCAGGTGCCGATCAGATGAGCCCGAGCGCGATCGCCATTGTTCAGGCGTTCGCCGGCGGCGCGACGATCGCCGTACTCGCCGACACCCTGCTGCCTGAGGCCTACCGGGACGGCGGCTGGTGGGTCGGGATTGCGACCGCTGCTGGTTTCTACGTCGCCTATCTGCTGGGTTAGGGCGAGTTCAGGAGACTGATTTGATGACGACGTCCTTGGCTGGAGCCACCCCGTCAGCGCCGTTGCCGTCCTTCTCGATCTCGCGGGCAACCGCCAGCCCATCGGCATCTACCGAACCGAAAACGGTGTACGCCGCCGGCAACTGCGAGTCGGCCAGCACGATGAAGAACTGCGAACCGTTCGTGTCAGGACCGGCGTTGGCCATTGCCAAGGTGCCCGCCGGGTACGTCTCCTCGCCGGTCAACTCGTCGTCGAAGCGGTAACCGGGCCCGCCGGTGCCGGTCGCACTCGGGTCACCACATTGCAGCACGAACCCAGGCACCAGACGGTGACACTTGGTGCCATCGAAGTAGCCCTGCTGGGCAAGCGAAACGAACGAGTTGACGGTGCACGGGGCGGACTCGGGCAACAGAGTCAGACCGATCTTGCCGCGGTTCGTCTCCACCGTGAGTTTGCTGGCCGAAATCGGTTTTGCAGGTGGAAGCTTCGCTTCCTTGGACGCAGTTCCATCAGCCTGATAGGCGCACTCGCCTTCGGCGACTGTCGGGGTCGAGCTTTTCGCCTCCGTGTTATCGCCGTCGTTGCTGCCACCACAGGCAGCCAAGACCGGGATCAACAGGGCAAGGACAAAGAAGTTCCGCAAACGCATACCGAAAACCCTAGCGGTCACACCAGCGGAAGCAGCGCAGACAGGTCCGAGCGTTCCCCACTGGCGCGAACGGACGCCTGCGCCCAAGCCACCTTCCCCCTACCTAGCGCAATCCACGTCTCGGGGTCAGTTTCGACCACGGCAGGCGGAGTTCCCCGAGTATGACTGGCGCCGGCGATGCACTGAATCGCGGCGAACGGCGGAATCCGCACCTCCACGCTGTGCCCCGGCGCACGCTGTTGAAGTAGAGCCAACAAGTGTTTGGTGGCGGCTTTGAGATCGGCCCGGTCGGCCGACCCGTCATCTAGCCGCGCGCAAATCGCCTCGAACTTCTCCGGTTCGAGCGGGGTTAGCTGGCGGGCCATGACGGCTCAGTCCGCCAAGCGCAAGGTCGAGAACTTCGGGCGCGGCGCACTCGGCTGGTCGGCCGGGCGCGAGGCGGCGTACTGCTGGGTTGAAATGCCAGTCACGTCGGCCGGGTCGCGGCCGGCCTCGCTGAACACTCGCCGGGCGATGTCTGCCCACGATTCGACCGGTCCACGCCCGGTGATGTGGTGGATTCCAAACGGTGCCGACTGGTCGAGCAACTCGACTATCCCCTTGGCTAGGTCGCTTGCCGCAGTGAGTCGGCCGAACTGGTCGTCGACGACTTCAGGGTTCACTCCGTCTCGAGCTAATCGCTGCATCGTGGCCACGAAGTTGGCGCCTTCGCCGACGACCCAACTGGTACGAACCAGATAGTGCTTTGGCACCGTGGCGGTGATCGCTTCGCCGGCAGCCTTGGACTGGCCATAAACGCCGAGCGGTGAAACCGGCTCGTCAACCTCGTGAACCTGGGCCGTCCCGTCAAAGACGTAGTCGGTGGAGACATTCACGAACCTCAAGCCGCGTTCGATCGCGATCTTCGCCAGCGCCGAGACGCCACCGACGTTCACCGCCCAACAGAGTTTTCGACCCTCGGGCGTTTCGGCGCCGTCGACGTTCGTGTAGGCGGCCGCGTTGATCAATGTGCCGACCCCGGACCAGTCGATGGTTTCGAGAGTTTCGGGGCGAGTCAGGTCGACCTCGGGGAAGTCGTAAAAATCCGCCGTCGGCAACACTTCACGAAGCGCCGTGCCCAACTGGCCGCCAGCACCAATCACCACCGTGCGCCGAGGTGCCATCGGTTGCACCTGCGCCAACGGCAAATGCGCTTGGTCTTTTTCAGACACGTTTGCCGGCGGCAATGGCCAAGGAATTGCCAACGCCGGGTCGAACAGGCTCACATTCGCGTAGGTCGCGTCGGCCTGCCAGTGGTCGTTCACGAGGTAGGAATAGGTCGTTCCGGCCTCAAGTACTTGGAAAGAGTTCGCGACGCCGCGGGGCACGAACATCGCTTTGCTCGGATCGAGTTCGGTCCAGAACGTTTCCCCGAAAGTGTCGCCGGCGCGCAGGTCTACCCAGGCGCAGAACGCCCGCCCGCTGACGATCGAAACGTATTTGTCCCACGGTTCGGCGTGGATTCCGCGGATTGTGCCGACCTCGGAATTGAACGAGACATTCTGTTGGATCGGCCCGAAGTCAGGCAGCCCGGCCGCAACCATCTTTTCGCGCTGCCAGTTCTCCTTGAACCACCCGCGCGAGTCGGTATTCACGTCCAACTCGACCGTCAGCAGCCCCGGAATCGGGGTCGACTCGACTCGCATCACTGGCCCAGTTTCGTGTAGGCGGCTTCGGTGGCGGCCTTGGCCGGGCGCCACCACTGCTCGTTTTCGCGGTACCAGCGAACCGTGTCGGCCAGACCGGCGGAGAAGTCGGCGAACTTGGGCTCCCAGCCCAACTCGGTGCGCAGTTTCGTCGAGTCGATCGCGTATCGCAGGTCGTGCCCGGCCCGATCGGTCACGTGCTCGAAGTCATTTTTTGGGCGCCCAAAGGCGGCGAGCAACTCCTCGACCACCTCGCGGTTCGATTTCTCGCCATCGGCGCCGATCAGGTACGTCTGGCCGATCTGGCCACCCGCAATGATCAGCAGGACCGCACTGTTGTGGTCGTCGACGTGGATCCAGTCGCGGACGTTCAACCCTTCGCCATAAAGCTTCGGGCGAACCTCGTCGATCAAGCCAGTGATCTGGCGCGGAATGAACTTCTCGACGTGCTGGTACGGGCCGTAGTTGTTCGAGCAGTTCGAGATCGTTGCCCGCACGCCAAACGAGCGCACCCATGCCCGCACCAACATGTCCGAACCGGCCTTGGTCGCCGAGTATGGGCTGGACGGGTTGTACGGGGTCGACTCGCTGAACCGCTCGGGATCGTCGAGTTCGAGGTCGCCGTAGACCTCGTCGGTCGAAACGTGGTGGAACCGCACGTCGTGCGCGCGCACCGCCTCCAGCAGGGTGTACGTGCCGACGATGTTCGTGTCCAGAAAAGGCCGTGGCCCTTGCAGCGAGTTGTCGTTATGCGATTCGGCGGCAAAGTGCACCACCACGTCGTGTTCGGCGACCAAGGAACTGACCAACTCCGCATCGGTGATGTCACCGACCACGAGTGAAACTCGCTCTGCGGGCAACCCGGCGAGCGACTCTCGGTTCCCGGCGTAGGTCAGTTTGTCCAGTACGGTCACCTGGTCGGCGGTCCGGTCGACAACCTGTCGAACAAAGTTCGAGCCGATGAAGCCGGCGCCCCCGGTTACAAGCATTCGTCGCATGGGCGAGAGCGTACCGGCCGAATCGGCACCGGTCAGCAACTGCGGCCAAGTAGGGTGCTGGTCATGCGCGGCATCATCTTGGCCGGCGGGACCGGATCTCGCCTTCACCCGATCACTCTGGGCGTGAGTAAGCAACTCGTCCCGGTCTACGACAAACCGATGATCTACTACCCTTTGTCGACGCTCATGTCGACCGGCATCCGCGACATCTTGATCATCACCACGCCGCAAGACGCCGAAGCGTTCAGTCGACTGCTCGGCGACGGTTCACGGTTTGGCATCAACCTGACCTACGCCCAACAACCGAGCCCAGACGGGCTCGCCCAAGCGTTCCTCATCGGTGCGGACCACATCGGCGACAACGGCGCGGCACTGGTGCTGGGCGACAACCTGTTCTACGGCGCTGGCCTCGGGACCGGCCTGCAGCGCTTCGATCACACCGTTGGCGCGGCCGTGTTCGGTTACCAGGTCGCCGACCCGAGCGCCTACGGCGTGGTCGAGTTCGATGCCGGCGGTCGAGCCATTTCGCTGGAAGAAAAACCGGCCAATCCGCGCAGCAACTATGCCGTTCCCGGCCTCTACTTCTACGACAACAGCGTGGTCGACCGCGCCCGAGCGTTGAAGCCCTCGCCTCGTGGCGAACTCGAAATCACCGACCTGAACCGCAGTTACCTAGACGAAGGCACGCTCCAAGTTGAGGTGCTGCCGCGTGGAACTGCCTGGCTCGACACCGGAACCTTTGACGACCTCGCCGATGCGACCGCGTTCGTGCGAACGATCGAAAAGCGCCAGGGTCTCAAGGTTTCGTGCCCCGAAGAGATCGCTTGGCGTCAAGGTTGGCTCAGTCGCGAACAACTGATTCACCTTGCCAAACCGCTCGTCAAGAGCGGCTACGGCAAGTACCTGCTTGGTCTAGCCGGCGGCTGAGGCGTTCAGTAGTCCGAGCCGACCGGGCCGAGCCAAGAGTCGACCACCCGGTGCGCGGCACCGCCATCGTCTTGAGCTGCGAACTGCTTCTTAAATTCCACCCGCTTCAATTCGAACCCGGCACCTGGGTCTCGCAGCGCCTCGATCAACTCGTCCATCGTCGTCACAACCGGACCCGGAGCGACATTGGCAAGGTCGAGGTAGAAGCCCCGATCGTTGTCACTGTTTTCATCGGCTTGAGGAATCAGGAATACCTGCGGCCGGCCGGTCACTGAGAAATCGAACATTGCAGCGGAGTGGTCAGTAATGAGGATGTCGGCAGCTGCCATCAAGCCAGGCAGATCCGGGTAGGAAGTCACGTCAACGACTCCGCGTTGGCCCGACTGCACTTTGGCTACCGAAATATTTGCCTGACCGCGCAACAGCACAGTCGCACCGAGTTCCTCATGGACGCGGCTGGCCTCGAATACCGATTCGAGTTCTCGGGCTTCGCCGACTTCCTTGGTGCTGTCGCGCCACGAAGGCGCGTAGAGAACCGCGAGTTCGGTACCAAGACCAAGCGCCGCACGCGTGCGGTTGCGCAATTGCAGGTCGTTGGCCAACCTGTCGTTTCGCGGGTACCCCTCGACGATCGTGCGGCGCTCAAAACCAAAAGCCTGCGGCAGGACGAGTCCGGCAAAAATGTTCTGCGCCACCAAGGCTTCCCAAGCGGCGACCTCCCGGCGCAGCGCGGCCGCATAGCCGGCACTGAACTTCGGGTTGGCGATGTCGTTCGCCACTCGCTTCACCGGAGTGCCGTGCCACGTTTGCAGATAGCGTTGGCCGTCGCGGAACTTGACGTAGTGCGGGAACTCCGCGTTGTTGACTAGGTACCGCGCGTGCGTAAAGGCGTCGTGCCATTCGCGTGAGTGCAGCAAAATCGGATTAGCGCCTTCGGGCACCGGAACCGAATAGTCGGTTACGCAAAAATCAACCGGGATGCCGCGGCTCAACAATTCGCGAACAACTGGGCCGACACTGTCGGCGGAGTCGGCGCCGCCAAAGCACATTGCTAGGGCTCGCTCGCGAAGTGGTCCCGCCTGATCTCGAATCTCCTGCAACATCATCCGCTGGCGACGACGGCCACGATCAGCGACCGGGATCGGATTGCGAACCGCAATCGAGACGTCAGCCTCGCCCGGAGACCACCCGCGCAGGGTCGCCAACGTTCCGTCCATCTCAATCGCTCGCTCCTGGAGCGTGAGTTTGAGTTGGTCCGGATCGCCAAGTTCGACCGGCGTCTCGCCGGACACGACATATCGGCCCGTTGGCAAAGTGAGAGAGTCGCCGAACCGGCTGATCTTCGGCGGAAGTTTCACCGGTGGCCAACCGTTTGCCCAGTCCGCGGTGCTCGACGCGACCTGCAACGCACCAAAACCGGCCGAAAGTTCGATCCCGTCACCAAAGGCGCTGGCCGAAACCCCAACCGCAGCCGGGTCACGTGCCGGGATGACAGTTTCAACAACTCGGGTGATTTCAGCCGAATCGATCGTGACCACGAGAGTGAACTCCTCGGAGCGGTCCAAATCGATACTCGCCCACCAAGAGGCGGCAGTCTCGTCAACCCAGCGCTCGCCCGATTCAGCGTCTGCGACCTCGTCAGGTCGCATTGTTACTGGCACTTCGATGCGGTCCGTTGCGGTAACCGCCTCAAGTTTCACTGAGTCGGCACCGTCGCGGAAAGGAATGCCGGAAATGAATGAGGTACCGGCCACGATGCATGGTGAGGAACCCGCGACTTCAAGCATCAGTCGAGCAACGAGGTCATCAGGTTGGGCGACCATCAGCCAGCCGGGGACTTCGACCTCCAAGCCGAGGTCGATCCGTCGAAGGTCGCGATCGATTTTGAAGGTCGGACCGTAGACGGTCCTAGTCTCAGCGAGGAGTTCAACGTCTTCACGAGCTCCCTCAGCGGCCCTAGAAAGGGCGACGCGGTCGCGAACACCCAGCGACCACCACTGGTCACGGGTCCAGTTCGCGGTGACTGCAGAAACTTCAGTTACCAACTGCTGCCACTGGGCGTCGTTGAGTCGGTGCGCTACTCGGACGCGCTTGGCCAACTTCGCTGGCGTCGGGCCTTGAGCCTCGTCGCCGTCTGGGCCGTCGGCGGGCTCGCGCCACCGCTTCATCCTGTCGCGTACGCCCACGCGGGCCGCCTCCTAGTCAAAAACCTGATGTCGTCACATCAGTCACTTGCGTAATTTACCCCCCGGCAAGCCTTTTGGTGGCCGGTATTACCAGTCAATCAGAGTGATCTTGATGGTTCCAGTCGGTCAAATTTCCGAACGCAACCCCGAGCACCACCGTAACTTGCAGTTTCTTCGTCCCAGCGGCGCCAGCACGCTGGACTCGTCGACAAAGCAGGTCACCGGCCCCAGCCCAGCAAACCGTCTACTACCCGCTCTGCGGCATGGCCGTCGTGGTACTTGTTGAAGCGTTCGTTGAAGGCGACGTAATCGGACTCGTACTCGCCCACCCACGATCGATCACGAAGCAGACTTGGCAGCTTGTCGGCCTGTTCCACCAGCGGACCGGGAGCCGACTGAGCAAAACTGAACAAGAAGCCACTCGACTCGCGACCGTGGTGCTCTTGATCGGGTAAGAAAAAGATCATTGGTTTGTTGGTGACCGCGTAGTCAAAGCGCAGTGACGAATGGTCCAAGATCGCGATATCGGAGGCCAAAATCAGGTCGTTGATTTCTGGGTAGTCGGTCACATCAACAACACCGTCGCCGTGGTCGAATCGACTCCGCGACCGGGCAAGTGAACGGTGGTTGCGTTGAACGATTACAAACTCTTCACCGAGCGATTCGGCGAGCTGGGCCACATCTAGCTGCTTCGGGTTGGCCGCCGTAGTCGCGTGTAGCACCGCGATCTGGTTCGGCGCGATCCCGAGTTTTTCGCGAGTCACGTGACGAACTCTGTCCGCGTCATCGGCGAGCAAACTATCGGTTCGAGGAAGCCCGCGGTCGAATGCCGGGCCGCTCCAGCGGTAAGCGTCCTGATAAAACTTCGCCGCTTCGGGATAGGGCAGGCAAATCACGTCCCAGAACGTCGAACGCCGCTCGGTAGCTTCGAACTCTGCCCGCCACGGCGCCATCGTTCGCGCCAGTTCAACCAGACCCATCTGTTTGAACGGTTGGCCGTGGAACGTCTGCAAATAGACCTGTCCGGGCCGCAAAACCGTGTACGCGCCAACTTCGGTGTTTTTCACTAGGTATTTAGCGCTCGCCAGCGCGGCGTACCACTCTCGGGTGCCAGCCACCAACGCAGTTCCACCTGCCGGCACCGCCACCGAATGATCCACGACACCCCAGTAGAGCTTCATCCTCGGGTTTCGCCGGTGGAGTTCACGGTGGATCGCCGTTTGGCTGTCCGTTGCCACTTCAGCCCAGTGGCATTGGAATAACGCCGCATCCTGCAAGGTCGAGACCGTTTGGGCATACGCCTCACGCAGCGCTCGCTGGCCGTACTTCGTGTTTTCGTCGCGCCGGCGCGGCTTGATCAGCCGCAGCCCATCGGTCGTGGTGTGTCCGACTAGCGATTCACCGACGAAGTCCGTCGGCCAATTGACCAGATCAGCCGCCAGCGGCACCGGCACACCGTCGGCAACAACTTGGTAGTCGCCGATTGGCAGCGGGAGCTCGCCTTGGTGCCAACGGTCCGCCGTGGTGGGGATCTCGACCCGAAATCGCGTACCGAGATGAGTGAAGTCCTTCGCTTCGACTCTCGTGGTCGCCGACATCAAGGTCGGCGCGCTGGACAGCCCGCGACCTTCAATCAACAAAACGTGCCGCTCGATCGTGATTCGGTCGATTGCTGGGCCCGTCGGCTCCGGCGGAGAGACCAAAGCCACTCGCCCCGCCGCGACCCGGCCAGCCAAGGTCGCCTCAAGTTCAAGTTCAAGCGCCTGCTCTGGCCCGAGTTTCGCCAGCGGGACCACTACCGACCAAGTGCTGCGGTCAAAAGTCTCTCGCCAAGTCGCCGCGCCGCCACGGTGACCAGAGGTTTCGCCGACCAGCTTGGCCGTTACTCCCGCGGTCAGCACTTTGAGTTTTGGCACGGCACCATCGGCGTCGATATTGGCGAACCCGGCCCGGATAACCGCCTCCACCTGGTCTCCGATGATGCGGATCCGCACCACTTCGGTGACTAGCTGTGTCTGACTGAGGGACAGTACGAAGTTGTCGCGCGCGATTTCAGGGTCTTCCCACCCGGGCAGGTGAACCACCGGTCGCCCCTCATCAAGAGCGGCCGAATGCTGCTTCAAATCCAGCAGTCCCCGGTTTACTGCCGAATGAAGCGCTTGGAGATCGTTCTGCCGAATGTGGTGGAAGGCAACCTTGGCGAAGGAAGGAACTTGTTCGAGGTATTCGGTCGCGTCAACCTGCGCAAGCAGGCTAGGCACCTGCTCAACCAGTTCGGCTTCAATCTGACCGTCGAGGTCGTTGGGCAGACGGCGAACGAGGTCGGCTAGATCGTGGGCCAGCAGTTCGATCGGTTCTGGCTGTCCGGTCGCGATGCCGAGCACCCGCCGAGCCAACGACCGAAACTTGCCCATCCGATCCTCACCTTCTGCGTTGCTTCAACCAGAACGTCCCGTAGGCGCTGATGCTATACGCACCCGGCGGCAAGGGAGTTGCCGAAACACCGGAGGCGGACTCGACCGACGTAGCGTCAGTGGGTTGCTGGCCCCAGCCACGCGTCGACGACACGGCGCGCGGCGTGTCCGTCATCCTTCGGTGCGAACTCGTGTCGAAAGGCTGACCGCGGAGCGGCGTAGCCGGCTCCTGGGTCACGCAAAGCCTCGATCAGTTCGTCGGTCGTCGTGACTAACGGGCCTGGTGCGATTTGATCCAGATCGAGATAGAACCCCCGGTCCACATCGCGGTACTGCTCGACGTCGGGCACTAGGAATACTTGTGGACGCTCGGTCACGGCGAAATCGAACATCACCGACGAATAGTCGGTCACCAGCACGTCGGCCGCCGCCATAAGCGCGGTGATGTCGGGGTGGGCGGTGACGTCGACTACCCCGTCGGCCTTGATCGATCCGCGCGCAGCAGCAGTATTGCTGTGGCTGCGCACCAACACAGTTGCGCCCAGTTCGGCGTGCAGTCGGCTCGTATCCAGATGCGAAACGAAAGCGCGGCGACCGTCGGCATCGCGCGCCGAATCGCGCCAAGTTGGGGCATAAAGCACGACCAGTTCGTTGCCTAACCCAAGCGCCACTCTCGTTCGTTCGCGCAGTCCCGGGTCGGCTACTAGGGCGTCGTTTCGCGGATAGCCTTCAACGATGGTGCGCCGCTCGAAGCCGAACGCCTTAGGTAAGACCACAGCAGCGAACTCGTTTTGGGCCAGCAGCGCCTCCCACGCTTGAACCTCACGGCCCATTGCCGCGGTGTATCCGGCACTCAACTGCGGCTTCACAATGTCGTTCGCAATGCGCTTGAGCGGGGTCCCGTGCCAAGCCTGAAGGTAGCGCTGGCCCTCGCGGAAACGGACATAGTGCGGGAACTCGGCGTTGTTGACGAGGTACTTGGCGTGGGTGAATGCCTCGTGCCACGCTCGCGAGTGCAGCAAGACGGGTTGGGCCCCCTCGGGCACCGGCACCGAGTAGTCGGACACGCACACGTCGACTGGGATTCCTCGGGCCAACAGTTCGCGAACGACCGGGTAGACGCTGTCACCGGCGCGGCGACCGCCGAAACACATTGCTACGGCCCGTTCGCGCAACGGCCCAGCGGCGTCTCGGATCTCTTGAAGCAGGAGTCGCTGGCCGCGGCGGCCGCGTTCAGCAACTGTGATGGGGTTGCGGACGACCAAAGAAACTTCGGGCTCCTGCGGTGACCAGCCGCGCAGCGTGACTAGAACGCCGTCCAGTTCAATGGCGCGCTCTGCCAACGGGCGGATGAGTTGAGTCGGGTCGGCTAGGTCGAGTCCGGGCTCTGCCAACACACCATATCGACCGGTGGGCACGACAGTCTCGGCGCCGAACTGGGCGACGCGGGCCCCCAGTCGAAGCGGCAATTCCCCCTCGGCCCACGCCTGCGTCGAAGTCGCCACTGCAACTTGGCCGACCGAGCCGGCCAACACGAGACCGTCCTCGCCGGGCGTCACACTCACCTCGAACCCGGTTTGGGGTCGCGCCGGAATCTTGACTTCGACAGTTCGCGAGATCTCGCCAAAAGTGACGACGATCTTGAGTTTGACCTCCGTGCTGCGGTCTAGGTCCAGTCGAGTCCACCAAGACGCCTGGGTCTGATCGGCCCAGCGCTCGCCAGTCTCAGCGTCGGCGGCCGGGTCCGGGCGCATCGTCACGGGCACCTCGGACTCCCCCGCCGGACCGACCAGCCAAACCGACACCTGGTCTACGTCAGCAGCAAATGAGACCCCGGAGATGAAAGACGTTCCGGCCACCACGACCGGCGAAACACCGGCGGCCTCGATCAACGTGCGGGCTACGAAATCTTGAGGTTGGGCGGCGAGCAGCCAATCCGGCAGGTCAAGTTCGAGACCCAGGTCGATGCGGCGAAGGTCGCGGTCGATTCCGAAGGTGGTTCCGTGGACGGTCCGGTTCTCGGCGACTCGTTCGGCGCCAAGCCGGTCTCCGTTAGCGGCAAGGTGCAGCACGACCCGGTCGAGTGCCGCTAGTTCCAACCACTGGTTTCGCCCCCAGCCGGCCGTGGCGCGGGTCGCATCGGCGACGAGAGCCGTCCAGCCCTCGGCGTCAAGGCGGTGTACCTGGCGGGCGCGCTTGATTAGGCCCGTGGGCGTCGCCGCGAGAGCCGCCGGGTCGACTCGGCGGCGCCAGCGCTTCACGAAGTCACGAACCCGCATCGGACACCTCTCAGTCGATCTATTAGTCGCTACCAGCAAATCAGTACGGTTAGTCCGACCGATTCGGCAGCAGTGCATTCACCGTCAATCAGCGTGGTCGCGGCTCCACCAGTAGGTGAGCCGCTCCCGCGGGCCGGCGGCAAGACGTTTCCAGACTAGGGTTCCGTTGCGCAGGCCGAGCCAGCCGTCCGGCAGGTCGATCGGCAGGCGCAACGCAAGTTCGTCGGTGACGGCTTGGGCGACAACGTGATCGCCGACTTCGCCCGGCAGGTTGCGCCACGAACCCGCGACGAGCACCCGCCCGTCAGTGACTTCGCTGGCCGCGCCAGTTCCCACCGTCCGTTGCGGCAAGTGAGCCCAGACCAGTCGTGCACTTGCCGGATCCCAACTCCACGGCCCCGAATGTTGGACGATTCCGGCCGATCCAGAGGCGTCAATCAGTTCGACGCGTGTCGAACTACGGCGATCGCCGAGCTTTCCCTCAAACTCTAGGAAGGCCACGGCGCCGGACGCTGGGAGCGGTCCTGAAACCTCCCACGAACTGCGCTCATTGGCTTCACGAGTTGTCCGGATTCGATGACCGACGAATTCGTCAACTTTGCGTACCGACAACTCCTCGCCCCTGACGCCGTCAACCACCCACCACGCGCGAAGCCGATCGAGCGGCCGATCCAGGTGCCTAAGCCATGCCAGCACGGTGACCTCGCCGCGAGCCAAGTCGAGCCGGGTGACCCTCACGTCAAGGGGCGTGTTGGCCGCGGTGAGCACCCGCACGCTAGCAGGAACGTCAGGGTCGGTTGCCATGCTCGTCAACAGTGCCGGGGCCCCGTCCACTTCGTCAGCGCGCTGCGCGGCCGAGTCCAGACCGCCGCTGGCGATGAAATCCACCGCATCGGCCCGCCGCCCGGCGAGCAACAGGGCGTAGACCACCCGGGCGCCCACCGGCGCCGCGTCCAAGTCCAGGTCCGGCTCGCCAAGTGCAGCGACGACCTCGTCGAACAGCCTGTCCACGCCGGTCGGATCTTCCATACCGTCCACGAACGCGAGGTAGCGCGGCAGGTCGTTGCAAAGCAACTGAGAAGCGCGCGCCGACCGGGCGCCCGGCACGACCTTGAGCACATCGAGGCTGACCCGGGCGGCATCAAGGAACGCCGCGATCGACTTGGCGCTGGCCTCGTTCGTGATCGATCCCGGCCGGGCGCGGCGCCAAAGGTAGGCCGGCTCGGGCACAAGGTCGATCTGGTTGGCTGCGACGAACGCGCGCGCCGTGACGTCTTGATCTTCGTAGAGGATGCCCTCGGTGAACCTCAAGCCTGCCGCGTCCCAGAAGGAGCGGCGGTAGACCTTCGACCATGCCGTCGCGTGGACCAGCAACTCCGGATGTTCGTGGGCCGAAAGCGTTCGTTCGCCGGTCCGATAGAGATCTGCGATCCACGGGGCGTACGGCATCGGCGCTAGCGGGTCGCGGAATCGACGGTACGGCAGCATCGCGAAGTCAGAACCGGAGTCCGAAAGTGCTTTGAGGGCCGCCGCGAACCCGCTCGGCGTTACTAGGTCGTCAGAGTCAACGAAAGTCAGAAAGGGGGCCCGCGCCGCGGCAATGCCGGTATTGCGGGCCGCACTCAGTCCGCCGTTTGGTCGCGAGACCACCCGAATCCGCGGGTCCCGGCGAGCATGGCGGCGAGCGATCCGGGCGCTCCCGTCGGTCGATCCGTCATCGACCACGATGATCTCCACCTCGGCAACGTCCTGCGCTACTAGCGAATCCAGACAAGCGTCGAGATAGTCGCGCACTTCGTACACCGGAACCACGATCGACAGCACCGGATCGCTTGCCGGGCGCGACTTGGTCCACCAACGCGTCATCACATCGCGATGCTACCGACACCTGAACACCCAGTCCTCGCGGCTAAGGTGGCGGACATGACCGACGCGCTGTGGTGGCTACTGCTCCCGCTCGCCACCCTGGCCCTGACCATCGGCCATAACCTCGGTTCAGCCCGGCTTAGCGCCCCGCGGGCCGCGGGATTCGCTGGCGCTGGCGAGCTGGCCGCAGTTCGGTCCCCCGTGCGCTTGCGCACCGTGGCAGGTGGGTGCGGCGCGGCGGTGCTGATCCTGGTTCTAGTCGCAGTATTTGCGCCGCCAGCGACGGCCGCAGTCGCCGGCGCGGCCACTCTTGGGGTTGGCGGGCTTACTGTCGTCCTGGCCCGCCACCGTTCCCGCGTGCGGCGAACGTTTACGGCAATCGACGAGCACGCCCCACGGCTAGCAATTTGCTACGCGGGCAAGTCCGGCCTGCACGTAGGCATGTGGTCACCGTGGTTCGAGCAGGCAAAAATCCCATGGTGTGTCACCGTTCCTAGCGACGACCAGTTCGACAAGATCCGCACCCACTACCCGGACTTCGCGGTCGTCGCCGGTGACTTGCCGGCCTCAGTAAAGTCTGCCTTCTACCCACATGGCGGCGGCGCCAATCGCCGCTATCTTGACGCCCGACCAGATGTCACCCACGTTTTCCTTGGTCACGGCGATAGCGACAAGCCGCTCAGTGCTTCGGATCGAGTCCTTGATTTTGATCTGGTCGCGGTGGCCGGCCAGGCCGCTCTCGATCGGTTCGACGCCGCCGGCGTCGAGCTGGGCGACCGAGTCCGAGTTATCGGCCGACCACAGACTGAGGGGATAGTTCAGGTTTCGGACCCGATCCCCACACCTGCGACTGTCCTTTACGCGCCGACGCTTTGGCACCAGGACCCGTCCGCGAACGTTTCGTCGCTGCCGGTGGCCCGCACTCTCATTGAGGAGTTGCTCTCTCGAGGCTGCACGATCGCGTTCCGCCGGCACTTCGCCCGGATTCAACACCCCGACGCCGAGGACACGATCGCTTGGATAGATGAACGCCTAGCCGAGGACGCTAAGGCGACCGGGCGCGCCCACCGCTACGGGCTAGAACCGCGTCTGGTGTCGATCCCCGAACTATTCAACGCGGTCGACGCGGTGGTTTCGGACGTGTCGAGCATCGTCGTTGACTTCATGGCCAGCGACAAGCCCTACCTGATGTATGCGGCGCAGTACGACGACGTCGAGGCTTTTCGGGCAGCCCACCCGTCGGCAGTGGGAGCCTATGCGGTGCCACGCGACCTGACAGGGTTATCGGAGCAACTGGATCAGCTACTGGGCGACGATCCGTTGGCTGAACTTCGTCACAGCCGGGCCGACTATTTTCTTGGCGGGCCCGAGCGACGTGATCCGGCCGCGCGATTCCTCGCTTTGCTGCACGAGCTCGACGCGACTAGTTGAGCGCAGTTCAGGCAGGGAGCGCCTCGGAGGTTTCTTCTTCGCCGCCGTCTGTGGGGAGGCGACAGGACCACTCGAGGGCCAGCGCCGCAAGCAACAGCAACACTGCGGCAACGGCCGCCGCGATCGAGCGCCAAAGCCGCAACTGACCCAAATCAGAGGTTGCACCGACGAAGGCCAACGCGTACCCGGCGTAACCGCCAGCGAATACGCCACCAACAAGGACCGCGGACTTAGCCAATGCCAACAGTCGAATTGCGTGCTCGGCCGAGTACTGACGTTTGTGCTTGTGCAGGTTTCGCCAAGTGACCCACGCCAAGACGCCCACGGCAAACGCGCCGCAGGCCAAGAAGACCGCTGCGGTCCATCCCGGGACTGGTGGCGAAACGCCGTCAACCCGAGCAATCATTTCCGGCAGGAGTCGCCCGACGATCAAACCCACCCCGAGAACTAGGACTAGGTAGAGCGGCGAACTACGCCGTGCGGGGAGCATCAGTTCAGAAGAACTTCCATCAGAGCATGATCTCGATGTCGTCACGCTTGACGACGCCAGAAACATCCACTCCCGAAATCAGGTCGACGACGAATCCGCGACCGGGGATCTCGCCCTCGGTATCAATCTCAAGCCACGGCACGAGTACGAAACCGCGCTCGCTGGCCAATGGGTGCGGCAAAGTCAGTCGCTCGTCGTCAGCAATTCGATCGCCAACGACGATGATGTCAACGTCGAGGGTGCGCGGGGCGCCAGGCTCACTGCGGGTGCGATCGAATGCGTCCTCGATCGCCATCGCGCGGTCCAGCAGGGTGTGAACCGTCAGCGTCGTGTCGATCAGCACCACGGCGTTGAGGAACTTGCCCGAGCCTTCGGGGACGTCACCAAAGGGATCAGTTTCATAGACCGAGGAGATCGCGACCACGGTGACCTCAGGGGTGTCCTCCAGCGCCGAAACGGCTCCTTGGAGTCGACCAGCGCGGTCCCCGAGGTTCGAGCCGATTGACAGCACAGCCTGCCGGATAGGACGCATTCCACCAGTCATGGTGTCGGCGTCTAGTTCGTACGGGGTTGGTGCTTCAGTCACTGTTTGCTCCGCTCCATCGTCACGGCAACGTCGGTGAACGCCACCTCGATCGGTGCCTGAGGTTTGTGAACCGTCACTCTTGCCCAACGGACGGGTTCATGGCCCAGACACACGTTCACTATACGGAGGGCGAGTGTCTCGATCAGGTCCACCGGGTCGCTGGTGATCTGCGCGACGACCTGCTCGGCGAGTTCTCCGTAGTGAACAGTGCGAAAAAGGTCGCCCGAGGTTGCGGCCGGTTCAAGGTCTACCGACAAATCGAGGTCCACAATGAATGTCTGCCCTTCACGCCGTTCGTGTTCGAAAACTCCGTGATAGCCGACCGCTGACAGGCCCCGCAACTCGATCCGGTCGCCCAAGTTCTGCTCGCTCATTCGTCCTCCGGTCCAAGAAGTGGTGAGGCGTGACGAGCCCAGTATCGCCATTGGCCGCGGTGTTTGACCAGCACGGCCGTGCAGATCGCTTTGCCGCCGTTGAACTCCGCAATCGAATCGGCGGCCGAGAGGATGTTCTCGGTGCAGACCACGATCGCCGTTGTGGGATTTTCCGGCGGCAAGAGCGTGACTTCAACATCGGTCAGGAAGAACTGAATATAGGAAACTCCGGCCATCAGCACCGTCCAGGAACGCAAAATCGGGCCGGTCCCGTGCAGCGGGGCTGCACCAGGGTGAACGCAAGTCGTGCCAACGTCATCAACCCAAAGTGATGACATCAGGTCTAGGTCGCCGCTCTCGACGGCGTCATAGAGGGCGCGGTGGGCCGCGCGAACGTCATTCACTGGCTGTGGTCGCTTGAAGTTTCGCAACGACTCGAACGGCGTCGGCGCTCGCCCGAGGCTCGTGAACCCGGACGCACCACGCGCCGGCGGCGGCCGCCAGCGTGGACAGTGCCACCGTCGCATCGTCACGGTCGTCTGCCGGGCGCGGACCGACCTCGTCGGCCAGCAGCGCCCCGAGGAAGCCTTTTCGACTGGCCGCAACCAGCAGGCGGTGGCCGAGGTCGACAAACCGGTCGAGGTTGGCCAAAAGCTCCCAGTTTTGTTCGCCGGTCTTGCTGAACCCGAGACCGGGGTCGAGGACGATTTTCGTTGGGTCAACGCCAGCCGCGGCCACTAGGTCGCGCTGGGCGGTCAACTCGGCGAGCACGTCGGCCACCACGTCGTCATAGTTCGTGTGCTCTTGCATCTTGGGCGAGTGAGCGCGCCAGTGCATCACCACGAACGGGATCTCAGCTTCGGCCACCAGCGGTACCATCGCGGGGTCGGCGCGGCCGCCCGAAACGTCATTGACGATCGCAGCGCCTGCCGACAACGCCTGCTCGGCGGTTTCAGCCCACATCGTGTCGACTGACACGCGAACGCCGGCGTCGGCCAACCGGCGAACGACCGGCACCACTCGGCGCAACTCTTCAGCCCGATCTACCGGCTGGGCGCCTGGCCGCGTGGACTCCCCGCCAACATCGACGAGGTCGGCGCCGGCGCGCACGAGTTCAAGTCCGTGTTCGGCGGCGACGCCCGGATCGAACCAGCGTCCGCCGTCGGAGAAGGAATCGGGGGTGACGTTTACGACGCCCATCACCAAACAGCGATTCTGCGGCAGTCCGGGCAGTATTCCCATTGCTGATCCTTGGCAGGTCAACCGGTGATCAAGTTCATCGCTTCGGCCCGAGTAGCCGGATCGAGAAGTTGTCCACGAACCGCGCTGGTAATCGTGCGTGCGCCGGCCTTGGACACCCCACGCATCGTCATGCACAAGTGCTCGGCCTCGATCACCACGATCACGCCTTCGGGCCCGAGCACCTCGACCATCGCCTCGGCGATTTGGGTGGTCAGTCGTTCCTGCACCTGCAAGCGGCGCGCATAGACGTCTACTAGGCGAGCCAACTTCGACAAGCCGGTGACGTGGCCGCTTAGCCCGGGGATATAGCCGATGTGCGCGACGCCGAAGAACGGCACCATGTGGTGTTCGCACATGCTCCAGACTTCGATGTCTTTGACAAGCACGAGTTCGCGGTGGCCGACCTCGAACACGGCCGACAAAACCTCGGTTGCGTCTTGGTCGTAGCCGCCAAGCAGTTCACCGTAGGCGCGAGCGACCCGCGCGGGCGTCTGTTGCAGACCGTCGCGGTCGGGGTCCTCGCCGACCGCGGCAAGAAGCTCTCGAACTGCTGCCTCGGCGCGGGCTTGGTCGATAGGCATGCGGGCTCCTCAGTTGCTCGGGGACTCACCTGGCAGTTGCTGATCCGCAGCCGGCACGTCCGGCTCGCTGTCAGGGGCGATCACGGTCGACTCACCGGCGGGTTCAGTCTCGGCCGATGCGCGTGGCGGAGCCTGGATAGGCGGCAAATGAGATGGGACCCGGGTGTCTGAACCGGTCCAGGCCGGTCGGATTTCGCGTCGGCGCAACGGTTCGAAGATTGCTGCCACTTGGGCCTTGTCGAGGGTTTCCTTCTCCATCAGTTCACGCACGAGCGCATCCAAAACGTCCCGGTTGTCGACCAGAACGTCGAAGGCCTCTTGATGGGCATAGGCAATCAGGCTCGAGATCTCTTCGTCAATTGTCGACGCGACCGACTCCGAATAGTTGCGAGTATGGCCAAGATCGCGACCGAGGAACGGTTGGCTGTTGTCTTCGCCGAAACGGACTGCCCCGATTCGTTCGCTCATGCCGTACTGGGTGACCATCGCCCGAGCGAGGTTAGTCGCCTTCTCGATGTCGTTGCCGGCACCGGTTGTCGGGTTGTGGAACACCAACTCCTCGGCGGCGCGGCCACCGAGCATGTAGGCGAGTTTGTCGAGCAGTTCAGCGCGCGTCTGGCTGTACTTGTCCTCATCGGGCAGGACCATCGTGTAACCAAGGGCGCGACCGCGCGGCAAGATGGTGATCTTGTGTACGGGGTCGCTTTGCGGCAGCGCTGCCGCCACGAGTGCGTGGCCACCTTCGTGATACGCGGTGACGAGGCGTTCGTGCTCGTTCATCAGGCGGGTGCGCTTTTGCGGCCCGGAAATGACGCGGTCGATGGCCTCGTCAAGCGCGGAGTTATCAATCGTGGTCTCGTTGTTTCGGGCGGCCAGCAGCGCCGCCTCGTTGAGCACGTTCGCCAAGTCGGCGCCGCTGAATCCGGGGGTGCGCCGGGCGACTGCTTCTAGATCGACGCCCTCGGCGAGCGGCTTACCGCGAGCATGAACCTTGAGGATTTGGGTACGGCCGGCCAGGTCGGGGGCTTCGACGCCGATCTGGCGATCGAAGCGGCCGGGCCGCAGCAAGGCAGGGTCGAGCACGTCGGGCCGGTTGGTCGCCGCGATCAGGATCACGCCGCCGCGAACGTCGAAGCCGTCCATCTCGACGAGCAACTGGTTTAGGGTCTGTTCGCGTTCGTCGTGCCCGCCGCCCATGCCGGTGCCGCGGTGGCGACCGACTGCGTCGATCTCGTCGATGAACACGATCGCGGGGGCGTTCTCTTTGGCCTGTTCGAACAGGTCGCGGACTCGGCTGGCGCCGACACCGACGAACATTTCAACGAAGTCAGAACCGGAGATTGAATAGAACGGGACTCCCGCCTCGCCGGCGACTGCGCGCGCGAGCAGGGTCTTGCCGGTGCCCGGAGGACCGTAGAGCAGCACGCCCTTGGGGATCTTCGCGCCGACCGCCTGGAACTTGGCTGGCTCCTGCAAGAACTCCTTGATTTCGCCGAGCTCTTCGATCGCCTCGTCACAACCAGCCACATCGGCAAACGTCGTTTGCGGAGTGTCCTTGTTCATCAGCTTGGCCTTGGACTTGGCGAACTGCATAACTCGGCCGCCGCCGCCCTGCATCGAGTTCATCAGCCACAGGAAAATCAGGATGAAGATGACGAACGGCAACAGGCTGAACAGCATCGACAGCAGGGTGTTCTGCTTTGGCACCTTGACGTTGTAGGAGTCCATCTTGCCGTCGTCGACGAGTTTTTGGGCCTGCGTGACCAAGGTGTTGCTCTGATCGCCCAACCACGTCGCCTTGACCTTGGTTTTGCCGTCGGTCAGCGTCGCCTTGATCTCCTGCTCACCTTCAGTGAAGGTGGCCTTCTTGATCTTGGCGTCGTTGAAGTAACTGACCATCGTGGCGGTCTTGACTTCTTTGTAGCCGTCGGCGTTGCCCGAGAAGACGAGCACGCCGATGACCACTGCTGAGATCAGCAGGATCCAAAGCCAAGGCGATTTGAAGATGTTCTTGAAGTTCATGCAGGGGTGTTCCGTCCGGTCCGCTCAGGAATACATGTGTGGTGACAGTGTGCCGATACTGCGCAAATTTCGGTAGGACTCGTTGAAATCCAGGCCGTAGCCGACCACGAAAGCATTAGGAATATCGAAGCCAACGTACTTGACTTCGACCGGCATTTCGAGCGCTTCTGGCTTACGCAACAAGGTGGCAATCTCAACTGTTGCTGGACCGCGCGAGCGCAGGTTCGCCACCAGCCACGAAAGAGTCAGGCCGGTGTCGATGATGTCTTCGACGACCAGGACGTGGCGACCGTTCAAGTCGGTGTCCAAGTCTTTGAGGATCCGCACGACACCGGAAGATTTGGTTCCCGCATAGGACGAGATCGCCATCCAGTCGATCTCGACGTGGCGGTTGAGTGAGCGCGACAGGTCGGCCATCACCATGACCGCGCCTTTGAGGACCCCGACCAAGAGCAGGTCTCGCCCCTCATAATCGGCCTCGATTTGGCGGGCCATTTCGGCCAATCGGGTCTGGATTTGCTCCTCGGTGAAGAGCGGCTGGGTCAGGTCAAGATCGGCTTCAACATGCTCAGTGTCCACTGGGTCAGCGTGCCACATTCGAGGCCGCGAAATGTAGTCGGTTGCCCCAAGCGACTGACGTTTGGCCTGCGCCACGCCGCGTTTTGGTGACGAAACGTCAATCGGAGCGCGAACTTGGGCTCTCGTGGAAGTGGACGGCGTGGGCTTCGCGCACCGCGGTGACGTGACCCGGCAGTTCGATCTGGGTGCCGCCACGTGCGGCGAGCAAGCTGTCTAGGGCCAGCGTGTGGCCGTGGCTGAGTTCACCCGCATTCGCGCCAGCAGCGATCGCGAGTCTGCGCCAGACCCGCAACCGGATCGGCTGCTCGACCTCGGCGAAACTCACCACGTCGTCGATGCCGCCGGCGCCGGCCAACGTCGCCAGAGCGATTCGGTCGAGCAGGTCAGCGTCGAGGCGAACGAGGTCGGCTGTGCGGGCCAGCGCTTCGGCGACCCCGCCGCCGAGTACGTCCTCGAGCATGGGCAACAGCTCGCGCCGCACCCGCACTCGCCGATACGCGGGGTCGTCGTTGTGGGGATCGCTCCACCAGTCGAGGTCGTGCCAGCGACAAATGTGTTCGGTCTCGGCTCGACGCAGACTCAAGAACGGCCGGTGTAGTCGCCCGCTGATTGGCCGCATCCCGTCGATCGCGCGCGGCCCAGAACCTCGACCGAGCCCCAACAGGACCGTCTCGGCCTGGTCGTCGAGGGTGTGGGCCAGCAGAATCGCAGAGTCCCCCGCCTCCTCGTGCAAGGCCCGATACCGCGCCGCCCGGGCAGCGTCCTCGGGGCCGGTCCCAAGATCTTCGACCGAAACTTGGCGAACAACCGCTGGCAGGCCGAGCGCCGCGCATTGTTCGGCGGCCCTGGCGGCCACCTCGGCAGAGCCTGCTTGAAGGCCGTGATCGACGACAACCGCGCGAGCATCCGCGCCGCGACGGCGCACGAAGAAGCCAACTGCCGCGGCTAAGGCCAGCGAATCGGCGCCGCCAGAAACCGCCACCACGACCGGAGTAGAAAGGTGCGGTTCGACCAGGTTCCTGGCCTTGGCGACAACCGGGTCGAGACGAACCACAGACTCAACCGTGAACGCGAGTGACCCAAGACTTCGGGTCGAGAATTTCGTCACGGCTCGGCAGGTTTGCCGGTCCGGCCCAAACCGCGTCGAAGCCTTCCTTGCCGACCTGATCGGTCACCGCACGCACAAAAGTCGCTCCGTCGCTGTATTGGCGCATCTTCGCCTCGAAGCCCAAAAGTCGACGCAGCGCCTTCGAAAGCGGTGATCCGCCGCCGCGACGCTTGGTGAACTTGCGGCGGATCTCGGCCACAGTCGGCACCACCTCTGGACCAATGTCGTCCATCACCACGTCGGCGTGCCCTTCAAGCAGCGACATGATCCCGGTCAACTGCGCCACGACTTCTCGCTGTTGCTCGTTCTGGAACAGGTCTGCCAGCGACTTGTCTGAATCGCCGCGCACGATCCGAACGAGTTCGGGCAGCGCCTCGGACATCATTTCGGTGACGGCGCCGCCGCCGATATCGGTGGCATCAGTCAAGGTGGCGATCTGCGACAGCATGTGCTCGCGCATCCACGGGACCGCCGTGAACTGTGCCCGGTGGGTCTCCTCGTGCAGGCAAACCCAGCGGCGAAAATCAGTCGGATCGACTTCTAGTTCACGTTCGACGTGGACGATGTTCGGCGCGACCAGCAGCAGCCGCCCGGGGCCGGATTCGCCCTCGCTGAACGGGTCGAACTGACCGAGCACCTTGCCGCCGAGGAAGGCCACGATCGCGCCCATCTCGACCCCGGTCATTCGGCGGCCGACGGATCGCGAAATGCCCGTAGGCAACTTGCCTTCGGCAGCGATTTTGGCGTCGATCGGCGCCACCAGGAATTTGAACGAGTCTAGGTTCGCGTCGGCCCACCTGGCCCGATCCACCACCAGCACTGGCGTCCGGTGAGCAGGCGTCAGTCCGGTGAACTCACGCACCGGCCCTTCGGCCACGAGTGAGGCCTCGCGCAGGTCGGCCACCACGTCGGCGACCTCGGCACTGCTCAGGTCGGGGCCCGGCCCCATCAGGCGGCGCGCGGTCGATTGTGCGACGTTCCAGTCGATCATGGCGTCCAACCTACGACCCCCAGCCTTGCCTCGGGCCAACCGACTGGACGCGAACGACCGGTTCGCCGGCTGCGTTTGAAGCAGCCAAGTCGACCTCGGCACTGATGCCCCAATCGCGATCGCCGTTCGGGTCCTCAAAAATCTGGCGCACCAGCCAGTGCTCGTCGGTGCGCTCCTCGACCATAAAGAGCGCCGGTCCGCGTGCGGCCGGGCCGGTACCAAGTTCGTCGTATTCGTCGCGGTACTCGCTGATGACTTCGTGCCACTTGACTGCGTCCCAGCCTTGATCGCCATCAAGTTCGCCAAGTTCGCTCCAGCGGCCAAACGCAGCCAACTCCACTCGTCGGAACATCGCGTTGCGCACCAGGACACCGAAGGCTCGAGCGTTCGCGGTGAGTGGGCGAGGCGAATCGGAGCCGACTGCCTGCGGCCGGACGTCGGCCGGGTCGTCACCTGGTTTGATCAACGCTTCCCACTCGTCGAGCAGACTCGAATCGGTTTGGCGAACCAGTTCGCCCAGCCACTCGGTCAAGTCGGTGAGTTCCTCGGTCCGAATCGACGTGGGCACGGTGCGAACCAGCGTCTTGTAGACGTCCGAGAGGTAGCGCAGCACCAAACCTTCGGACCGCGCCAACCGGTAATCGGCCACCAGTTCCGAAAACGTCATCGCCCGCTCCCACATCTCGCGGACCACCGATTTGGGTCGCAGCTCGTGATCGGCGACCCACGGGTGGCCGCCGCGATAGAGCTCATAAGCCGCGGTGAGCAGTTCTTCGAGCGGCTTGGGGTGCTCGACCTCTTCGAGCAACTCCATCCGGTCGTCGTATTCAATCCCATCCATTTTCATTTCGGCGACCGCTTCGCCGCGGGCGCGGAAACGTTGTGCACTGATGATTGGTCGAGGGTCGTCCAGTGTCGACTCGACCACCGAAACCACGTCGAGGGCGTAACTGGGTGATTCACGATCCAGCAGGTCGAACGCTGCAACCGCGAACGGCGATAGCGGCTGGTTCAGGGCGAAGTTTGCTTGCAGGTCGACGGTAAGCCGCAGTGTGCGCCCCTGCTCATCTGGCGGGTCTAGGCGTTCAACCACCTCGCCGGCCAGCAGCGCCTCGATGATGTGGTCGACCTGGGTTAGCAGCCGTTCCTGCGAGTCGGGCGTCTCACCGCTTTCGCCGATCAAGTACTCCAGCGCGGTCCGCGCATCGCCGGGGCGAGTGATTACGTCGAGCACCATCGCGTGGCTTACCCGCAGCCGAGAAACCAACGCTTCAGGCGTGCCGGAAACTAGCCGATCGAACGTAGCTTCGGTCCACGAAACGAAACCCTCCGGCGGCTTCTTTCGTTGCACGCGTTTGAGTTTCTTCGGGTCGTCGCCGGCTTTGCGGACTAGCCGAGCGTTCTCGATTTCGTGTTCGGGCGCCTCGACCACGACGTGGCCGATGGTGTCGAACCCGGCCCGACCGGCCCGGCCGGCGATCTGCTGAAACTCGCGCACCTGCAGGTGCCGCTGTCGGGTGCCGTCGTATTTGCTCAGCCCGCTGAAAACGACGGTCCGGATCGGCACGTTGATGCCAACGCCGAGCGTGTCGGTACCGCAAATCACTTTCAACAGGCCCTGCTGGGTGAGGGTTTCGACGAGTCGGCGATAGCGCGGCAACATGCCCGCGTGGTGGACGCCGATCCCCATCCGGATCAGCCGCGACAGAGTCTTGCCGAAAGCCGAGGAGAAGCGGAAGTCGCCCAAGGCGGCGGCGATCTCGTCACGCTCTTGGCGAGTGGCGACCTTCGCGCTGGCTAGGGCTTGGGCGCGTTCGAGCGCGGCGGCCTGGGAGAAATGCACGACGTAGACCGGCGTCTGGTTCGTCGCCACGAGTTCTTCGAGGGTCTCGTGAACCGGCGAGGTCACATATTCGCTCACCAACGGAACCGGCCGGTCGGCCGAAGTGACGGCAACGGTTTCGCGGCCGGTGCGCCGCGCCAGGTCGGCTTGAAGTTTGGTGGTGTCGCCAAGAGTCGCTGACATCAGCAGGAACTGCGCCTTAGGCAATTCGATCAGCGGCACCTGCCAGGCCCAACCACGATCGGGATCAGCGTAGAAGTGGAACTCGTCCATCACGACCAGACCAATATCGGCGGCTGCGCCTTCGCGCAGCGCCATGTTGGCCAAAATTTCGGCGGTCGCGGCGATGATCGGCGCGTCCGCGTTTACCGCCGCGTCGCCGGTGACCATGCCGACGTTGTCGGCGCCAAATAGTTCACAAAGGTCGAAGAACTTTTCGCTCACGAGCGCCTTGATCGGCGCGGTGTAGACACTGCAGTCCCCACGCGCCAAGGCCGCTGCCATCGCGGCGGTGGCCACTAGGCTCTTGCCCGAGCCCGTAGGAGTTGCCAGCACCACGTTTGAGCCCGAAACGCATTCGAGAATCGCTTCGTCTTGGGCCGGGTAGAGCGCCAGGCCGCGGCCCTTGACCCACTCCATGATCGCCTCGTGAGCAGCGTCCTCGTCCGCTGAAGGTTCGGCGGGCAGCAGATCAATCAGCGACTGGGTCACCTGAGCAGCCTAGACGGCCGACTCAGTTCGTGACGCGACATGCGCAACCCACCAGGTCGGCAGCGACCCGATCGATTGCCGCTTGAGTCTGTAGCGGGTTCAGCCCTTCGGTCTTGTCGGCGAGGATCGCGAAGGCGATTGGTCGACCACCTGGCAAGGTCGCGATCCCGGTCAACGCGTGCACGCCGGTGAGCGTTCCAGTCTTGGCGTGCACCAAGCCGCGAGCCGAAGTCGCCTGGCCGAAACGGTTCTCCATCGTGCCGTTGAAACCGCCAACTGGCAACGCGCTGATCAGCGGCGAAGTCGCCGCCGCGTTTTGGGCCGAAACAAGAGCCTCGGCCAAGGTCCGCGGGTCAATTCGGTTTTTTCGTGAAAGTCCGCTGCCGTCATGCAGTTCGAGACCTGAGGTTGACACCCCAGCTGACTTCAACGCGAGCTTGACCGTCTCGGTTCCGCTCTCGAACGAGCCCGGTTTGCCGGCACCGATCGCGGCCTGGCGCAGCATCACTTCGGCGACCTCGTTGTCCGAATCAACCAACATGCGGTCGAGGATTCTGGTGACCGGTGCGCTCTTGACCCGAGCAATGACCTCTGCCGATTCGGCCGCCTCGGCCGGCACTGGCGCCCCGGTGACTTTGACGCCGGCGGCCCGAAGTTCGACGGCGAAGGCGGCCGCTGCGGCTGCTGCTGGGTCGCTGGACCGACCTAGCCCGACCCGGCCTCGATCAATCCAGAGCGGCGACACCGGCGCGACGATCTGTGAACTGACATAGGTCGATTCCCAGCCGCTGCTGACCGCAGGTCCGGTAAAAAACGAAACGTCGTAGCCCAGCGTCACCGGCGAGTCACCAAGTTTGGCTGCCGCCAACTTAGCCAGTCTGGCGAGGCTGGCTTTTTTGACCGTCGTGGCTTTGACTTGCTTTGCCGTGAGATAAGGATCGCCGCCGCCAACGAGCACGACCTGATTGCCTTGCAACACCGCAGTCGTGGCGAACTGAGTTTCCGGGCCGAGTTCGGCAAGGGCGGCGAAGGCGGTGAGGACTTTGGTGGTCGAGGCCGGCGTGAGCGCGCCAGACCCACTTTGTGCCAGCTTTTTTCCGTCACGGGCGTCAAGGGCCACGAAACCAACCCGCGGGCCGAGAGCGGCCGAATCCAGCGAGTCGGCCACGGCTGCTTGTACCGCCTTGGCATCGATTGGTTCGGCCGATTCAGCTATCGGACGGTCGGCCGCGACAGTCAACTCGACGATGCCTTCTGGCGCAGTTACGAACTCGGCCGGACAGGGCCCGTCACACAAAACTGAATTGAGGTCACCTCGTACGTACAACAGCGCGACCGCGGCCAGAGTGACCAACACCAAGGTCGGCAACACCCACGGCATGTGAGATTTGTCGCCCCTGCGGCTATGTCCTAGTGTCACGTGGGCCAGAATAGACAGAACCAAAACCAGTACAGCCGGAGGAACCGTGTTTTTCGACGTCACCGTGGAGATCCCCAAGGGCGAGCGCAACAAGTATGAGCTCGACCATAAGACCCACCGCATTCGCCTGGACCGCACACTGTTCACTTCGATGCAGTACCCGGCCGACTACGGCTTCATCGACAACACCCTGGGCAATGACGGCGATCCGCTTGACGCGCTAGTCATCTTGCCGTTCCCGACGTTCCCAGGTTGCGTGATCGAGTGCCGCGCGATCGGCATGTTCCGGATGACTGATGAGGCCGGCGGCGACGACAAGATCCTGTGCGTTCCGGCGCAGGATCCTCGCCACGAGCACACCCAAGACGTGGGTGACGTCTCCGATTTCGACTTGAGCGAGATTCAACACTTCTTTGAGTCCTACAAGGACCTCGAACCGGGCAAGTCGGTCGAAGAGGGTTCCGACTGGGTCGGTCGCGCTGAGGCTGAAGCCGAAATTGCAGCCAGCATTCAGCGGTTCAAGGACAACGGCGGCTACTGAGCCACCGCTGGTTCGGCCACATTTCGACGTGGCCGAACCAGGTTCACCAAAACCTGGCTGAACACGTTCATTTCGATCTTCGGGTCCAATGAGTTCATGCCCGCGAGTCCGGCACCCAGTGCCAACAGCGCGGTTGCAACCTGATCGACCGGAATAGTCGTTTCTAGACCGGCTTCGTCAACGGTCGAGGAGATCAACTGCGAAATTAGTCGGCGAATCTCGCGGTGCCGCTTTACCAATTCGGTCGCGACCCACGGGTTGTGCCGCGCCACGGTCGCAAACTCGACTTCAAGAGTCGTCCATTGCGGATCGCCCATGCCTAAGCGAGCCCATTCGACGAACGATTCGACCCGGGTCTCGATTGACTTGTCATTGGTGAAAACTTCAAGGACCAGTCGCATTTTTTCGGCGTGAATAGCGTCTAGGACGGCCATGCAAAGTTCCTCTTTGCCGCCAAAATTCGAATAGACCGCGCCTTTGGAGAAGCCTGCTTCGACCGCGACCTTGTCCAACGATGTCGCCGCGTAGCCGTCTTGGAGGAACATCGTTCGTGCGACTTCGATGAGGCTGTCGCGCGTTTGCAACTGACGTTCGGCTCGGGTTGCTCTGAGCTGTGACACGGTGAATTTTCCTTTCGCGATCCGCACTCGCATACCGATGGTATCTGAAATCTGACAAGTGGCGTAGCGAATCGCAACTCGAACACTTGGCGCGCACGCAAGTAAGCGACAATGGCGCAGTGATCAAACCGCCTTCTGTTCAAGCCCACGCAGACGCCGCTGACCGATTGGCCGCCCTAGCAATACCCGGCGGCGCGCTAGGTCAACTTGGTCAAACGGCCCTGTGGTGGGCGTCGGTTCGCGGCGATGCCAACGCCGCACCGCCGAGTCGAGTGCGCGCAGTCGTGTTTGCCGGCGACCACGGGGTGGCCGCGCACGGAGTTTCGGCCTACCCGGCCGAAGTTACCGCCGCGATGGTGAGCGCATTCGTCAAACAAGTCGCCGGAGTTTCGGTGCTGGCCCGCCAGCATGACGTCCATGTTCGAGCGCTCGACTTGGGCGTCAACGCGGACTTGAGCGACTTCGGCCCGAGCGTTACGGCGTTCAAGGTGCGCTCCGGCACTGAACCGATCCACCTAGCTGACGCGATGACTGCCGAGCAGACGCAGCAGTCGCTCACCGCTGGCGCGACTATCGCTAACGAGGAACTGTCCGCCGGCGCCGACCTGCTGATCGCCGGGGACATGGGCATCGGCGACACCACGATTGCGGCCGCACTAATTGCCGCCTGCCTCGGCTTGGCGGCCGACGAAGTAACCGGTCGCGGCACCGGAATCGACGACTCAACCCTGGCAACCAAAACTGAGGTGATCGCGACCGCGCTGACTCGCACAAAACCCCGCCACGGCGACCCGGTAGAACTGCTCACTGCACTTGGCAGCCCCGACATTGCCGCCCAAGTCGGCTACCTCACAACGGCGGCCGAGGCCGGTTGTCCGGTGCTGCTCGACGGGGTCGTCTCCGTGGCGGCGGCGTTGGTCGCCGAACGCCTTCGCCCCGGGACCGTGAACTGGTTGTGGGCCGGTCACCGCTCAACTGAGCCGGCGCAAAGTTTGGCCCTAGCCGACCTCGGCCTGATCCCGCTGCTCGATCTTGGGATGCGACTGGGCGAAGGATCGGGGGCGGTGGCTGCGGTCCCGCTCGTGCGATCTGCTGCCCTGCTGTTGACCCAGATCGCCCGCTTGGACGAAATCTTGTGACGACAGTTTCGCAGAACGTCGTACGCGACGGCATCCGACTTTCGGTCGGGACGTTCACCGCGATAGCGATCAAAGCGCCGCAGCGAGTTGACCGCGACACGGCGCGAATCGCGTTGCTGATCGCGCCTATCGCAGTCTTGCCGATCGGCGTGCTGGTTGGCGTCGTCGCGTGGCTGGGCCACCTCGCCGCACTACCCAATATCGTTACCGGCGCGCTAGCAGTTGCCGCCGGCGCGCTCGGTAACCGCGCCTTTCACCTCGACGGCCTGGCCGACACCGTCGATGCGCTTAGTGCCTCCTACGACCGTGACCGTGCCCTGGCGATCGCTCGAACCGGAGACGTTGGTCCGGCCGGCGCCACCGCCTTAGTGCTGACCTTGCTGGTCCAGGCCGGCAGCGTTGGCGCGCTCGCGGCCACCACGTGGGGACCGGCACTAGTCGCGCTGTGCTGGTGCGCGGCTCGAGCCGCAGCCAGCGTTGGCCTTCGTCGCGGCGTACGTCCGGCCAGAGACGACGGACTGGGCCGCACGTTCGCCGAGTCAGTTCCGGTCGCCGCTGCGCTCGCCCAATGGTTACTGATCGCCGGCGCCTTTACCGCAGTTTTGTCGCTGCTGGGTTCGAACGTTTTCGCCGGGCCCGCGGTTGTCGCGGTCACCGCATTGGCGGTTCTGCTGCTAATTGGTCACGTCACCAACCGCCTCGGCGGAATCATCGGCGATGCCGTAGGCGCATGCGTCGAGGTGGCGTTCGCGGCCCTACTGGTGCTTTCCGTCGCGGCACTCTGACTTTGGCCCTGCAGCCCGACTTAGAGGCTAATCGCCCGCCCGGCGACCACTAACAGCACCTCGTCGCAGTCGAGCGCGAACCGCTGATTGACCTTGCCCAGCAGGTCCCGAAACAGCCGACCCGACCGGTACTCGGGAACGATCGACCAGCCAACCTCGTTGGTGACCACTACGACGTCTTCACGATGTTGGTTCATCGCCAACACCGCGTGCTCGACGCGAGTCCAAAACTCTGGCTCCCAGTCGTCAAGAGTTTTGTCCCAGCCGTCGAGTTCACCAATCATCGCGGTGACCCAAGTACCTAGGCAATCGATCAGCAAGGTGCCTTCGGCAGCCAAAATGGCATTGCCAAGATCGGCCGACTCCACTGTTGCCCAGTGCTCTGGTCGGCGTTCCTGATGAGCCGAAACTCGCGCCGACCACTCGGGATCGAGTTCGTCGTCACCGGTGGGACCGGGCGCAATATAAGTGACCATTTCGGCCGCCACGACGAGCGACTCGGCCAAAAACGACTTGCCCGAACGCACTCCGCCAGTGATGAGAGTTTTCACAAGGCAACCCTATGACCGCCGAACGAGTTTGGCCGTTTTTCAGCAGCTCATTTCCGGCGGCGGAAAATTACGATTGCCGCTGCACCGAGGATCGCGGCCAACGCGATCAGCACGATCACCGAACCCGATACCGCAACCCCGGTCGAATCAACTTCAACCTCAACTACCTGCTTACCGTCGTGGTCGCTGTCAGCTACGACTGCGTCTGCACGGGTCTGCGCGTTTGCCTCGGCCTTCACCGGAACGTCTTGACCATCCGCCATGAGGTGGTAGACCAAGGCCACAAAGTCACCCTCAGCGAGTTTGTATTCGCCCATGCCGGTCGAGGCATAACCCCACGGCTTTCCTTCCTTGGCGACCATGAACGCCCAATAGCCGGCACCGGTCAACTTGTCGGTGCAAAGTTCTTTGTCTTTAGTTGGCTGGCCGTCGATCCGGCAGACCATCGGCATCGTGCCCGTGGTCTGGACGACGTCCGTCCCAGTGCTTTCAAGGCCCTCCAGCGCGGTTTTCCCTGCAGCGTGCTGCGCGCAGACGATCTTGTCTTTGCCACCGAGTGAACCAAACTCCAGCACCACGGGGACGTCCTCTGCCGATTCGCAGGTTTCGTGGGCAGAGGCCGCCGCGGGCGCAAGCAGGACCGCGGCCGCAAAGATAAACAGGCCGACGAGTCGAATGAGCAGGTTTTTCATCAGGATTCCTTCGGTAGATACCGCGCCCGCCGGGCGGCGCGACGCAAGGTGGCCAGGACGGCCGGTCCGAGAAAGACGATCAACAGCGTATTGGTAATGGCGCGGCCAGTGTCCCAGCCCCAGGTTGAGGTCAGCAGCGTGAACACGACGAACCGGTGCAGATTCTCCAGGACTGGATCTCCCGGAACCATCGCCAGGGAGTCGGTGGCGCCGGGGATCGCGATGCCGAGGGTGAACGGCCACGAAGACAGATTCATCAAGAAACCGAACGCGTACGAGGCGAAGATCGCGTATACAACCAACATCGTGATTTCCAATTTTGGGCTTACGCGACGTGGCAGCAGTCCGGCTCCCATGCCGACCCAGGCCGCACACAACATCTGGAACGGCAGCCACGGACCAACGCCTGAAGTCAGCAGCGCGGAAGCAAAAAGGCTCGTGCAACCGAGCACAAAACCGAACCCGGCCCCAAAAACGCGACCGCCGAGGATGAGCAGAAAGAAGACCAGTTCAATCCCCGCGACACCGGCACCCAGAGGCCGAACCGCCGCGTTGATCGCGCTGAGCACGCCGAGCATGGCGAGCGCCTTGGAATCTAGGCCGCCTTCGGAAAGCTCGGCGACGACGACCAGCACCACCACTGGCATGAGCGCCATGAAAATGAACGGTTGATCCACTCGGGTCTGCCCCGGCGTTGGGGTCACGATGAGCGGCCAGCAGAGCATGACCAGCCCGGCCAGCGACGCCGCAGCCAACACTGCCGCCGAACGAAACGTCAGTGGGACGGCCGTCGATCGCTCTGTTTTCTTCACTGGGCGCCACCGCGGCGCAGCGCGTCTCCAACTTGAGCAACCGTCAGCCACTTGCTACCGAGCACCTTTGAAACCTGAGGCGCGAACGCTGGCGACTCGGCCAATACTGCTTGGGCCCGGCCGGACGAAACTACCTCGCCTTCGGCCATCACCATTATTGAGTCGGCGACGCTGGCCACAAACTCGACATCGTGACTGGAAATGATTACGCCGTGTCCGGTCGCGGCCAGTTCACCCAAGATCTCGGCCAAGGCGACTTTGCCCGGATAGTCCAGGCCGCGAGTTGGCTCGTCTAGGGCCACTACGTGCGGCTCGGCACTCAACACCACCGCCAGCACCAGGGCCAACTTCTGCCCCTCGGACAGGTCGCGTGGGTGCCGGTCGCCGTCTATGCCCGGTGCGAGACGATCCAAGATTTTGCGGCAGGTGCCGGCCTCGGCGCCGGCCTGACTGTCGGCGGCGGCGCATTCACGATCAACTGTCTCGAGGTATAGCAGGTCTGCTGCCGTTTGCGGCACCAATCCCACGAGCATCCGGGCCTCGTTTGGTCGCAGCTTCGCCGGGTCCGCGCCGTCTACGTTCACGGTTCCCGAAGCCCGGTCGCCGGTGCCTTGGATCGCCCACAGGAGCGACGACTTGCCGGAACCGTTTCGACCCATCAAGGCCAGAATCTCGCCCTTGCCGACGGTCAGGTCGACGTCTTTGACGGCGACGAACTGGCCGTAGTGCACGTTGATTTTCTTGGCGGCAAGTGCCGGCGGGTAAGTCTTCTCGCTGACAGCTGGCGGATTTTCAAGGATGAAGTTTTTGGCCTTGCGTCGCGCCTCGCGCACGCTCAACGGCAGCGGCGACCAGCCCGCTAGTTTGCCCAACTGGATCAGCGGTGGCGCAACCGGCGAAGTCGCAATCAGTTCGGCCGGGTCACCACTTCGCACCCGATGTTCTTCCACGATTACGAGGCGATCAGCGAACGGAACGACACGTTCCATCCGGTGCTCAGCCAGCACGACAGTCAGCGCCAAGTCGTCGACCAAGCGAGCGATCGTGGCTAGTACATCCTCGGCTGCCGTGGGGTCGAGCGCCGAAGTCGGTTCATCGAGCACGAGCACTCGAGGATGCATGGTCAGCACCGCACCGATCGCCACCCGCTGTTGCTGGCCGCCAGACAGCGACCGGATCGCCCGGTTGCGTAAGTGAGCGATGCCCAGCAGATCGAGTGTTTCCTCGACGCGGCGGCGCATCGTCTGCGGCTCCAAGCCCAACTGCTCCATGCCGTAGGCAAGTTCTTCTTCAACGACGTCCGCGACGAACCCCGAAAGTGGATCTTGGGCGACGTAGCCAACGAGATGGACGAGTTCGCGAGGTGGCCGACCAATAATCGACTCGCCGTCGAGCAATACGTCGCCAGCCAAGGTCCCGCCAGTGAAATGTGGCACCAACCCGTTGAACAGTCCCAACAAAGTCGACTTGCCTGAACCGGTGCGACCGGCGACGAGCGCAAGTTCGCCCTCGTCAAGTTGCAGGTTCACGTCGGCCAGCGTCGGCTCGGCTTCTCCGTCGTACCAGAACGTGATCTCGTCAAGCTTGATCATTGGCCTCACCGTTCCTTGGATCGTGAGCGAGTGGGGCTTGCGGGGCAACAAACACTGGCAGCACACCAATTGCCGCGATCAGCAGTGACGCCATGCTAACTGGCGGCAGACCTGGCACGTCGGGGAAGAACACCTGAATCTGCTGCCCGGACATGACTTTGAACCCGATGGCTACGGCGATGCCCGAGGCCGCCGTCAGGTACTCGGCCAACTGCCAACGACCCTGCCGATAGCGGGTTCGTTGGACTCGCTTCCCGGCCGACCGCAATGCGAGCACGGCGAGAACTATCCCGCCAGCGAGCATCGGCCAGGCCAAAACTCGCGGCGCGGTGCCGTCAAGGTAGCCGTAGGATCCGACGCTGAGCGCGAACAGGCCAAGCAGCATCAACGAACCGGTGATGAACCTCGACCCCCGCGAAGCGTCGCCGGACCGGCCGTAGCCGCGTGCATCCATGCTGGCCGCCAAGGTCATCGACCGGTCCAGTGCGTCCTCGAGCACCGGGATGACTATTCGATGCATCGCCCCGGTGCCTTTGCTGGCGTCCCCACGAAGTCTGCGAGCCCGGTTCACCCGCCGAACGCTTTCGGCCAATTGCGGAAAAACCGAGACCGCGACAACCAAGGCCGCCCCCACCTCATAGAGCGCTGGAGGCGCGGCGGCCAGGAGTCGTTTGGGGTTGGCCAAGGAGTTTGCCGCACCAACGCAGATGATCAGCGCGGCTAGCCGAAGGCCGTCGTAGAGGCCCAGCAGCACCTCGTTGACGGTGACATCGCCGAGCAGCTGAATTCCGCGGGCGACTTCGGGTAGCGGGATCTCGGGCAAGTGGAACAAAATCTGGTCGCCGGGCATCGCACCACCGCCGAACAAGACCCGAAACACCACCCGCATGACCACGATCAACAGGCCGAAGTACAGGTAGTACCGAAACGACAATGCCCACGGCGCATCGCCGCGACAAGCCCCAACGACCAGTGCCGCGATCGCGATCAGCAGCAGAATTAGAAACGGGTTGAGGGCAAACGATGCCCCGGCCGCCAGCCCCAGCGCCCACAGCCACCACGCACCCGGATGCATCTCACGACGCATCCGGGTGCGCTTAGCGGGCGTTGACTCGGTTCGAGCCGGGGCTTCGGTGTTCAAATCGTGATTCTATTCAAGCCTTGCGACGGCGAACAATGACGAACGAGGCCGCCCCCAGAACCGCGAATACGGCAAGCACCGCGAGCCAAACACCGGCGCCACTGTTCGATTCGGCAGCAGTTTTGACCGGATCGACAGTCGTTTGGCCGACCGCCGCAGTGGCATCGGTGGACACCGACTCGCTGGCCGAGGGTGACGCTGAGGCAGAAGCTGTCGGAGCCGTGGCCCCAGGAGACGGGCTGGCCCCAGTGCTAGGAGTTGCGGCCGACGCCGAGGGTGTCGCCTTCGGTTTCGGCGTCGGTTTTGTAGTGGGCTTCGCCGTTGGCTTCGGCGCAACTGGCTGCTGCGCGATCGGCTTCATCGAGGGCCACGTCTTCGAGTCGGAGTTCTGGAAGACGAACGCCACCCAACCGCCCTTGGGAACGTCCAGTGAAGTAACTCCCAAACTCGAGTAGACCCACTTTCCGGACTTGCCGTCGGACCAGAACAAGCCCCAGTACGCATCAGCAGGAGAGGCGACTGTGCACGGGTCACTGGCCGGCGCCCCGTCGACTCGGCAAACGAATCCCGGCGACCGACTCGCATAGCTCAGCGAGTGACCGGCCGCGGCAAAGTTCTCGTGCGCTTTGCCGCTGTCGTTCGGGTCGCAGCGGACTCCGTTGCCGACGACGACGGTTACCCCCGTGCCGGCCGCACAGCCCGCCGCAGTTGCCGGGGAGCTGAGCCCGACCACGCTGGCGACGGTCCCCAGCAGGACCGCCACCAGCAGGCGCAGTGATCGCAAAGTCACTTCACTACCGTGAACGTCTTCGCGCCCTTGCGGTTCGCGAACGCGCCCTTGACGGTGATCTTGGCGTTGCCGGTCTTTTTGCCGACCTTGATCGAGGTCTTGAACGTGCCCGACTTGTTGGCCTTGCCGGTCTTGATCTGCTTGCCGCGCAGGTAGACCTTCACCGGCTCGCCAGCGGCCAGACCCTTGATGGTGACCTTCTGGGACTTGCCGCGCTTGACCTTGGCCTTGGCGACCGAAACCTTCACCTTTGCCGCACCGAGGACGGTCGTGCTGACCGAACCGACGCGATTTGCGCGCGCACCAGCCACGACGATCTGGCGAACTGCGGTGCCAGCCGGCGCCGTCAGCGTCACCGAAAGCGGGCCAGTGGCCGGAACCGTACCGGCAACCTGAGCGCCACCGGCGAACTTGGCCGTGAACTTCTCTCCCGCGGTCAAACCGGTTGCGGTCACCTTGACCGTCGACCCGGCTGCGGTGAACTGCTGCTGGCCCGAAAGGGCAACAGTCGAGGCCGGAAGTTGAGCGTTCACGCCAACAACGGCGCCGGTGGTAGCGCGGATCCACTGGTCCCGAGTCGCATCGGTGATGCCACCAGCTAGGCCTGCAGTTAGTGCCGTTGCGTCATAGGCGATCGCGCCAGTTTCCGAAGCCAACGGGCCGGCCTCGGCCACTGCGTCGGTCACCTGGTGCTTCACGAGCCAGCCCGCCGCCGAGCCGGCAGCACCCGTCTTGCCAACCTGGGCAAGGTAGGCCGCAGCCAAACCGGTCGAGTTGCTGTTCGAGACGTCGTTGCCGATGAACGAACCGTCGCTCTGTTGGGCAGCCAGCAACGCGGCGGTTGCCTTCGCGATTTCATCTTCCAGTCCAGTGATTCCGGCGTCCTTGGCCTCGATCAAAGTCCGGGCGGCGACAACCGTCGTGTCGACTTCGATCACCGCAGTGCAGGCAGCCGCGAGGTTCTGCTTGAACGAGCCGTTCTCGCACTGCTTGCTGGCCACGAACTCGACCGATTTGGCCGCTTCGGCACTATCTCCAGCCAGCAATGCGCGAGTGGCGAAAGTCTGACCGAAAAGTCCGTAGGTGTTTGTTGATTCACCGGTCGTGTCATCGGTCTCCTGCTCGATCTTGGTGATCAAGTTGGTCCCGTTGACGTTTGCCGGGTCACCGCCGTTTGCCTTTACCGCGAGCGCGAGCTTTCCGGCTGCACCTGGGTAGAACGTCTCAATGCCGCCCCAATTCGAAGCAATGTAGTTGTCGGCATTGGCTTTTACGGCGTTGACGATCTTCGTCTGGGTGGCGCCGCGAACGCCAAGGTCGTTCAGAACGAAGAACACGTCCAGCGACAGGCCGTAGTCGTCGAAGCCACCGTAGTTCGGGTTGTGAATCAACCCTTCGGTGTTCAACTGATCTTCGAGCCAGCGAGAGGCCGAGTAGGCGTAGGAGTTGGTGGCAGCGTTCGCGGCGGGTGCGATGATCGCGGCCGTTGATAGGGCAACAGCACTGCCGGCCAAGACGGCCAGGGCGCGTTGACGCAAGGGTGACTTCATGGTGTTCCTTCCCGCTGCAAGGCGGGAGGGGCCGAAGCGCCACCCGCTGTATTCCTCGACAGCGTGCGATGGGTTCCCAACAGGCAGGTGCTCCGGCTTAGTCGACGAATCGGCATTACGGTTGCGGGTCAGCGCCGGATTCACACCGGCTTCCCCTGACTCTGCGGGATTTAGTTATTTGACGAGCAAAATTCTAACAGCGGTGGTTCAGGTCAGTTTCGGCAAGTAGCGTGAGCACATGAGCCTGGGCGACGAACTTCGACAAGCAATCGACGGCAAATGGGGCCACGTCCGCGAACAGGGCCGAACCGAACTCGCGAAACTTGATCTGGCCTACGACCACTCACTGAGCATGAGCCAGGCCCGGGAACGAGTCCTAGGACAACTGAAACAACTCGTACCAACTGGTATCCCCGCGGCGGGATTCCGCACCGAGAACGGCGGCACCGGCGACCCCGGCATGGCGGTCACCGGCATCGAGATGCTCGCCCAGTTCGACCTGACGTTGATGGTCAAGGCCGGGGTGCAGTGGGGGTTGTTTGGCGGCGCGATCGAGAACCTCGGCACCGCCGACCACCACCAGGCATATATTCGTCCGCTCATCAACCTCGATTTGCTCGGCTGTTTCGCGATGACCGAGACCGGGCACGGCAGCGACGTCCAAAGCCTAGAAACTACCGCGACCTACGACCCGACTAGCGGCGAGTTCGTGATCGACTCACCGACGCCGTCAGCACGCAAGGACTACATCGGCGGCGCGGCCGAAAACGCCCAAATTGGGGCCGTCTTTGCTCGGTTGATCACCGCCGGAACCGATCATGGGGTGCACTGTTTTGTGGTGCCGCTTCGCGATGAGAACGGCAACGACCTGCCGGGGGTGACCACGAGCGACTGCGGCTACAAGGGTGGACTTGGTGGCGTGGACAACGGCCGGATCATGTTCGACCACGTCCGCGTGCCGCGCGCTAACCTACTGAACCGCTACGGCGCCGTCGCCGAAGACGGCACCTACTCCTCGCCGATCGAAAACCCGAACGCGCGGTTCTTCACCATGATCGGCACGCTGATCCGTGGCCGAGTCAGCGTCGGCGGTTCGGCCCGCTCGGCCGCCGAGGTTGCGGTCAGCATCGCCACTCGTTACGGCCTGGGTCGCCGCCAGTTCGAGGGGGTTCCCGGAACCGAGACGGTGCTACTGGATTACCGCATTCACCAGCGCCGGCTTCTGCCACTACTGGCCGAAAGCTACGCCTACCGGTGTGCACAAAACCAGTTGGTGGCCCGGATGGACCGGCTGCAGACCTCGACGAATCCCGACCCCCACGAAGTGCGCGAACTTGAAGCCAGGGCCGCCGGACTGAAAGTCATTCAGACCGAGTTCGCCACCCGCGCCATCCAAGAGTGCCGCGAGGCGTGCGGCGGGGCGGGCTACCTAGCCGAGAACCGGCTAACAACGCTAAAGGCCGACAGTGACGTGTTCACCACCTTCGAAGGCGACAACGTCGTCTTGCTGCAACTGGTAGCCAAGGAACTACTGACCTCCTACGCCAAGGAGGTGACCGGGCTAGATCCGGTGCAAATGGTTCGTTTCGCCGCCGGCACGGTCGCCGATACGGTCAAGGAACGCACCGCTGCTTCGCAGTTGATTCAGCGGCTCATCGACGCCAGATCGCGCGATGACGAACACAACTTGCTCGACCGCGGCACCCAGTTGAACCTGTTCGAAGACCGCGAACAGCACGTGATTGAGACGGCCGCTCGGCGGTTGCGAAAAGCCGGCAAGGACAAGGCCAAGGCGTTTGCTGCGTTCAACGCTGCCCAAGATCACGTGGTGAAGATCGGCCGCGTCCACACTGAACGAGTTGTCCTCGAAGCTTTCACCGCCGCGATTGCAAGGTGCGAGGACGAACAGGCCGCCGACGTGCTGCGCGACCTGTGTTCGCTTTATGCACTGACCGCAATCGAGCGCGACAAGGCTTGGTTCATGGAACACAACCGAATTTCAGATGATCGGGCCAAGTCGGTTACCCGAGAAATCAATCAGCTCTTGGTAAAAATCCGGCCGAACGCCTTGGGAGTAGTCGAGGGTCTTGGCGTTCCGGTGGAATCTTTGGGCGCGGCAATGCTCGATTGAACCAGCCCTAGTCTTCCCGGCGAAGTGGCACTAGAAGTTCGTTTATTGCACTCTGCTGATCTTTGGGGAGAGACTGCAGGCCGAAATCCAGTTTGGTAAGCGCCGAAGTCGATTGGTCGAGCACCCGGTTACCCGCTTCGGTCAACGAGGCCAGCACTCGGCGGCGATCCTGCGGATCAATTTGGCGATCAACAAGGCCGTCGGCCACTAGCCGTTCCATCAAGCTAGTCACCGACGTCGGATGCACCATCAGCCGCTCACCAATCTTCGACAACGGCAACGAACCAGCAGAACTGAACGAAAGCAACCGCAGCACCTCGTAGCGGGCAAACGTGATACCGAACGGTTTGACGGCACCGTCGAGTTTGGCCAACAGGATCTGGTGCACCCGCATAATCGAGGTCGCCAACCGCATCGAGGTGGCATCGCCGACGCGCTGCTGCCAAAGCTCCGCAGCACGATCGAGCGGGTCGAAGTCCAATCCGGGCATGGCCCCACCGTACGCAAATCACGATTCTCGAATGCCTAGACCCAAGAAATTGGCGGCCCAACTCCCCCGCAGTCGGGCAAGATTGGCCCATGACCCGGATCGACGATGCCTTCGAGTCGGCCGAGGACGAGTTCGCGCATGAACTTGAATCCGAATACCTCGAACTCACCGACCCGAAAACCCGCAGGCGCGAACGGGTTTGGCAGCTGGTTGACGGCGGCCTGCCGTTCCTAGTCTTCTACGCCGGTTACCAGTGGAGATCGGTGGTAGTTGGCGCTTCGGCCGCCCTCGCAGTAGCCGCAGGGCTCGCCGTGGTTCGGCTGATTCGCGGGGAGCGACTAATCGCCGTCGGCTTCGGCGCGTTCAGCGTCGCACTAAGTTCGACGATCGCCATCGCGTCTGGGCAGGGCCGAGGATTCTTTGTCACTGGGCTTGCGTTCAACACGATCGCCTTAGCAATTACTGCCGGTTCGCTGGTTATCTCCCGGCCAGTGACCGGGCAGATCGGCCAGCGTCTCGGCCGCGAACAGCCGACCTGGCGACAAGATCCAAAGCGATACCGCACCCATCAGAAGATGACCGCTTTTTGGGTGTTGCTTTGGGTCGTGCACTTGGCGGTGTTGATCCCGCTGTTCATGATTTCGGCGGTCGGCACGCTCACCTTGTTGTCGACGTTCGTGCTGAAACCGTCGATCTTGCTTTGGCTGGTGATCACTTTCGCCTGGGGTGAGAGGTCTCGCGCGAGCTTGTGAGGCAGATCACCTAGCGGGGAATCTTCAAAAGCATTTAGCGTAGGCTTACCTAATCAAGTCTACGAAGGGCAGTTCCTTGCGCCTATCTCCCGTTCTCGCCACCGCCGCGTTGATACTCACCCTCTCTGCCTGCGGTAGCGGTGCCAACGATGCGGCTGCCGAACCTCAAGGCAAAACCGAGAGTTTTCCGGTGACCATCTCGCATAAGTACGGCAAGACCACAATTACCGAAAAGCCGGAACGAGTTGCGACCGTTGCGTGGTCAAACGCAGACAACGCACTGGCACTGGGGGTAGTCCCAGTAGGGATGCCGAAGGTCACCTACGGCGACGACGACACCGACGGCATCCACCCATGGGTGAAGGACCAGCTAGACGACCTCGGCGCGAAAACCCCGACGTTGTTCGACGAGACCGATGGCCTTGACTTCGACGCGATCGCCGCGAGCGAACCCGACCTGATCCTGGCGCCCATGTCAGGAATCACTCAAGAGGAGTACGACACCCTCACCAAGATCACCAAGAACGTGATCGCCTTCCCTTCGGGACCTGGCTGGACAACAACTTGGCGCCAAGCGATCGAGATGACCGGCCAAGCAGTCGGAGAATCGGCGGCCGCAACAGAACTAATCAAGGATCTGGAATCACAGATTGAGACTGCAGTTGCCAAGTACCCCCAAATCGAGGGCAAGACCGCGGTGATGAGTTGGATCGATCCGGCCGATCTGTCCAAAATCGGCTACTACACCGCTCAAGACACGCGAGCGGCATTCTTGACCGATCTTGGGTTCGCCAACCCGCCTTCGGTAGCGAAGGCATCAGAGGGGGCCGAATCCTTCTTCATCGAGGTGAGCGCCGAAAACGCTGACGTTCTCGACGACGCCGACGTATTCGTCGGCTACGGCAACGAGGAGGCACTCAAGAAAGTACAAGCCGATCCCCTGATCGGGCAGATGCCGGCAATCAAGCGCGGTTCAGTTGCCCTGTTGGAAGACAACTCACCACTCGCGGCCGCGGTCTCGCCGTCCGCGCTGTCGATCCCTTGGATGCTTGCTGACTACACCGAACTGCTCGGCAACGCCGCCGCCAAGGTGCAGTGACTTCCGCTCAAGCAATAGCCGCCACCGGTGAGGTTGCACGGCATAACCGGCGCCCTCACCGGTGGCTTGCTGCGGCCATCCTGGCTGCGGCCGTCGCTGCCGTCGCCTCGATCGTGTTCGGGTCAAGAGCAATCGAACTCAGCGAAGTTTGGCGAGCCATCACCACTGGCGGCGACGACCTGGCCGCCGCGGCTGTTCGTAGTCGGATACCGCGCACCCTGCTCGCCCTACTTGTCGGCGCAGCCTTGGCGATGTCTGGGGTAATGCTCCAGGGAGTGACCCGAAATCCGCTCGCCGACCCGTTCATTCTCGGGATCAACTCCGGGGCCGCCCTGCTCGTCGTGATCGGCATTGCGTTCTTCTCGATTCAGTCGATGACCAGCTACATCTGGTTCTCACTCACCGGCGCGGGACTGGCCGCAACGTTTGTTTATGTGGTCGGTTCGCTGGGCCAGGGCGGTCCAACTCCACTCAAACTCGCGCTCGCCGGCGCCGCCACCACTGCAGCCCTCGGCTCGGTGACCACCGCAATCTTGTTGCCCCGAATTGAGGTCATGAACGTATACCGGTTTTGGTCGATCGGCGGTGTCGGGCGGGCCGAGAACTCCGACACCCTGATGGTCTTGCCATTTATCGCATTCGGGATCGTGCTGTGCGTCCTGGCCGCCGGGACACTAAATGTGCTGGGCCTTGGCGATGAGGCCGCTGCCGGCCTAGGTATCGACGTGCTGCGGACTAGGCTGATCGCCACTTCAGCTGGGGTGATCCTGGCCGCAGCAGCGACCGCCCTAGCCGGACCGATCGGGTTCATCGGGCTGGTCGTGCCACACCTCGTTCGCCTCGTGGTCGGTTCAGATCATCGCTGGTTGCTGCCAATTTCAGCCTTCGCCGGCGCCGCCCTGCTGACCGTGGCCGACGTCGTCGGTCGGGTGATCGCTCGACCCGGCGAAATCGAAGTCGGCATTATTACCGCGCTCATCGGTGGGCCCGTCTTCATCTGGGTGGTCCTAACCAAAACTGGGGACCAAATATGAGTGCACTAGAACGCCCGAAAACCACCGCCGCTGCAATCGAACGGGTTGCGACGGTCCGAAGACGGGCTACCTTTCGGGCGCGCGTGGTCAACGGCGTGCTGATTGGCGCGCTTCTACTGGCCTTTTCGTTCTCGTTGGCCTTCGGTGAACGAATCTATTCCGCCGCCGAGGTGGGCCGTTTTCTCGCCGGTCAGCCTGTGCCTGGCGCCGCATTCACCATCGGTGAGTTGCGCTTGCCCCGAGCCCTGCTGGCCATCTTGGCTGGGGCGGCGTTCGCGCTTGCGGGAGTGACCTTTCAAACCCTGTTGCGCAACCCGCTGGCCAGCCCCGACATCATCGGGATCACCAATGGCGCGAGCGTGGCTGCGTTATTCATGATCATCGTGGTGGGCGCTTCGGGGCTGGCCGTCTCCGCTGCCGCTGTCGCCGCTGGAATTGGCATCGCATTTGCGATCTACCTGCTGGCCGCACGCGCTGGAGTCGTCGGCACTCGCCTGATCCTGATCGGCATCGGCGTGGCTGCCATGGCAAACAGTGCGACCCTCTATCTGCTGTCGAGCGCGTCGCGTTGGGACCTCCAAGGAGCGATGCGCTGGCTCAGCGGCAGCCTGAACCTCGCCTCTTGGGAGGACGTCGCGGTACTCGCGATCGTTTCGGCAGTGCTTTTCCCAGCAGTCTTGGCGCTCGGCCAAGGCCTTGCCCTGCTTCGACTCGGTGATGACCAAGCAGCTGGACTCGGTGTCAACGTGGAGCGAAGTCGCCGACTGCTGGTCCTAACCACAGTTGCACTGGCCGCCTTCGCCACCGCAGCAACCGGGCCAATCACTTTTGTTGCCTTCATGTCCGGACCAATCGCTGCGCGGCTAATAGGCCCGCGCCAACAGGTGCTCCTCCCAGCCGGGCTAATCGGTGCACTGCTGGTGTTATCTGCTGACCTGATCGGCCAGTTCGCGTTCAGCAATCGCTACCCCGTGGGCGTAGTCACTGGCGTGCTCGGCGCGCCTTTCCTGATCTATCTGATGATCCGTTCCCAACGCGTAAGAGGTTCAATATGACCGCCACCTTGTCTGCCGAGTCGCTCAGCCTCGGCTACGGCGCAAACAGCATCGTCACGGATCTCGACCTAGCGCTCAAACCAGGTTCGATCACCGCGATCATCGGCGCGAACGCCTGCGGGAAATCAACTTTGCTGCGCGGTCTAGCCCGACTGATTTCCCCGGCAACAGGGAGAGTACTGCTCGACGGGACAGACATCAGTTCGCTGCGCACCAAGGAGGTTGCGAAAACCCTTGGCCTCCTCCCCCAGAGTCCGCTGTCCCCCGAGGGCATCACTGTCGCCGAGTTAGTCGCCCAAGGGCGGCACCCACATCGGCGGGCATTCAGCAGATGGACGGCCAATGACGACGCAATCGTCGCCGAATCCCTAGCCGCCACCGGCGTGCTTAACCTGGCCGAACGAGTAGTCGATGAGTTGTCTGGCGGTCAGCGCCAGCGTGTCTGGATCGCGCTGGCATTGGCCCAACAAACTGATGTGCTCCTGCTGGACGAACCAACCACGTTCTTAGACGTATGCCATCAGATCGAAGTCCTTGACCTGCTGACCGAGTTGAACGCGCACCGGGGCACCACCATCGTGATGGTCTTGCACGACCTAAACCTTGCCGCGAGGTATGCCGACGACCTGCTTGCCGTTCGCGGGGGCGAAGTCCACGCCTTCGGACCGGCTGAAGAAGTGCTTTCGGTGCAAAACGTTAAGGAAGTATTTGGCCTGAACGCCACGGTGATTACCGACCCAACCAGCGGCCGGCCGATGGTTCTGCCCTTGGGTCGCCACGGCGTCCGAACCGAAATATTGACCGGCTAACTCAAGGTCGGCGCGGGAAGCGACTGAAGTCCGGGGTGCGCTTTTCTTTGTAGGCGTCGCGGCCCTCTTGCGCCTCGGCCTGGCCGTAGAACAGCAGGTTCGCGTCGTGGGCGAGTTGCTGGATGCCGGCGTAGCCGTCCTCGTGGGCGTGGAAACTGAGCTTTGACAGCCGCAGCGCCCACGGCGAAAGCTGCAACATTTCGCGGCACCATTTGAGAGTTTCAGTCTCCAGGTCCGCCAGCGGAACGACGGTGTTGACTAGGCCCATCTCCAAAGCGGTCGGCGCATCGTATTGGCGGCATAGGAACCAGATTTCTTTGGCCTTCTTCGGCCCGACGAGGTCCGCGAGAATACTCGCGCCATAGCCGCCGTCGAAGGATCCCACCTTCGGACCGACCTGGCCAAAGCGCGCGTTGTCGGCCGCGATCGTCAGGTCCGCAACGAGGTGCAATACGTGTCCGCCGCCGATCGCCCAGCCGGCAACCATCGCGACGATGGGTTTGGGGGTGCGGCGCATCTGCACGTGCAAATCGGTGACGTCGAAACGACCGGTCGCACCCTCGTCGACCTTGTAGCCCGAATCGCCACGCACTCGCTGATCACCACCTGAACAGAACGCCAAGTCGCCCTCGCCGGTCAAGATGATCACGCCAACGGACTCGTCGTCGCGGGCCAAAGTCAACGCCCGCGAAATCTCTCGGATGGTCTGCGGACGGAACGCATTGTGAACCTCTGGCCGGCGAATGGTGATCTTGGCGATCCCATCCTCGGTCGTCTCATAGCCGATATCGGTCCAGTCGCCTACTGCAGTCCACTCGGTCGTCGTCATAGGTTCCAGCCTAGATTGGGTGCCGATGCTTGACGACCTCGGATTCGACGTGCCCACCCAAACCCCGGCAACGCGGGTTGTTTCGCTTGTCCCCTCACTTACCGAGGCACTGGCCGCCAGCAGGCCCGACGCACTCGTCGGCGCAACCGACTGGTGCATCAAACCAGCCGACCTGGCAGTAACTCGCGTCCGCGGCACCAAGAACCCGAACGTGTCGCAGATCGTTGACCTGCAGCCTGACCTAGTGATCGCGAACAAGGAAGAAAACCGCGAACTGGACGTCACCCGGTTGCGCGAGGCCGGCATGAACGTGTGGGTGACCGACATCGAAACCCTCGACGAGTCCTTCGTCTCCATGCGGCGGCTATTCGAAGTCGCCCTTGGCTGGCCGATCCCGGACTGGCTAATCGAGGCCGAACGCATTTGGGCCGAACCTGCGCCCAACTTGGACCTAACGGTGGCAGTGGCGATCTGGCGCGACCCGTGGATGGTCGTTGGCCGCGACACCTTCACCGGCGACTTGCTCGGCCGACTCGGCGTCAAAAACCACTACGGCAATGCCGATGGCCGCTACCCACACGTCGAACTAAACGACTTGGACAACGCCGGCGTCGATCTGATCCTGCTGCCGGACGAGCCGTACGAGTTCAGCGGGACCGACGGACCAGAGGCGTTCACCCGAACCAGAACCGTGCTTTGCAGCGGCCAAGCGCTGACTTGGTACGGCCCGGCCCTGCTCACCTCGCGTGCCGAAATGCTGGCCGCGCTCAATCCTGGTCGTACTCCGAACTGACCTTGGACGCTGCTTTGGCCCGGGCCACCTTGGTGGCCTCGCGGCGCACCGAAGTCTTGCGAGAGGGAGCGCGCTTCGCGGCCTTGCGGGCCGACTTCTTCGCCTTCGGCGAATCCGGTTCGCTACCCGAAAGCACCATCGGTTCGCGCGCGATCACGTACGGCGTCTCGCCGACGATCGCGTTGTGGCTGCGCCACGAGAAGTACTTCAACGACAGGTTCGTCATCGTCGCCATCCGGTTGCGGTTGCCGAGCAACAGCGCCACGTGGACGGTCACCCAAATAAACCAGGCGACAAACCCCTTCAACCTAGGCAGGTACCTGACCTCGGCGATGGCAGAGGCGCGGCCGATCGTGGCCATCGTGCCCTTGTCGAAATAGCGGAACGGCTTCGGTTCCTTGCGGCCACGTTCGCGCGCCCTGATCACTTTTGCCACGTGTTTGCCACCCTGAATGGCCGGCTGGCCAAGTTGCGGCAACGGCGAATCAGGGTTGATCGAAATGTCGCCAATCGCGAAGACGCCCGGCACCGAGGAGACCTCTTGATGCTCGTTCACTTCGATCCGGCCGCCGCGGTTCTGCGGCACGCCCCAGTCCTTGACGGCCTCGTGGGCGGTCACCCCTGACGCCCAAACCACGATCCCGGCGGGCAAGAACTCTTCGACGCCGTCGTGGGAGATCAGCACGCCGTCGCGGCGAACTTCTTTCACCGCAGTCCCCAACCGCAGGTCGACGTCGCGCTTGCGCAATTCGTTGGCCGCATAGTCGCGAAGTTTCGGGTTGAAGGGCGCGAGCACGTGTTCGCCCATCTCGACCAGACTGATGTGGATGAGTTTTGGATCCAACTCCGGGTAAGTGGTCGGCATGTCGAGGTTGCGCATTTCGGCCAGCGCGCCGGCGGTCTCAACTCCGGTAGCGCCACCGCCAACGACCACGATCCGAAGATCCGTGTCTTGGCCGTTGATCGCTGCGTCCTCAAGGTTGGCGAACAGCAAGTCACGCAACGCCAGTGCCTGGGAGCGACGGTAGAGCGGCATCGCGTGCTCTTCGGCACCGGGGATGCCAAAGAAGTTCGCGGTCACGCCGTTGGCCAAGACGAGGTAGTCGTAGGTGACGGTGATGTTCCCGTCGAGCACGACCTTCTTTTCCGAATGGTCCATCTCGACAACAGTGCCCTTGACGAACCTGACGTTGTCCTGACGCGAACGGATCGCCCGCAAGAACCAAGTGATGTCGCCGGGGTTCAGGCTCGCGGTGGCCACTTGGTAGAGCAAGGGCTGAAAAGTGTTGTAGGTGTGGCGGTCGATCAAAGTGATGTCGACATTCTCTTTGCGGAGTTTGCGAACTACCGCCAGCCCGCCGAACCCGCCGCCAACGACGACTACGTGCGGACGGGTGGGTGCTGAATCAACTGCCATTACTTCAGCCTAGCCCCGATTTTTACCGGAGTAGTAACTCAAAGCGGCAGTTGTGAGCAGCATCATGCTCACTGAAACCAGGCTTTGGCCTCTGGTCTGGTCAGTTGAACGATCACCACGATCGCGCCGAGCAGCCAGATGAGCCCCAACGGCAAGCCGATCGCCGCGGCGCCGGCGGTAACTAGGGTCGCAATCAACAAGGCGAGCCAGCCTGATCGCCTCCGAGTCGCCGCCAGAGCCGCTGCAGCCAAGGTCAGAATCGACACAACGAGCCAAAGTGCCATCACACCAGTAACGACGGTGACCAGTTGTGACGGCGAGATCCCCGAGGTCTTGACTTGCTCGGCCAGCATCGGCGACACCCGGTACTGGGCAACTATTTCGTCACGCAAGACAACCAGCACGAGCAGCAGCAGGGCAGAAAGGGACGCACCGATGAACGAACCGATGCCGGCGGTCAATAACGCGATTTTCACCGGCTTAGGCATGGCGCCGGGTTGGGTGGTCGGTGCGGCTTGGGCAGGGACGTATGGCGGCGGCGCGACCGCGCCAGCAGGCTGATTCGTTGGCGCCGACGGTTGAACCGGACCCGCCACCCCCAACGCAGGTGCAGCGCCCAACTGCAGTGGCACCTTCCCGTTTACGACCGCGAACCAAGACCTCGCCGGTTCATTCCACAGCAGGAACACGATCAAAATTGAAATCGCGACGGCAAACAGCCCAGCGACTCCGGCGAACATCGAAATGACTCCACCGGCCACAGCCAGCACGGTTAGTCCGATTCTGGAGGTCTGGTCGCCGCGGGCCGCGAACACCGAAAAAACTGCGGCCGCGATCGCGGCGATCAACAGCGCGATGGCGAACCACCGAAGCGTCGGCAGTAGGTCATCGATGTTGGTCTTCAGGCCGACGTCAGCCAAGCTTTTGTTCAACGCCTCCTGCATCTCGATCGAGCCCCAACTGGACAGCGCCTCGAACATGAGGATGGCAGTCATAACGCCGCCAATGCCGCCATAAAGGCAGCCCAAGGTCACCGAGCGTGGTCTGGGAGGAGTTTCGGGCACTCGCCGATTCTCCCAGACCACGCCAACAGAGCCAAAGCGGTCAGTTCGGTCGCACTACCAACTGGCCGGCAGCCTCGTCGAGGTCGATGAGCACCGAGTCGCCGTCGCGCACTTGGCCAGCGAGCAGTTCGCGGGCCAACCGGTCGCCGATCGACTGTTGGATCAGTCGGCGCAACGGCCGAGCGCCATAGAGCGGATCGAACCCGGACTCGGCCAACCAAGCCTTCGCCGCGGCGGTGACATCGAGCCGGATGCGTCGAGCCGCCAACCGCCGACCCAAGGAATCGAGTTGCAGATCCACAATGTGGGTCAACTCTTCGGTGCCGAGGGCATCGAACATGACTACCTCGTCCAAGCGGTTCAGGAACTCCGGTTTGAACGCCGAGCGAACCACCTGCAGCACGCTCTCGTGCTTTTGCTCTTGACTCAACTCCGGGTCGACCAGGTAGGACGAACCCAGGTTCGAAGTCAGAATCAGCATCGTGTTGCGGAAGTCGACCGTGCGGCCTTGACCGTCGGTCAGCCTGCCATCATCGAGGACCTGCAACAAGATGTCGAAGACTTCCGGGTGCGCCTTCTCCACTTCGTCTAGCAAGACCACCGAGTACGGCCGGCGCCGTACCGCTTCGGTCAGCTGGCCGCCCTCGTCGTAACCGACATAGCCCGGAGGGGCACCGACTAGGCGGGCCACCGAATGCTTTTCGGCGTACTCACTCATGTCGATTCGCACGATCGCGCGTTCGTCGTCGAAGAGGAAGTCAGCCAACGACTTGGCCAACTCGGTCTTGCCGACACCAGTCGGTCCAAGGAACAGGAACGAACCGGTGGGACGGTCCGGATCCGAGATGCCCGCCCGGGCTCGACGAACCGCATCCGAAACCGCTTGGACGGCGGACTTTTGGCCAATCAGCCGTTTGCCGAGTTCGTCCTCCATGTGCAGCAGTTTTTCGGTTTCACCTTCAAGCAGGCGACCGGTCGGGATTCCGGTCCAACTGGCGATCACCTCGGCGATGTCGTCGGCCCCGACTTCCTCATGGACCATGCGGTCGGTCGCCACCGACGCTTCGGCCGCTTGCGCCTCTTCGAGCTGCTTCTCCATGCCGGGGATCTCGGCATAGAACAGGCGACTGGCCGTCTCCATGTCGCCGGCACGCTGGGCACGCTCGGCCGCAATTCGGGCTTCGTCGATGCGCTCCTTGATCTCACCGACGGCGTTCAGGCCTTGCTTCTCGGCCTCCCACCGCTGACTCAGGGCACGCAGCGTCTCTTCTTTGTCGGCCAGTTCTTGGCGAAGCTTGGTCAGCCGTTCCCCGCTGGCGGCGTCCTTCTCGTTCTGCAGGTGCAGTTCTTCCATCTTCAGTCGGTCTACCGAGCGACGCAGTTCGTCGATCTCGACTGGGCTGGAGTCGATTTCCATCCGCAACCTGCTCGACGCTTCGTCGATCAGGTCGATTGCCTTGTCTGGCAGTTGCCGGCCCGGGATGTAGCGGTGAGAAAGCGTGGCGGCGGCCACTAGCGCCGAATCGGCGATCTCAACCTTGTGGTGGGCTTCGTACTTTTCTTTGATGCCGCGCAAGATCGCGATCGTGTCCTCGACGCTGGGCTCGTCAACGAGCACCTGTTGGAAGCGTCGCTCCAGGGCGGCGTCCTTTTCGATCGATTCGCGGTACTCGTCCAAGGTGGTCGCGCCGATCATCCGCAGTTCGCCGCGCGCCAGCATCGGCTTGAGCATGTTCGCGGCGTCCATCGCCGAATCGCCCGAAGCACCCGCACCAACTACCGTGTGCAGTTCGTCGATGAAGGTGACGACTTGACCGTCAGAATCCTTGATCTCGGCTAGAACGGCCTTGAGCCGTTCTTCGAACTCGCCGCGGTACTTCGCCCCGGCGACCATGGCGCCGAGGTCGAGGCTGATCAGCCGTCGCCCACGCAGGGACTCGGGCACGTCACCGGCGATGATGCGTTGGGCGAGCCCCTCGACGACTGCGGTTTTGCCGACGCCTGGTTCGCCGATTAGGACCGGGTTGTTTTTCGTGCGGCGGCTGAGCACTTGGATAACGCGCCGGATTTGTGAGTCACGACCGATCACCGGGTCGAGCTTGCCCTCGGCGGCCAGTGCGGTCAGGTCGATCCCGTACTTCTCCAACGAGTTGTACTGGTCCTCGGCGTCTTGGCTAGTGACGCGCGTGTTGCCGCGAACGGCCGCGAAGGCGGCAGTCAGTGCATCGGGGGTCGCGCCGGCGGAGGTGAGAACTCGTTGGGCCGGACCTTCGACGGTCGCGATACCGACCACCAGGTGCTCGCTGGAGACGAATTCGTCGCCAAGTTCGCTTGCCAGATCGATGGCACGCTGCAGCACCTCGTGGCTTGAGCGCGAAAGTTGCGCCGGAGCCGAACTTGCACCCTTGGCGCTTGGCAGTTTCGCCAGTTCAACTTTGATTGCCGACTCGACGACAGTCGGGTCGACACCGGCGGCGGCCAGCAGCGGGGCGGTAGTTCCGCCTTCTTGGGTGATTAGGGCCAGCAGCAAGTGGCTTGGTTCAACGACCGGGTTACCCGCAGCAGCGGCGTGCTGCATGGCTGCGGCGATCGACTGTTGACTACGCGTTGTCAGTTGGTTCAGGTCCATGTCCTAGTCAACGCCCGGAAGGTTGAGTCCATTCCGCTCAACTTTGCTAAGTGGCAACTTTTTTCCGGTTTGCTCAGCGGCGCAGGACCCGCAGACTGTCCGTGTGCCCGATTTCGGTGAAACCGTCGGCCAAAGCTCCCTGATAAATATGGAATGGCGCCTGCCCGCCGTCATTCGGATCTGGGAAAACGTCATGGATGATCAGCACGCCGCCGTCGCGCACATGCGGCGCCCAACCGGCGTAGTCAGCTTGGGCGGCCTCCTCGGTGTGGCCGCCGTCGATAAAGACTGCGTCCAGTGGGGCCTGCCAGAACGCCGCCACGGTGGCCGAGCGCCCAACGATCGGCACGACTACGTCTTCGAGGCCGGCCTCAAACATCGCGCGGCGAAACACCGGCATCGTATCGAAGGCGCCAGTTTGGGGGTCGACCAACGAAGCGTCGTGGTACTCCCAACCTTCTTGATGCTCTTCGGAACCGCGATGGTGGTCGACGGTGACTAAGGTCGCGCCCGCCTGGCGGGCGACATGCCCCAAATGGATCGTCGATTTGCCGCAATAGGTGCCGATTTCGACCATCACCCCGCCGGGCAACAGGTGCTCGGCGGCGGCCGCGCGAAGAGCAGCGGCCTCGTTGTCGGGCAGGAACCCGCGAACTTCGGCGGCGAGCTTGGTCAGGTCGGCAGGCAAGTCAGTCACGTGCCGCACTCTAACGACCCACCGATTGAGTCTTCGCCGGTCCTCTGGTCAACTATTCGCGTGGGAACAATTCGCGCGGCCGGAGTGGCCGGATTCGCACCGCTGGTTGTCGAACTTGGTGGCGACCCGGCCGACTTACTTAGGCGCGTGGGTCTGACTCCCGACGCGCTCGATGACGCTGACACCCCGATCGACGATGGCCTGTTGACCGACCTGTTGGACTTGGCCGCAGCAGAACTGAACGAACCGAACTTCGGTCTGCTGATGGCGAACAAGCATCAACTAGAGATGCTCGGCCCAATTTCGATCATGATGGTCAACTCCGGCACTGTCGCCGAAGCGTTCGCGCTGATCAACCGGTATCTGGCGTTCCACGCCCCTGACGTAAAGGCCACCCTCGAACCCGACCCTCGAGGGCGCCCAGACGTTGCCACGCTGCGCTACCAGGCCGCCAGCAGCGGTCCACCGCTCGTGCACCTGACAGACGCGGGCATGGGGTTCATCCACAACTCCTTTGCCACTATTTTTGGGCCCGACTACGGCCTGATCGAAGTGGACTTGCCGTTTCGCCCAGGCGGCGGGGTGCAGGCTCACGAGGAGTTCTACGGCGTGCCGGTCCACGAAGGTCGGCCTGCAGCGCGCCTCTACTTCCCGATTGCGCTGCTCCACGCCCAAATAAGCGGCGCAGACCGCAGCATTCGCGACGCCGCCAGGGCACGCCTCGACGAACTGCTCGCCGCCGACACCGAGGACATGACTGGCCGCGTGCGCGGCCTGGTGCAGGCGACGCTGGGGGTCACTCCCGTAGACATCGAAGACATTGCCGAGTTTTTAGCGATGCACCCCAGAACCCTGCAGCGGCGATTGGACGACGAGGGCACGGTGTTTTCCAAACTGCTCGATGACGCTAGGCGTCGACGGGCCCACTGGGAATTGACTCAAACTGACAACCCGGTTTCGCAGATCGCCCAGAACGTTGGGTTTGGCCACCAGTCGACGCTGAGTCGAGCGGCGACCCGCTGGTGGGGCGCGACTCCGCTGCAGGTGCGACGACGACAACGCCAGCTTGTCGCCAAACCCTGATCGCGATTCTGAGGCGTGCGTCACAATCGGGAGGGAAATGCTGAGAGGATCTAGTTGTGCACACTGACGTTGACGTCCTGATTGTTGGTGCTGGCCTGTCCGGCATAAACGCCGCCTACCGAGTCCACGAACGCAACCCCGGTGCTTCGTACACGATTTTTGAGGGCAGAGATTCCCTCGGCGGCACGTGGGACCTCTTCCGGTACCCGGGAGTTCGGTCCGACTCAGACTTCTTCACCTTGGCCTTCCCGTTCAACCCGTGGCGCGGCAAGGAAGCGATCGTCACCGGGGAGCAGATTCGCGACTACCTCGACGCCACCACCCGTAAGTACGGCATCGACGGGCATATCGAATACAACACCCGAGTCATCTCGGTGGATTGGTCCAGCCAAGACAAGCGTTGGACAGTCACCGCCGAGCGGGGCGGCAAACAGTTCGAAACGACTGCCCGGTTCGTTGTTGCCTGCACCGGCTACTACGACTACGAAAGCCCCTACGACCCCGGCTTCGCCGGGATCGAGGATTTCACCGGCGAGGTGGCCCACCCGCAGTTTTGGCCCCAAGATCTCGACTACTCGGGCAAGAAAGTCGTCGTGATTGGTTCGGGCGCCACGGCCGTCACGGTGGTGCCGGCGATGGCAAAGAGGGCCGCTTCTGTGACCATGCTGCAACGCACCCCTACCTATATTTTGGCGCAGCCGTGGACCGATCCAATCGGTGATGTCGCGCGCAAAATACTCCCGGCCAAGTCGGCCCACTATGCGATTAGGGCGAAGAACACTGGCCTACAGTGGGGGCTTTACCAAGTGAGTCAACGGCGACCGAAGTTCGTCCGGTCGCTAATCCGCAAGTTGGCCGTTCACGGCGTAGGTGGCAACGCCGACCTAGTCGATGAACATTTCAATCCGCCGTATGAACCTTGGGATCAACGGCTTTGCATCGCTCCGGGAGGCGACTTCTACGCTGCGATCAAGGCGGGCAAAGCGACTGTGGTGACCGACCAAATCCGCCGCTTCGTCGAAAAGGGAATCGAACTTGAGTCCGGCGAGGTCCTCGAGGCCGACATCGTCGTGCCGGCGACCGGTCTAGCGTTGAAGGTCTTCGGTGGGATCACCGCAAGCGTCAATGGCCACCACAAAGATCCGGCGAATCAAGTGGTGTGGAACGGCGCGATGATGGATGAAGTCCCCAACTTCGCTTTCTGTATCGGTTACGTGAACCTGTCATGGACGATGCGTTCGGACATGACCGCTCGGCTAGTTGCCAAAGTGGTCGAACGCCTGCTCACCGATCCCGAGTTGGTGGTCGCACCCGAAAGTGGCGGCATCGAAGCCGAGCGGCCCCTGTTCGACATGGAGTCGGGCTATTTGGCTCGTGGCGCACACCTGATGCCACGCGTCACCGACTCCTATCCGTGGACGATGAAGCAGAACTTCATGGTCGACTCGTGGAACACCAACCGAGCTGACCTGGACGACGGTCTCATTTGGTCGACGGCCTCAGTCGGGGCCGCCGCGAACGCCTAATCCCGTCGCGGCCGGTTACGGGTTTTGAGTCAACGACCAAGGAAGCCGGCCGCCGGAGTCAGTTCGGCGAGGGCGTCGGCCGCCAAAATTGCGGTGCCGGCCGTCCAGGTTGACAGTTCAACCGGCCAGCGCACCTGATCGGAAACCACCAAGCCAGTCCACCACGAGCCGTCACTGTCTCGAAGGTGCGAAATGTCGGCAAAAATCTGCTCTGCAGTCTCACGCTGGCCGTTACGAACAAGGGCGAGCACCAGTTCGAGCGATTCGCCGCCGGTCACCCACGGGTTCACCGTCACACAGCGAACACCTTGGCCGGCCAGCACGAATTCGTCCCAACGTTCTGCCAGGCGCAGTCGCGCCGCATCACTGTCAAGAACTCCAGCGAGCACCGGGTAATACCAGTCCATCGAGAACCGCGGCTTGGGCGTGAACAGCTCTGGCCGATCGGTCAGGGCTGCCGAAATCTGCTCGGCAGTGTGAGCCCAATGCGGCCGCGGGTGGCCCCACGCTTCGGCCAGTCTGGCGGCGCACCGCAGGCTGAAGGCGATGCTCGCGTTGCCGGTGATTAGGCACTCGTCGGCGACTCGACCGTCCAAGCCTCGCGCCCAAGCCACCGGCCCGTCACCGCGCTGAAGTTCTAGCACGACGTCGACGGCCCGCTCAATCATCGGCTGGAACTGGGAGGTTTCGACCCCGAGTAGATGCAACTGCCAAAGGCCCGTCGCCGGGTAGGCGCAGTAGTTCGCGTCCACCTCATGCTCTTCGATGCCATCGTCATCGACGCCTGGCCAGTATTTTCTGGCCCACGAACCGTCCGGCCGTTGGGCGTGGCGCAACCAGTCGTAGGCCCCGATTGCTTCGTCTATCAAGCCAACGGTCGCCAACCCCATCGCGGCCTGCACGTGATCCCACGGATCGAGGTGGCCGCCCTCAAACCATGGGATCGCGCCGGTCGAAAGCTGGACCGAGGCGATCCAGTTCGCACTTTGTTGAGCGTCGGCCAAGTAGTCGGGCACGAGGTTCAGAACGGCTTGCGGAAGTAGAGGGCGACGCTCTTGCCGAGCACTGGGTTCAGTGCACGCTCAGACAGGCGGGTCAGTTTGGGCGCCTTCATCATGTCCCACACCAGCAGCCGGTGGTAGGCCTTGACGGCCGGATGTTGTTCCTTGTCGACTCCTACGGCACATTTGATCCACCAGTACGGCGAGTGCAGCGCGTGGGCATGATGCTGGCCGACGAATTCGAGGCCGGTCGCTTCGAGTTTTGCGCGAAGCTCGTCGGCCTTGTAAATCCGAATGTGACCGCCTTCGTTGGCGTGATACTCATCCGAGAGCGCCCAGCAAACGGCCTCGGGACCCCAGCGCGGCACAGTGACCGCGAGCATCCCACCAGGCGCGAGAATTCGCTCGAGTTCGCTGATCGCTTGGACGTCCTCGGGGACATGCTCAAGGATCTCTGAGGCCAGAACGACATCAAACTCACCGTCTTCGTACGGCATGTCCAAAATGTTGCCGACCTTGACCTGGCCTTTTCCGCCCGGTGGAACTTCACCCTCGGCCTCCATGGCGTAGAACATGCCATCGACGGCTTTGAGTTCAACTTCGTCAAGGTCGAACGCGGTCACGTCAGCGCCGCGCCGGAGCGCCTCGTAGGAGTGACGTCCGGCGCCGGCGCCGACGTCGATGAATCGGGTGCCGCGGCCAACGCGAAGTCGGTCGTAGTCAACGGTGAGCATTTCAGTTCCTCTTTTTCTGCTGTTCGCCGAACTCGGCAATCACATCTTCATAGGCCTCGGCAGTTTGGCGCGCGACCGCAACCCAGCTGTACCGGTCGAGGGCGCGGGCCCTCGCGACCGAGCTGAGGCGGTTTCGCTCGGCCGGATTATCGAGCAATCGGCCGATTTCGCGCACTAGTTCTTCGACGTCACCTGGCGTGACCAGCACCCCGGCGTCCCCGACGACTTCGGGCAGCGCACCGGCGGCGCTTGCCACCAGCGGCGTGCCGCAGGCCAAGGCTTCGACCGCTGGCAGGCTGAACCCTTCGTACCTTGAGGGCACGACCATCACTTCGGCAGAGGAGATCAGTTCGGCTAGTTCTTCGTCGCTGATGCCGCTGCTGACGGTGACCACGCCGGCCAGGTCGCCGGTGGTGATCCGTTTCGCGGTCGCGCCCGCCGGGTCGAGGTTCGAAACCAACTGGACATCGAGGCCGCGTTCGGTAGCGAGTTTGGCTGCCGCGTCAAGGAAATGCGGCAGGCCTTTGAGTGGGCTGTCAGCGCTGGCCACCACGACGATGCGGCCGCGTTTGCGCTCAGCCCCCGGCTTGAACAGGTCGGTGTCGACGCCGAGCGGAATCACCCGGATCTGGCCGTCCGCGAGCCCAAAGTCACGGATCGTGTCCGCCGCCGAAACGCTCGAAACGCCCAAGATGGTGCGGATCTTTCGAGCGACGCGCGCCTGCATCCGCACAAACGCGTACCAGCGCCGGACTGGTATCTGCTTCTTCCACGACGCGGCCGCGATCTCAAGTCGGCGGTCTTCGCTGATCGGGTGGTGGATGGTCGCCAAGAACGGCCGGCGCTTCGCGACGGAAAGCAGCCCGTAGCCAAGGCTTTGGTTGTCGTGGACGACGTCAAAATCGTCAAAGGCGCCCTGGGCTGCGAGCCGGCGGATTCGCAAACTGAACGTCAACGGCTCAGGGAATCCGGCGGTGATCATCGTCAGGTATTCAGTCACATCGATCCAGTCGCGGAACTCGCTGAGCGCCGGCGTGCGGAACGGATCGTCATCGCGGTATAGGTCGAGGCTCGGCACCTCGACAACCTGAACTCGCGGATCGAGTTCTTCCGGGTACGGCTGCGCACTAAAAACGGTCACCTCGTGACCGATCGTCACCAAGGCTCGGCTCAGGTTCCGCACGTAGACGCCCTGGCCACCCGAATGAGTCTTCGTGCGATAGGACAGCAGCGCGATCCGCACTCAAGTTCTCCTGCCGGAAGAAAGTACAACTGTCCCATTCTGCCGGATCAATCCGCGCCGACCGAACTGCGGGACGCGTTTGCCTGCGCCGCGACCGTAGGTGCACGGTTCGCCGACACGCCCAATTGCGCGACTAGTACCCCAAGAACGAGTCGATTTTGACGCTACGGGTGTGCCTAGCCAAGCCCCTCGACAGCGAATCTACGACGGCCGGAGAGCCCGAAACCATGGCAGTCCTGCGGTCCAGATCGGGCACCTTGGCGCGAATCTGTTCGACGGTCAGTTCCTTGTCGAGGACGACATGCACATCAACACCCAAGGCAGACAACTCATCGCGATAGGGCACCGCGGAAAGGTCGTGCACCGCATGGATCACCACGACGTCCCTGCCTTCGTCAACGAATTCGTGCAGTTGACTGACGAACGGAGTTATTCCGATTCCGCCGGCGACCAGCAGCAGCGGCGTCTGTGGGCTTTTGGGCCAGAGGAAGTCGCCGTGAACACTGGTGAGCCGAACGGTCTTCGCCGAAGCGAGCGCCTGTTTGAAACTGGAACCGGGACGCGGCTCACGCATCGCGATCTTCACGTCTTCGCCAGGTGTCGAGACGAATGAAAACATCCGGCGCTTGCCGCGCAGGTCGGCCGCGTGCTGAACCTGGAACTCGCCGTACTGGCCCGGCTCGAAGGTCACCGGTCGCACAGATTTGAATCGGTATTCGAAGTAGTCATCACCAAGGCTTCGCCGCTCCAGCAACTCAAGGTCGCCAGCTCGTTGCCGACAGGCAAAGGCGAATAGGCCAGTAATAACCAAGGTGAGTTCGTAGGTACTGGCAAACACCCAAATCTGTTTCGCCTCGCCAAACAAGAAAGTCGACAACAGCGGCCAGGTGAACACCACCGCCGCCAAGGCTGCGGCAGCCAACTTCTGCCATTTTCGCGGCGGCAAGGTGAGTGGTTCGGTGAGCATGAAACCGGCAAAGAAGAAGATCGGACTGGACACGACTGCGAACCGGATCGCTTCGGCGAACTCCAGGCCAGTGCTCATCGTGCTGATCATGCTGAAGGCTGTCGCAAACACAACAAAAGTCGCAGCCAGCGCAAACCGGCCGGTGCGCCACCACAACACGACAGCGGCCAGCACCACCAACCACGTCAGCGACGAGTTCGCGATCCACCAAGTCGGGTAGGGAAAATTCTCGATTGGTAGGTAGTGAGCGCCAATGAGCGAAATGACCACACCGGCGGCAACCGGATTGATGAGGTGTCGCTGGTGAACGGCGATGACGAACTTCGACAACTGCGCCAGGATCGCGATGACCGCCAGCCAGCCAAGCGTCGACAGTTGCGTTGACGGCCAGTACAGGAACCACAACAACAGGCCGGTGATCAGTGCGGACTCGAGTTGGACGCTGACGCGAAGCACCCGGCCCAACAGCCAGTCGGCAAGCACCGAACTGCCAACCAGAACAACCAACGTCAACACCATCGCGTCGAGACCGAAGATCGCCGGCAGAAGAACGCCGGCGGCCGCATACCCGAAACTGGCTGCCACCAAGGTGAGCAGGAGCAGCGTCACCAGTCGGTACATAGTGAATCGGCCCAAAAGGTTGCGTGGGCGCTCGAGTGCCAGCGCAATCATGTGAACAACTCTCCCGTCCAGCAACTCGCGTCAACTTCCCCAGCGCGACTGATCCGTAAAACCTCGTGTTCGGCGTCGACTAGGCGACCGGGTTCGACAAAGAACGCCGCCGTCGAAAGCGCGTCACACTTTGCCGCAGTCGGCCCCAGCGCCCAAGTGGCAGTCACGGACTCGGCAGGCCGACCGGTCCGAGCGTCAAGAACATGATGCAGTCCGTCGGCCCAAGCTCGCCGGTTCGTTGCTGATCCACACAACGCTTGGCCGTTCGCTACCGTCGCCACCCCGATTGCAAGCTCAGAGTTGTTCGGATGTTCCAGCGCGACCGAAATCGGCCCGCCAGAACAGTTAGCGATATCGCCACCTGCGTTGACTACGGCAGCGCCGACGCGATCGACAAGCAGGTTCGCCACCTGATCGACCAGGAACCCTTTGCCAACCGCACCAATGTCGAGGACCACGCGCTGATCTGCCGACACCGTGGACCCGACTCGCTTGAGCGTTGACCACGGTGGAGCCGGTCTGAATCCTTCCCCCGGGGTAAGCACATAGTCACGGTCGTAGCCGAGGTGCTCCAAGCTTTCGCCGATGAGCGGATTCACCGCCCCTGCGGTCACGTCGTCAAGCCAGTCGTAGAGCGCGAAGATCTCGGCGGCGTCAGCGCCAAGGTCTACCGTCTTGCCGGCGGCGAGTTCAGCGACCGCCGAGTCCGTTCGAAACCGCGACCAGAGCCGATCAAACTCGCCAATCAGCTCGAGAACTTCGCTTCGAATCTCGCCGGCGTCGGTGGCAGTTCGGATCCGCCAGTTCGTGCCGATCGCCTCGAACTGCCAGAGGTGCTCCATACCGATCGCGGTCAGGCTTGGGCTTGCGAAATGATGTCGTCGATTGCGGCATTGAACCCGCCGCTAGTCAGCGACGACCCCGAAACTTCGGAGACGTCCAACTCGGCAATCGACTTTCCGACTACCTCGTCGTTGATGCCCGACTCGAAAAGCTTCTGGAACTGCGCTGACTCCCCCGAAGACGCTAGTCCGTCCACATCAAGATCGGTAACGGTGCCGTCCGCCGCCAGGGTGAGCGATACTGCAACCCGCTGAACCCCTGCCGGGCTTTGGTAAACACCCTCTGCCTCGTAGTCGCCGGCAACAAATGCGTCCGAACCGGACGCCGGTGCTGCGGAAGTCTCACCCGACTGCGCAGTCTTCTGTGCCGCAGGTTCGGCGCTCGAGCCGCAGGCCGCTAGCAGCAACAGCGCGGAGGTGGCCGTGGCGGCAGCCAAAAGTCGTCGCTTGGTCGTAGTCATTTCGGCTCCTGGCCAGCTTGGTTGGCTTGCATTACTTATTGCGTGTCCTAACCCTAAACAACGCGCCAAAGGTCGCGCACACAGCAGAACCTAGAACCGGCCATAATCAACACGTGAGCAGCCAGCGTTTGTTTCACCTGATTCCAGCCGAACAGTGGATCGAAGTCGACGGCAGTGACGAATATGAGCCTGCCTCCCTTGCAAGCGAAGGGTTCGTCCACCTGTCTACCGCCGCCCAAGTTGCCGGCACTGCGGCGATGTTCTTTGACGACGAGCCGGACGTGATTCTGCTCGAAGTGACGGTCCGCGACGACGACCCAAGACTGAAGTGGGAAGAGAGCATCGGCCCGTCCGGGGTGGAGAAGTTCCCGCACTTTTATGGCCCCCTGCCGACGGAGTTCATCACCTCGGCGACCCCCTGGGCGCAGGCGCAGAACCCGGCCAAACAGTTGCGCCGGCTCACTTGGCAAGAGCGCGCCGAGGGGAGTCCTCCCCTGCCGGCGACGGCCCACGATGCCCGAATCCGCCTAGAAGCCGGCAGCAGACGGTTCGCGCGACTTGGCGAACCGGGCGCACGGCACACCCGTCTGGTTAGCGTCGAGGCCTTCGGTTTGCCGCTGGCCGAAGACCAAGGCCTGCCGCAGGAGCCGTATGCGGCCGTGCTGAGCTGTTCGGACGCGCGCGTGCCGGTAGAACTCGTGCTGGGTGCCGCAGCGAATGAGCTGTTCGTGGTGCGAGTCGCTGGAAACGTGCCCGGCCGCGAGTGCTTGGGAAGCCTGCATTACGCCGCAGCCGCCTTGCCGACCATGAAGGTGATGACCGTCCTTGGCCACTCCGGCTGCGGCGCAGTCACCGCAGCAGTGGACGCGCTGCTGCAACCGGAGTCTTATTTGGCGATCGTCCATGACGCACCGCTGCGGTCCATCGTCGATGCCCTGCTGGCCGGGGTGCGGCTGGCCGTTCGCGCCGTGGAACTTGAGGTAGGCGCCAACCCACTGCGTCTTGCTGGCTCACGTGAAGCGCTGATCGACCTTTCGGTGATCGCCAACGCGGCCATCACCGCACATGTGCTGGCTCGCGACCTAACCGGCCGAGATGACGTCGATGTCCTCTGGGCGACCTACGACTTGCACCGCAGGCGGATTGGCAGACCCGGCGAAAAGCATTGGCAATCCGGCCTGCATACCGCGCCCAGCGACGAAATCGAACTAGATCAGGTTCTGCGTGAGGCCGCAAAGGCCGCGTTCGCGCCACTGTCAGATCGAGTGTGACGTTCGTCCAGATACCGGTCAGCGATCCCGAAGTATGGATTGACCTCTTAGGCTTGACTTATGACTGTGGACAGAAAGGTGCGGGTTGCCGTCGTCGGCGCCGGCCCGGCAGGCGTGTACGCCGCCGATATCCTCACGAAAACTGAAGACCTCGACGTAACCGTCGACATCATCGACCGCGACCCGACCCCGTTCGGGTTGATTCGCTACGGCGTGGCGCCAGACCACCCGCGAATCAAGGAAATCATCAAGGCGCTCAAGCGAGTGATGTCCAACGACGACATCCGTTTCTTCGGCAACGTCAACTTCGGCACCGACATCAAACTCGAGGACCTCCAGGGGTTCTACGACGCTGTCGTGTTCGCCACCGGCGCTCGCCGCGACCGCGATCTCGACCTGCCAGGCATCGACTTGAACGGTTCCTACGGCGCCGCTGACTTCGTCTATTGGTACGACGGTCACCCCGACGCCGCCCGCGACTGGGACTTCCAGCCGCACGCCAAGCAGGTGGCGGTGCTCGGCGTCGGCAACGTCGGCCTCGACGTGGCCCGCATCTTGGCAAAGACCGCCGAAGAACTGCTCGTCACCGAGATCCCGGACAACGTCCACGAGGGGCTAAAGCAGAACGCCACCACCGACGTTCACGTGTTCGCCCGCCGCGGTCCGGCCCAAGTGAAGTTCACCCCGATGGAACTTCGCGAACTGAGCCACTCGCCAACGATCGACGTGATCGTTCACCCCGAAGGCTTCGAGTTCGACCACGGTTCAATGGAGGCACTCAACGCCGCCAAGAGCCAGAAGTTGGTCGTGAAGGTGCTGCAGGACTATCTCGCCCGCGAGCCTTCTGGCGCCGACCACCGGATTCACATCCACTTCTGCCAGAACCCGGTCGAGATCCTCGGCGAAGACGGCCAGGTAGTTGGCCTGCGCACCGAGATCACCGAACTTGACGGCACCGGCAACGTTCGCGGCACCGGCGAGTTCAAGGACTGGCCAGTCCAAGCGGTCTACCGCGCGATCGGCTACTACTCCGACAACCTTGCTGGCCTGCCGTTCGACGCCGCGAAGGGCGTACTGCCCAACGACGGCGGACACGTGCTTGACCTTGACGGCAGCACAATTCCAGGCGTCTATGCCACTGGTTGGATCAAGCGCGGTCCGGTTGGTTTGATCGGCCACACCAAGTCCGACGCGGCCCAAACGATCTCAATGCTGGTCGAGGATCTGCCGAACCTAAATGCACCGGAGCACCCCGAGCGCGAAGCATTCGATCACTACCTCGACAGCCGTGGTTTGGCGTACACGACGTGGGAGGGCTGGGAGAAGCTCGACGCCCACGAAATCGCCTTGGGCGAGAACGACCCGCACCCGCGTGAACGCAAGAAGGTTGTTGAACGCGACCAGATGGTCCAGATCGCCAACGCCTGAGACCGGCTGATCTGCCAGACTCGGCCTATGACCCGAACGCTGTTGCTGATGCGCCACGGAAAGGCCGCGTGGCCAGACGTGCCCGATCACGAACGGCCGTTAGCCGAGCGTGGTCGACGTGAGGCCGCGCTGACCGGCGAATGGCTGCTCGGCCAGTTCGGCCAATTTGACGCCATTTTGTGCTCGACGGCCACCCGAACCCGCCAGACGGTTGACGCCACCGGGTTGATCGCGCCGACGACTTTTCACGACGAGATCTATGAGGCGTGGCCGGGCCAACTGCTTGAGGTCATCAACCAGCACGCGCCAGCGGAAGCAGAAACCCTGCTGGTCGTTGGGCATGCGCCGGGCATTCCTCAGCTGGCAGCAACGCTCGCCGACCTTGAATCCGACCCGACCGCCGTCGCCGGGCTTCGCAGCTACCCGACTTCAACCGTTTCGGTCCTTTCGGTGCCGACCGGCTGGGCGACCTTGGAGGCAGGTGGCGCGACGCTAACCGCCGTCACCACCTGCCGTTAGGTACTCGCGCACCTGCGGTCAAGGGACGATGACGGCCTGCAACTGGCACGGCCCGTCCGGCGAGGCCGCCAGTGCGGTTACCTCGAACGGAACTTCGTCGCCTGCCTTAATGTTGGGCAAATCGACAGTTCGGGCGGGGCCCTCGCGCTCGCCGATGAACACGATTACCTTGAAGTCTTGGTTCTTCTTGGCGGTGTTTTTCACCGTGCCTTTGGCCAGCCAATTTCCCGCCTCGTCTTTGCGACAAGTGAACGAGGTGATCGCCATCGGGTCTATCTGACCGGCCACTGACTTGGCCGCGGAGGTGTTGGTATTGGTTGCCTCGGTCTTTGAGCCGGTCGACGAGTCTTTCCCGCCACAGGCGGACACAAAGACAAGCGGCAGCAAAACCCAAGCCCAACGACGCATACCCAATCTGACCATGCGCCGGACCTTAGGCGTCGCAGGCACCAGCGCGTTCGGCGATTTGAGTGATCGCTTCAGTCCCGACTCGACAGCAACCGCCAATCCAGCGGGCGCCGGAACCGATCCAGTCCGGCACGAGTTCGGGGTCGTAACTTGTCGAACCGAACCACTGACTGTTCTCGGCGTCCCAGATTTCGCCGGCGTTCGGGTAGGTCACACCCGCCTTGCCGGTCTTGGCAGCGATCTTCATGGCCGCCAGAACTTCGGTAGGTGGGCAGCAGTTCACGCCGACTGCGACAACGGAGTCGACCGCGGCGGCGATCGCGAACGCCTCGGCTAATTCTTGACCTGCACAAGTACGCCCACCGTCGGTTGAGTAGGAGAACCACGCCGGATAATCAAACTCGGTCAGTAGTTTCGCTAGCACTGCTGCTTCGTCGGTGTCTGGGATCGTCTCGATTGCCAGCAGGTCGGGACCGGCCGCGACGAGTGCCTCGATGCGTGGTCGATGAAAGAGTTCTAGCTCTTGGGCGGTCAGCCCGTAGTGGCCGCGATACTCCGAGCCGTCCCCCAAGATCGCGCCGTATGGACCGACCGATGCCGCCACGAGACGGTCGCTTGCTTCGCCTGCTGCTTCTTTCGCGAGTTCGACGCTCAGCCGCAACAACCCAGGATCAGTTTCTTGGTAGCTGGCCGTGGTGGCGACGTCGGCGCCGGCTTGAAAGTAGCCGCGGTGAACTTCGAGGATCTCGGCCGGTTGCTCTCGAAGCACGCTGGCCGTCCAACCCTCCTGGGTCAGATCATGACCACGAGCTTCGAGCGCATTGGACAGGCCGCCATCGAGGATGTGCATCTGTCCAGTATTGCGCTTCCGTTCAACGCAGGTGACTTACCGTTCGGCGATCATTCTGGGCGTAGCGCGTCGGAGAAGGCACACTAGTGATGCACACCACATCGTTCAGGAGTTTGCATGATTGTCCCGTTGACCCTTCGTGACTTCCTCGACCGCGCGCGCACCGTATATCCGGAGCGAGTCGCGGTCGTAGATGAACCCGATCAGGTCGCCGACTCTTGGGGAAGCCTGACGTATGCGCAGGTCTACGCCAAAGCCCGCAGCCAGGCCGCCACCTTGGACGAACTAGGAGTGGCCCAAGGCGCCCGAGTGGCGATGATCAGCCAGAACGCTGCCCGACTTCTTACGTCCTTTTATGGCGTGGCCAATTGGGGTCGGATCTTCGTGCCGGTGAACTTCCGCCTCGCGCCGGCCGAGGTCGAGTACATCGTCGGACATTGCGGTGCCGAGGTCGTCTACCTCGATCCTGAACTCGAACACCTAGCCGATTCCTGCGGTTCGGCCAAGCACGTATTCGTTCTTGGCCGCGACGACGACCAGATTTGGGCCTCAAAAGCCGAGCCGGCCGAGTGGATTCCGGACGAGAACGCGACGGCGACGATCAACTACACCTCCGGCACCACCGCACGGCCAAAAGGCGTCCAACAAACTCATCGCGCGCGTTGGGTGAACGCGACCACCTTCGGCTGGCATGCCGGCCTCAACGACCGCGACGTCTACTTGCACACGCTGCCGATGTTCCACTGCGACGGTTGGGGCCTGCTCTATTCGGCCACCGGGATGGGTGCCAAACAAGTGGTCCTTCGCCAAGTCGACGGAACCGAAATCTTGCGGCGCATCGACGAGCACGGCATTACCGTGCTGGCCTGCGCACCAGCGGTGCTGACGGCCGTGTTGGATGCGCTGCCTGCTTGGGAGGGAGGCACCGGCCGCGACCAGGTTCGCTGCATCGTCGCCGGTGCGCCTCCACCCACCCGAACGATCCAGCGCGTGCGCGAGGAGCTCGGCTGGGAATTCATCCAGATCTACGGCCTCACCGAAACTTCGCCGTTGCTGACGATGAGCCGGATGCGCGAGGAGTGGGACGATCTGGAGGGCGTCGAACAGGCGAGGCTTTTGGGTCGCGCTGGCGCGCCGACGATCGGCACCCGAATCATGGTCAACGATTCAGGCGAGATCTTGGCGAAGAGCAATACGGTGCTCGAGTCGTACTGGCAGAACCCCGAAGCCACCGACGAGGCACTGGCCGGCGGGTGGTTCCACACCGGCGACGGCGGTTCCTATGAGGACGGCTACGTGACGATCGCCGACCGCAAGAAAGACGTGATCGTCTCTGGTGGCGAGAACGTCTCCTCCATCGAGGTCGAGGACGCGCTCGCCTCCCACCCGGCAGTTCGCGAGGTCGCCGTGATCGGTATCCCAGATGACAAGTGGGGTGAACTCGTGCTCGCGCTAGTGGTCGCCGATCAGGAAGTCACCGAGGAAGAGTTGCGCGAGCACACGCGCGGCCTGCTGGCCGGCTACAAAGTGCCCAAGCGAGTTGAGTTCCGCGATGAGCTCAGTCGAACCGCGACCGGCAAACTCCAAAAGTTCAAACTTCGCGCCCACTACTGGGAGGGTCGCGACCGCCAAGTCAACTGAAGCCAGCCGCGAACCGGCTGTGGACGCGGCCGACTAAAACCAGCTGGGTATGGCAGGTTGGCGGTCAAACAGCGACACTGGAAAGGTGATCGAGTTGACCGAGCCGCAAGTGTGGACGTTGATCGCTGCGTTCGCGTCGATGTTGTTTGCCCTCTTGGCCACGACTTCGGGCTATTTCGTTCGCGAATTGCGCAGTATGCGAAATGAGTTGGGCGCCGAGATCCGCGGAATGCACGGCACGTTCGAGGCCGAACTCATCGGTATCCGATCGGAAATGAATGCTCGGTTCGAGCGGGTCGACACCCAGTTCGAGCGGGTAGACACCCAAATTGGCGGGTTACAGACTGAAATGAACTCGAAGTTCACTCATTTGGATCGCGATGTCCAGGCGATCGTTCGCCACGTCTTTCCTGATCGGAACTAGGTCACTTGCGCCGGCGCCAAAGCGCCACCTGATGGCCGGCGTAGAGCGCGGGCAGGTTCTGCGGGCCTTGGGCGCGCAGCAGTTCGTTCTCTAGCTCCACCACCCGAGATTGCAGGGCGGTCACTTGGTTTTCGAGGGCGATAACTCGTTTGACGCCCTCGAGCCCCAAACCTTCGGCAGTCAACTGCGCGACCATCCGCAGCAACTCGACATCGCGTAGTGAATAGCGACGGCCACCACCGCTGGTTCGACCAGCAGCAACCAAACCGATCCGGTCGTAGGTGCGTAGCGTCTGCGGGTGCAGTCCGCTCAACTCCGCGGCGATGCTGATGACAAAAACCTTCGCCTCCGGTCCGGGCGGGATGAAGTCACTCATTTGTCGCTCCGTTCAATCGGGCGGCACGAAGCGTCTCGACCGCTGCGCGCTGTTCGTCGGTGAGCGTCTTTGGTACCTCGACCTCGACGGTCACGAGCAGATCGCCACGGGAGTTGTCCCGCTTGGTCGCGCCCTTTCCGCGAGCCCGGAAGGTGCGACCGGCCGGAGTGCCGGCCGGAACCTTCAGCTTCACGGTGGAACCGTCGAGTGTCGGAGCTTTGACTTCGCCGCCAAGCACCAAGTCGTCGAACGGGACCGAAACCGAAACCGTCAGGTCGTCGCCCTTTCGGCCGAACCGGTCGTCGCTCTCGACGTGAACGACTAGATACAGGTCGCCGGCCGGGGCACCCGAATCGCCCTTGCCGCCCTTGCCGCGAATCTTGATTCGTTGACCGTCGCGGACCCCGCCGGGGACTTTGACGTTGATCGTGCGACTCGACGGGGCGCGCCCGGAGCCGGAGCAAACCTCACAAGGGTGCTCAACGAGCAAACCCCGACCGCGACACTGCGAGCAAGGCTCGGTCATCGCGAACACGCCACCGGAGGCGCCAGTTTGGACGCCGCTGCCCTGGCACTTGGTACACACTTTCGGCACGCTGCCGGGCTTTGCCCCGGTGCCGTGACAGTTGCCGCAGGGTTCATCGCTGGTCAACCGCAGCGGCAGCGTCGCACCTTCGACCGCTTGACGAAAGGTGATCGTCGCTTCGGTTTCGAGGTCGTCACCACGACGCGCCTGCGGCTGACGCCGCCGGCCACCGCGGGAACCGCCGCCACCGAAAATTCCGCCGAGAATGTCACCGAGGTCGAAGTCCGCGGCAGCTCCATGGGAGCCGCCCCCATAGGAGCCACCGCCGAAGCCGCCCTTGAACTGGCCGAACAGCGTCCGCTGCTCGTCGTATTGCTTTCGTTTGTCGGCGCTACCGACAACTCCATAAGCCTCCGAGATCGCCTTGAACCGTTCTTCGGCCTCGGCGTTTCCGGGGTTGGAGTCGGGGTGGTTGTCACGAGCTAACTTGCGGTAAGCCTTCTTGATTTCGGCAGCCGAAGCGTCCTTCTTCACGCCGAGGACTGCATAGAAATCTTTCGTCGACCAATCAGTTGGTGCGTTCATGACAACCCTCCCCTCCTCTCAGTTCATTCGCCGTCGCTGGCGACGGACTCACTCGTTGTTTCAGCGGCGACACCTGGATCGACCACGCCAACTACTGCCGGGCGGAGCACGGTCTTGTTGACGAGGTAGCCGGTTCGCATGACCTGCTTGATGCTGGTCACGAGCACATCTGGATCCTCGCCCGCATGGAACACCGCCTCGTGCAGGTTCGGATCGAACGGCTCTCCCTCGACTCCGAAGGATTCGAGGCCGAACTTGGTTGTCACCGCAGTCAACTGGTCGGCTACTGCTTTGAAACCGCCGGTCAACTCGCCGTGTTCATCAGCGCGGCTCAGGTCATCGAGCACGGTCAGTAACTCGACCAAAACCTTCTGCTTGCCGGCCTCGATCGCTTTGACGCGGTCGTCTTCGACGCGACGCTTGTAGTTGATGAACTCGGCCTGCACACGCTGCAGGTCACCGGTGCGTTCGGCGAGCTGGTCCTCCAGCGAGGGACCCGCAGCCTCAGTGGGCGCGGGCTCCTCGCTAGTGGGCAGATCTTCGCCGACCGACTCGATAACCTCGTCGGGTTCGGTAACCGGATCGGTCACTTCTGGTCACCCTCGTCGTCAACGATCTCGGCTTCGACGACGTCGTCGTCATCGCCGGTCGCTTCACCCGAGGCACCCTCTGCGGCCTGAGCCTGCTCGGCAGCGGCCGCGTACATCGCTTCGCCCATCTTCGAGCTGGTGGTACCCAGCTTCGTGACGGCCTCAGTGATCGCGTCGTTGTCGTCGCCCTTGAGCGCTTCGTTTACCGCGTCAATATCGGCCTGAACTTCGGCCTTGACGTCCTCACCGATCGTTTCGCCGTTCTCAGCGAGGAACTTCTCGGTCGAGTGGACGAGCGACTCGGCCTGGTTGCGAACCTCTACCGCTTCGCGGCGCTTGCGGTCCTCTTCGGCGTACTCTTCAGCGTCCTTGACCATCTTGTCGATGTCGTCCTTGGACAGGGCCGAACCGCCGGTGATCGTCATCGACTGCTCCTTGCCGGTGCCACGGTCCTTGGCCGAAACGTTGACGATGCCGTTGGCGTCGATGTCGAAGGTGACCTCGATCTGCGGCACGCCGCGCGGGGCCGGCGGAAGCCCAGTCAGTTCGAAGGTGGCGAGCAACTGGTTGCCTGCCGCCATTTCGCGCTCACCTTGGTACACCTGAATCGCTACCGACGGCTGGTTGTCGTCGGCGGTGGTGAACACTTCCGAACGCTTAGTCGGGATGGTCGTGTTGCGCTCGATGAGCTTGGTCATCACGCCGCCCTTGGTCTCGATGCCGAGCGACAGCGGGGTGACGTCAAGCAACAGAACGTCCTTGACTTCGCCCTTGAGCACGCCGGCCTGCAGGCTCGCACCGATCGCCACAACCTCGTCGGGGTTTACGCCCTTGTTGGGCTCCTTGCCACCGGTGAGGGTCTTGACCAATTCGGTCACTGCGGGCATGCGGGTCGAACCACCGACTAGGACTACGTGGTCGATCTCGGCCAAGGTCACGCCGGCGTCCTTGATCACGTTGTTGAACGGCTTCTTCGTCCGGTCGAGCAGATCGTGGGTGAGCTTCTCGAAGTCGGCGCGAGTCAGCGTCTCGTCTAGGAAGACGGGGTTGCCATCAACGACGGTGATGTAAGGCAGGTTGATAGAGGTCGAGGCAGAGCTGGAAAGCTCAATCTTGGCGCGCTCAGCTGCTTCGCGGATACGCGGCATCGCCATCTTGTCCTTGGTCAGGTCGGTGCCAGTGTCGGACTTGAACTTCGTGACCAGCCAGTTGACGATCGCTTCGTCCCAGTCGTCACCGCCGAGGTTGTTGTCACCGCTGGTGGCCTTGACCTCGATGACGCCGTCACCGATTTCCAGCAGGGACACGTCGAAGGTGCCGCCGCCGAGGTCGAAGACGAGGATCGTCTGGTCGTCGGCTTTGTCCAAGCCGTAGGCAAGGGCGGCCGCGGTCGGCTCGTTGATGATCCGGCTGACGTTCAGGCCGGCGATCTCGCCGGCTTCCTTAGTCGCCTGACGCTGGTGGTCGTTGAAGTACGCCGGAACGGTGATCACCGCGTCGGTCACGGTCTCGCCCAAGTAGGCCTCGGCGTCGCGCTTGAGCTTCTGCAGAATGAACGCGCTGATCTGCTGCGGGTTGAAGTCTTTGTCGTCGATCTTGGTCGACCAGTCAGTGCCCATATGACGCTTTACCGAGCGGATCGTGCGATCGACGTTCGTGACGCCCTGACGCTTGGCGACTTCGCCGACAAGCACTTCGCCGTCCTTGGCGAAGGCAACGACTGAGGGAGTGGTGCGAGCGCCTTCGGCGTTCGCGATAACGGTGGGTTCGCCACCTTCGAGTACGGCGACGACGGAGTTGGTCGTGCCGAGGTCAATGCCGACTGCGCGGGCCATGGTGCCTCCTAGGTTGAGCGGGTTTCGCTAGTTGAAAACTGTGAGTCAATTGACTTGAGTCATACATTATCAACTTTGCCCAAGCCCGATTCATTCCCCACTGCTGCAAAAAAATTTTGCCGCACCTCGACTTGTACCCACCAGTAACCTTTGAGTCATGTCGCCGCGCAAAATCTTCCGTTACGCCGCCATCGCTGAAGCAGTCACTTGGACGCTGCTGCTCGCGGGAATGTTCCTCAAGTACGTCACCGAAACCACCGAGCTGGGTGTGCGCATTGGCGGCATGGCGCACGGTGTCGTGTTTATCGCGTATTGCTTGATCACCGTAGTGGTGGCGATCGACGCTCGTTGGACCCTAAAGCGCACCGCACTGGGTCTGCTGGCTGCGATCCCGCCGTACTTCACCGTCTGGTTCGACGTCGCAATGGACCGCCGCGGAGCCCTCGCGCAGGATTGGCGGTTGTCGACCGCCACGCCCTCGAACGCTCTTGAGCGACTCGCCTCCTGGCTTATCCGTCGGCCCGGCCAAGGGATCGCTGCCGGCTTGGTCGCGGTCGCGGCCCTAACTTCGGTGGCACTCCTGCTGGGCCCGCCGGTTGGCTAATCGGCCAAAATCTGGCCCCGCTCAGGCTAGTCACAGGTAGGCTCGGCAAACTATCGCTTGCCTTATCTAATTCCCAAGAATCGAGAACCAAATGCGGAAGTTGCTGACCATCCCTGCGGTCCTGATGTTGTCAGTGGCCACTCTCTCGGCCTGTAGCTCCTCAGATGCAGACAAGCCGAAAGACTGCCCCACCTATAAGTCAGGATCTGCCAGCGACTCGGTCAAAGTCACCGGAAAGTTCGGCGAGAAGGATCCAAAGGCGACGTTCGACAAGCCGCTAAAGGTCAAGGCCGACAGCCTGCAGCGCACGATTCTTGACGAGGGCGAAGGCAAATACACCACCGACGGGGCACAAGTCGAAGCCGTCATCAGCGTCTTCAACGGTCGCACCGGCGAGAAGTCGCTAAGCGAAGAAGCCACCCTCACCGCCGGCGACACACAGACTTTTGAAGCCTTCCGCGCCGGCATTGAATGCGTCCGCGTCGGCTCTCGCGTCGTCACGACCGTCAGCGCCAAGGACGTCTACGGCGACCAAGGTTACGAAAGCCTCGAGATCAAGGCGACTGACTCGCTGGTAATCGTCACCGACGTAGTAAAGACTCGCGAGCCCATCAAGGCGTCCAAGTGGACTACCGGTGCACCAGAAGTGACGTTCAAGAAGACCGGCGAACCCGTACTCACGCTCAGCGGCACAGCCCCCAAGGACGTCACGGTCAAGGTCCTCAAAGAAGGCACCGGCGAAACCGTTAAAGCCGGCGACTTGGTCACGGTCAACTACCAGGGTCGCACTTGGCAAGACAACGGCAAGATCTTCCAGCAGACCTGGATCAAGGGCGGCCAGCCTGCCCAACTGAACACCAGCCAAGTTGTCGAAGGGTTCAAGGCCGGACTCGTCGGCCAAAAGGTCGGCACCACCGTAATGATCAGCATCCCGGCCGAGTTCGGCTACGGCAAGGAAGCTTCGGCTGATAACGAACTAGGCGGCAAGGACTTGCTGTTCGTGGTCGAGATCAAGTCCATCGACAAGGCCGAGTAACTAGGCCCAGCAAATAGACCGCACCGTCGGGTGGGATCAGGTAACTGATCCCACCCGACGTTTGCTTTTCCCGATCCCGCCCAACCACTTCTTGACAGCCCCAATCACGCCTCTACCGTTGTCCACTGCCGGAACATCACGACGATTCAGCAGCACCACTGCCAGCACCAAGATGCCAAGTGCGATCGCGGTCATGGCAATCAACGGCGCCCACCTGAGCGGTTCGATTGGCACGTTGGGAACGTGTTGAAAGACCGAAACGCCCCGAAGCGACGCCGGAATTCCCAGCAGGTCCCCGTAGATTCCGAACAGCACCGAAACTAAGACGAGCAGCCATGCGAGACCAAACCAGGCAGGCCGCCAGGAAACAAGCAGCAGGCCAACTGAGGCCAGCAGCCAAGCCGGCGGCACGCGCACCAGTTCGGCGACAAGTGCGTCGGTGAGCCCGTCAGCGCTAAACCCGTCAGCACTCATTGCGCCGGCGCTGAGTCCGGTGGCCAAACCGGCTGAAACTTGCAGCAGCACTACCCCGGCGAAGCTGAATGCACTCAGCGACAACAGCATCCGCGAACGCGAAATGCCCGTAGCCAGGACCGCTTCTAGGCGACCGGTCGATTCTTCAGTTCGCCAACTGCCCACTTGGGCAATCGCCCAGCATGCGGCCGCGATCCCGAAGATCTGAGCCATCACCGCGACGTACGAATCTGCGATAGCGCCGACGCCGCCGAGCGATTCCAGAATTTGCTTGAACTGTGGAGTCGTATCGACGAAGTCACCCAAATCAGGCAGAAGCGAGCCGACAAAGGCCCCCATAAGCGCCATTACGAGGAGCCAGCCAACGAGGGTGCGCCAGCCCAACCGTGCCACCAACGTTCCCGGACCGGCGAGAAAACGCGAACGCGGCCGCCCAGATCCAACGGCAAATAGTCCGGCGCCAAGGTCACGCCGTAAGGCAACCGCAAAAGCAACCCAGACCAAGAATCCGGAAACGGCGAGCGCGACGAATACCGGTCGAAGAGTGAAGTCGCCAAATGGGTCGACCGCGGTGTACCAGCCAAATGGGTTGAGTGCGGTAAGCGTTTCCAGTCCCCGCAGGTCGCTGAATCCGCGCAATGCATAGGCCAGCAGCACGGCACAGATAGCGACCGCCTTCGCGGCCCGAGCGGTGGCAGTCATTTGGGCCGCTACCGCCGCGACCGCTATCGCGACCAACGCCGGGACCGCCAACCCGACCGAGTGACCGGCCAACTGGCCCGCACTCGCACCACGACCAAACAAGGCCGCCGAACTTGCCGCAGAGGTGACCAGCACCAAGACCAACGCGGCAAGGATCGCCGCCGCGAGACTTGCGCCTCGACCGAGCCTGCCCGCAGCTAGGAGTTCAAGTCGGCCGGCTTCTTCCTCGGCTCGCGTGTGGCGCACGACAGTCAGCGCTGCCATCACGGCGAGCGCCGCAGCCATGAACAGGCCGACCCGCCAGCCGACCGTCGACGCGACTGTTTCGGGGTGCTCAAACCTGCCCAGAAGAAGTGTCATCGCCGGGGCCAGCGAGAGCGATTTCTGCAGGTTGATTCGGTCAGCCAAGGTGGGAGCCAAAGTGGACATCTGAGCCGCCGTGGCCAGAAAGGTACCTACGAAAACGAGCGTGGTCCAAGCAATCCAACTGCGCTCTCGGCGGGCCGCCAACCACAGCATTTGTGACAACCCACCGAACGACTTCATGAAGCGCCGCCCGCGTACTGACCTAGGAATAGCTCTTCTAAGGAGGGCGGCTCAATCGTCAACCCAGTTGGCGCCAACGAAGCCACCGTCGCCAGCACCGTCGCGAGGTGGTCATCGTCAACTTGAATGACCGTCCGGGCTCCTTTGCGATGCAAATTGTGGACGCCGGGCAGGTTCTCAAGTCGTTGAGTGTCGTGGCCGAACTCGGCCGAGAGAGTAGACCGGGTAACGCGGCGCAACTCGGCAAGTGAACCGGTCAAAACCGCGCGCCCTTTGCGAATAATCGTCACGTCGTCACACAGCGCCTGAACCTCAGCGAGGATGTGACTGGACAACAAGACGGTGGTGCCGCGGTCAGTTGCCTCCCGAATGCACTGACGGAATTGCTCCTCCATCAACGGGTCAAGGCCCGAGGTCGGTTCGTCCAGAATCAGCAATTCAACGTCGGCGGCAAGAGCGGCAACGAGCGCGACCTTCTGCCGGTTCCCTTTGGAGTAGGCCGCAGCACGCTTCGACGGGTCGAGTTCGAATCGTTCAATCATCTCTTCGCGCCGGTCTGCTTTGGCCGCAACGCCACGCATCGCCAACATCAGGTCGATCGTTTCGCCGCCGGTCAGCCGCGGCCAGAGGGCGACATCTCCGGGCACGTACGCAAGCCGCCCGTGCAGTTCGACGGCGTCAGCAACCGGATCAAGCCCCAGTACGCTCGCCGTGCCCGAGTTGGCGCGATAAAGTCCCAACAACACCCGGATTGCCGTCGACTTCCCGGCACCGTTTGGTCCCAAGAACCCATGAATCCGACCGCCAGCGACCTGAAGGTCGAAACCATCGAGCGCTGCGAACGAGCCGAACCGCTTCACTAAGCCTGAGACATTGATGACTGGGTCCATAAGTTCATCTTGCCCCCGCGACGGTCCAAGTGGGACGGTGAACACGTGAGTGAACTTCATGACCTCGATGCCCATGACTTGGCCGCCGCGATCGCAGCCGGCCAAACTTCTTGTGTCGAGGCAACCAGACACTTCCTGGATCGGGTAGAACGCGAAGAACTTGGCGCATTCATCACCGTCACTCCAGAGCAAGCACTGGCGAGGGCCGCCGTCTTGGATGCTCTGGCCGAAAAGCCGCCCTTCGCCGGAGTGCCGACTGCGTTCAAGGACCTGACCTCCACCGCCGGTGTTCGCACGACGATGGGTTCGACGCTGCTCGCACAGAACGTTCCCGACCACAACGACCATGTGGTCAACCTGATCGAGGCCGCCGGATTCATTAGCTTGGGCAAGACAAACACGCCAGAGTTCGGGCTCAGTTCCTATACGGACAACGATCTCGTAGGACCTGCTCGCTGCCCGGCCGACCCCAGCCGCAATGCCGGCGGCTCAAGTGGCGGCGCCGCAGCAGCCGTCGCGGCCAAACTCCTGCCGCTAGCGCCCGGAAGCGACGGCGGCGGCTCGATTCGGATTCCGGCGTCGTGCTGCGGAGTGATTGGGTTCAAGCCGTCGCGCGGTCGCGTCGGTGCCGGACCAGACAGTCCAACTTGGAATGGACTAGCCACCGATGGCGTGCTGGCGCGTAGCGTGCGCGACACGGCGGCGGTGCTCGACTTATTGGCCCGACCGATGCCTGGCTCCTCGCGAGTTTGGCCGGCCCCGGTCGTGCCATTCGCAAAGGAGTTCAGTCAAGAGCCAAAGCGACTGCGAATCGCAACTTGGACCGACCCTTACCTAGATTTCGTTCAGGCATCGGTTGGCTCAATCGCTGCGGTTGCCCACGCTCGGGAAATGCTAGCTGCTGCCGGGCACGAAGTGGTTGAGATCGCGAATCCTTGGCCTGCTGAACTTGAGCCGCAGTTCAATGTGGTGTGGTCGGCCGGAATGGCCGCAGTTCCACTGCCGGCCGAGGTGATGGGCATGCTTCGCCAGAACACGCGCTATTGGCATGAGCGGGGCGGTAAGGCTTCAGCGGCCGAGCTGGCCGCAGCGATGGGGTTCCTAGAGTTGACGACCAATTCGGTCAACGCTTCACTAGCCGATTTCGACTTGTTCTTGACCCCGACCCTGGCGCTGCCGGCACAGCCGAATGAGTGGTTCACCGAGTCCGGTGACCCGGCCGAAGACCATCGGCGAGAGCTGCTGTTCACGCCGTATACGGCGTTGATGAACATGAGCGGCCAGCCGGCCATCAGCCTGCCGCTGCACGTTCACGAAGGGTTGCCGGTCGGCGTCATGCTCGCTGGCCACGTTGGCGCTGACGCCCTGCTGTTGCAGGTTGCGAACCAGCTTTCTGGCTGACTCAGTTTCGAGCAGTCATGATGATCGGGTCACCGTCGGTGATGGCGATCGTGTGCTCGCTGTGCGCGCCTCTAGAACCATCGGAGCTGCGGATCGTCCAACCGTCTTCATCCATCCGAATCTCGTCGGTCGAAGCCAGCAGCCACGGCTCGATCGCGATCACTAGGCCCTCGCGCAAACTGAAGCCCCGCCCTGCTTTGCCGTCGTTGGGGATGTGCGGGTCACCGTGCATTGTGCGCCCGACGCCGTGTCCGCCGAACTGCGTATTTACTGCGTAGCCGTACTCGCGTGCCGTGTCGCCGATGGTGGCGCCGATATCCCCGATTTTGTTGCCCACCCGAGCCACCTCGATCGCCCGAGAAAGCGCAACCTCCGTTGCCTCGATAAGTCGCAGATCCTCTTCGCGAGGTTCACCGACAACCACGCTGACGGCAGAGTCACATACCCAACCATCAACGCTGACGGCGAAATCAAAACTGACCAAGTCGCCGTCCTTGATCTTGTAACGGTGTGGAAGTCCATGAAGAACGGCGTCGTTGACGCTTGTGCACAAGACCTTGCCGAAGGGACCGCGACCAAAAGACGGCGCGTAGTCGATGTAACAAGACTCGGCGCCACGCTCGGTAATCATCCGGTGCGCCAGTCGGTCCAACTCCAATAAGTCCATCCCGACTTCGGCCGTGTCGACCAAAGTGGTCAAGACTTCGGCGACAAAACGACCAGCTGGCCGCATGTCGTCGAGTTGGCTGGGGTTCAGCAGCTCGATCGCCATGCGGCCAGCCTACGGCCGAGGGTCAGCGGCGAATGTTGAAGGTCACCGAGTTGCCCCGCTCCAACAAACCAGGCGCGGTGAAGGTGGCCGTCCGAGAAACGGACTTCGCTTTCTTCTTCTTCGCCTTCTTGCCGTTCTTCGCCTTCTTCGCCTTCTTGGCTTTTTCAGTCCACGAGACCGTCAGCTCGCCACGATCAGCCGAGGGTGTGCTCTCGATTGCGTCGAAGAGCTCGCCGAGGTCCGCGTACTGGAACCCTTCTTCCTCCGCGGGCGCATCTGGATCGACCAAAGGCGCGAAGTCCACCATGGCCGGGCCGACAGCGTTCTTGCCGAGCTTGAACGAAACGGCGGCACCGACCGACAGCGACTTCGGTTTACCATTGACGTAGTTGCGGTAGATCGGGCGAATCTTGTGCGTCTTCTTCGCCTTGAGCGTCCGGCCGTCCAGGTTCGCCCACGTCGAACCCACCAGAACCTGGGCTCCGGCAATTCGGTACGTGAGTGCGTCCTCGCTGACCAACGTGGCCGTTGACTCGACCGACGTGATTTCGAGATCGGCCAGATCGGTGCCGCTAAGCTTTTCGAGGTCATCGACTAAATCGGCGAAAATCACGTTGTACAAATAGCCGGAATACGCATAAACCTGCGACCGGCTTACAACCCCGGCCTGACCGCCAGGCAACTTGTAGGAAATCTTCCAAGCTTGACGTACTGTGCCTGTTCCGCTGTTGTCGAGCGAATCCAGAATTCCAGTAACGCTCGTGTATGCCGCGAGGACGGAAAAGCCCTGCCCTGGAATTCGTGAGTTGTAGACGTCGATGACGCCTCCGCTGTCACGGATAGTCGCAGTAACCGGGAAGCTCCGGTCCAAACCAATCTCGCCGCGGATGGCGGCGAAACGATCCTGAGTGATGGTGCCGATCTGCTGGCCGATCTTGGAGACCTGCTTGTACGAACCTTCGACTCCAGTCGAATCGGTTACGACCAGCGCAGCCGAAGCATTGTGCATTGAGAGGGAGGTTTTCCCTTCCCAGCCCATCGGGTGGCCAAAGGCCCACACGGTCGTTCCGCAGATTGCGGTAACTGTGCCGACGCCACCCATGAATACGTCACCGGAGGAAGTGCCAACTGCAATGTTGCCGCCGGGCACTAGCGGTTCAGCCATGGTGGACTGTGCCGGCCCTGCGGAGTAACCACCCGCGCGAAGCGGGTCAAACCGAGATTCCTTTGGCAGCGTGGCCAGGCTCTTGTTGAGTCGTTCGACTGCCGCGTCACTGCCTGAAGCAACCTTCGGTACCCGAAGTTGGGTCGCCTTAGTGCCGGCCAACTTCTTGGACAATTCAGTTGAAGCGCCTTCAAGGTTCGCCCTAGTGATGCGCACTGACGTCGAACCGCTCAAGTCGCCGGCACCTGCGGACTTCATGAAGTCAGCCGGAGTGACGCCGGCAATCGGCAGGTTGTCGGCGTTGAGTCCGTACGCGACTGCGCCGATTAGGCGACCGTCTTGGGCGTAAACCGGCGAACCAGACATGCCGGCCCAGATGCCCGCCGGGCGAGCACCCGAATCGATGCCAGCACCAGACATTCTGAACAGCAACATGTTGCGGCCCTTGCCGAGCGCGTTTTCAATGTTGCCGATGTATTTGCCGGTGAACCCTTCAGGAGTGGTTCCCTTCGTCACGGTCAAGCCGGTGACTTCAGTTTCTGACCCCGCATCAGAATTGAAGGTGTCGACAACCTCTTGCTGCGTGACCATCGGCTGTGTGCCGTCGGTGCAGAAGAACCCATCGACTGGTGGCGCGGCTTGGGCAGCTGGCACGGCCAGTGTCGCCAGCGCGACCCCGGCAATTGTTGCGCCAGACAGCCAGCGCACAGACATTCTTTTCATCAATTTCCCCCATCAGGTGGACTGTTGGTAACGGGGCGTTACGCACCCCAAGAGCCCTGAGGATAACTGGCGATACCGGTCAGCTTTGAAGAGTGCCGCGATATTGCTGCATTTTTTCCATCCACATATCCGGAGCGGCCGACTTGAACGCGCTCATCTGGGCCACTGACTCATGCGGCAGCGCCAAGAATCGACCCTCGTCAATCGCCTTGAGTAATGATTGAGCCGCAACTTCGGCCGCCAGCATTTCGCCGGCCCCGGCGACCGCAGCGTGAGCCAGCCGGACGTCCGGATCATCACTGCCATCAGCCTGATCGACCATCGGCGTCGCGACTCCCATCGGACAAAGCGCACAAACCTGAACGCCTTGATCGCCATAGGTCGCAGCCAACCAAGTGGCAAAGCCAACTGCCGCATGCTTGGTGGCCGAGTACACGGGCGATCCCAACTGCGTCAGCAAGCCCGCCGCCGAAGCAGTGACGGCAAAGACGCCGGGCTGCTCGGGGCTCCAGCGCGGAACTAACGCACGAGCTGCGCGGACGTGGGCCATTACGTTCACCTCCCACGACAGCGCCCAGTCCGACTCTGGGGCGGCTAGTCCAAACCCGTTGAACACGCCCGCGTTCGCAACATAGAGGTCGATGCCACCGAACTCGGCGTCGGCTTTGGCAAGCAACGCCGCGATACCGGCCTCGGCCGCGCAGTCGACGCTCAGCCACGGCTGAGCCAACCTAGTGGCCGCGGCGACCAAGGGTCCTTCGGCAAGATCGACTAGCAGAACTCGATCGCCTCTGGCCACAAGCGCTTCCGCGATCGCCAAACCAATGCCGCCGGCAGCGCCGGTGACGACACAGCGCTTGCTCATCGACTGTTGTGGCGCTTCAGTTCGGCCTTTGCCAGCGAATTCTTGTGAACTTCGTCTGGGCCGTCAGCAAACCGCAGGGTCCGAATCCCGGCGTACATCTGGGCCAGCGGGAAGTCCTGACTGAGCCCGCCGCCACCGTGAACCTGGATCGCCTTGTCGAGCACCCATTGCACCGTTCGCGGCGTGGCGATCTTGATCGCCTGGATTTCGGTGTGCGCGCCCTTGTTGCCGACGGTGTCCATCAGCCAAGCGGTTTTGAGCACCAATAGTCGAAGCTGCTCGATGCGCACCCGAGACTCGGCGATCCAGTCGCGGATGACGCCTTGATCGGCAAGCGGACGGCCGAATGCGACTCGGTCCTGCGCGCGTTCGCACATCAGGTCGATGGCGCGTTCGGCGATGCCAATCGAACGCATGCAATGGTGAATGCGGCCCGGCCCGAGCCTGGCTTGAGCGATGGCGAATCCGTCGCCCTCACCAGCGATCAGGTTGCTGGCCGGCACTCGCACGTTGTTGAACCGTAGTTCTGCATGCCCGCCGTGATCTCGATCGTGGTAGCCGAAGACGTGCATTCCGCGGACCACTTCAACGCCGGGGGTATCACGCGGCACGAGGATCTGCGATTGCTGTCGATGGCGCGATGCGGTCGGATCGGTCTTACCCATCACGATGAAGATTTTGGCGTTCGGGTTCATCGCACCGGTAATCCACCACTTGCGACCGTTGATGACGTACTCGTCGCCGTCACGTTCGATCCTGGTCTCGATATTCGTCGCATCGCTGGAGGCAACGTCCGGCTCGGTCATGGCGAACGCAGATCGAATCTCACCGGCAAGTAGCGGTTCAAGCCACTGTCGCTTCTGCTCAGCGGTGCCGAACTCGTTCAGCACCTCCATGTTCCCAGTGTCTGGAGCCGCGCAGTTGGTCGCCGGCGGCGCCAATTGAATGCTTCGGCCCTGGATTTCGGCTAATGGCGCGTACTGCAAATTCGTCAGGCCAGCACCACCCTCACCGGGCAGGAACAGGTTCCAAAGTCCGCGCTTTTTCGCTTCCGCCTTCAAGTCCTCTACTACCGGCGGTATCGCCCAAGAGTCACTGTCGTAGTTCGCTTGGATTTGCTCGTGTGCCAGCGGTTCGGCTGGATAAACGACCTCAGCCATGAAGTCAGTCATCTTGGACATCAAGCCCAAGGTCACGTCGTCGAAAGCGAAGTCCATTTCAGGCAGCCTCAGCCATCACGTAAACGACCTCGGCGATGCAGGCAGGCTTCTCGACTCCTTCGATCTGGACTACGAAGGTGAAAACAACCTGCGTGCCGATCGCGATGTCGGTGGTTTCCTTCAAGGTTGCCGTTGCGCGTACCCGCGAGTCGACCGGCACCGGGTTCGGGAACCGAACTTTGTTCGCACCGTAGTTGACACCCATAATGACGCTTTTGACCGAATAGATCTGCTCGGCAAATACCGGTAGCAGTGACAAGGTCAGGTAGCCGTGCGCGATGGTTTTGCCAAACGGGCCCTTGGCCGCGAGCTCTGGATCGGTGTGGATCCACTGATGGTCACCGGTGGCCTCGGCGAACTTGTTGATTCGCTCCTGGGTCACGTCGATCCAGTCGCTGGTGCCGATTTCTTGACCGGCAACGGCCTTCAAGTCGGCAAGGGTTTCGAACACGTTCACAGACATTGAGTCTCCTCTGACTAAGCGCTTGCTTAGTGGCACCGTACTCCGGATCGTCGCTTCGGGCAACAGCAAACGGCTTTCTGCCCATCCAAAAATTGTTCGATGGGCTTGGTCAGGCAACCAGTCGGGTGTGACACTGAGTTACGTGAACGATGAACCAGGCCGCCGCCGCGAGCGAATGGAGTTGAAACCGACTCCACAACTACGGCCCGAACGAGTTGTCGCTGGGCTGCTGACCCTCGTCCTAGTCATCGGCGCAAGCTGGGCCCTTTGGAACTACGTCGGCACGAACGTGCTGGGCAAGCATCGCCAGGGCCAGATGGCAACCGCTTTGGCGAAACAGTGGGAAGGCAACCGCAAGGGGGATGCATCGACCGACAAACTTCGCTTCGGTGACGTTTTTGCCGTCATGCAGATCGAGCGCTTTGGCAAAGAGTTCAAGGTTCCGGTAGTCGCCGGAGTTGACGACGTCTCGCTGTCCTCTGGCGTTGGCTGGTTCCCCGACTCACAACGCCCAGGCGAACTCGGGAACTTTGCGGTCGCGGGGCACCGAGTCACCCACGGTCAGCCATTTGGCGACTTCCCAGAACTAAGAGCAGGCGACCTAGTCAAGGTTGAAACCCGGACACACGTATTCACCTACGAACTACAAAACTCCGGCAAAGACTTGACCGTCGGCCACACTGATACGTGGGTTATTCAGCAAGTCCCTGAGGTTGCACGCAAAAAGAAGAACCAGCGCTCAACAACCGAACCCACCGAAGCAATTCTGACGATGACAACTTGCTCAGAAATCTTTCATACCGACAACCGCTCGGTCGTATTCGGCAAACTCGTAAAGACAGAGACCGTCGACCCGTAACGTCGCGCCGAACCGCGCCACTTAGCTAGTGGTTAGATCCGAAACAAGCCAGTCGCCGTCGACCTTGGTCATCTTCACTACAACCGACAGCGCAGCAGGTGTACCGACGACACCGGCGATCGTCCTGTGTTGGTCAACGAAGGCCAGCACCCGGACCGTCGATTCGGAACACTCCTGACCGCACTCCAACGGAGCAACCTCACGCACTACCGCCTGCACATCAATTTTTCGGCCTGTCGCCGTTGCGACCAACTGGGGCGACAGTTCGGTGTACTTCTTGGCGAATGACGTGGTCATCAGTTCAGTTGCCGAATCAAGATCCTTCTCGATCGACGCATATTTATAACCGAGGATCTTCGGCAAAGACTCTGCCGCAACGCCGGTGGCCGCATCATTTGCTTCGGCTTGGCCCGAGGCAGTCGCTTCGGCGCGGTGAATAATAAAGAAAGAAACCAAGGCAAAGATCACTGCTAAAGTCGCAGCCAGCACTAGCAACCTCGACCGGGACACGAGGGTCATTTTCATTTCGACTCCTCGTCGCTTGGCGCCTCGGCCTCGACCGTCACATTGGCGAAGTTATCGACCAACCATTTGCCATTTTCCTTCACCAGTGAAATCCGCCACCGCAACCGCGGTTGGCCGAACTGCAAATTCTCCGGCAGTGTCGTCACGGTAATTGAGGCGAGCGTCTGGGCGCTGTCAGCATCCATGCTCGATATTGCAACCTGATTCACTGACCCTTTGGAAACGATTTTCGTCTCCGCAAAATTGGCCAGCAAATCCTGAGTCGAAGCCTCGAACTGTTCAGCGAGATCGTCGGTGAGCAGCGGTTTGACCTTCTTCACGTACGGGTCCAACTTCGTGACGTCGTACGTATTTATTGCGGCTGCGAATTGCTCGGCAACAGACCGAACTTCCTGGCGGGCGGCTGGATCCTCATAGGGAGCCAACTGCGGCCCCCGGACCAGCAAGATGACCCCGACCACGAGCGAGACGACAGTCAACAAAACAAGTGCGACGTACGGTAACCGCGACCGTTTCAACGGGTCACCGCCGGACCTAGCATCATCCACTTCCAAGACTCCTTGCCAAGGTCAGGCGCCGCGGGGATCGTCGAGGCCTCATTGGTCAACTGCAGTTGACGTGTCGCCACATCGTACGTGCCTAACACCGTTGTATTCGAGGCGCCCGTGGCCGAACTTGACTTGGTCGAACTCGAGGACGAACCACGCGGCGTCGACTTCCCACACGTGAAGGAGCGGTTCCACTTTTCAGCCGAGCGGTCAAACGGAGTTGGCTGCTTCGCGCTTTCGCGATAACCCTTCAAGCACGGCTCGTTTTCGGGCTGAAGCGTCAGGCTCATCCTCGCCGAAAACTGACCTGTTCGAGAATCCTTCGCGATGATCGAGTACGCGCTCTCGACACCATAGGGGGCAATAACCAACACGCCTCGGATGCCATCAAGGTTGGCTTTGACCACCGAGTTCAGTCGGATCGCGTCACTTAGCAGAACTGAAATATCGGCCGCGTTTTCATCAATAACCTTGCGCATCGTGACCGCAGTTGGGGCACCAACGTCAATGGCCTTGCGGATGTCCTTGTCCGAGGAGCGCACCGCTTTAGTCAGATCCCGAAGGTTCGTCGCAAAAGTCTCAATATGATCGGCAGAATCAACCTGAGTCTGCAGAACCGCGTTCGAGTTGCGGATGAGACTGGCTGTCACTTCATATTTCTGGTCAGCGGTGGTGATAAACGACTCGGAGTTAGCGATGATCGAGCGCAGGTCATCTTCGGTGCCCTCGAAGGCCGAACCCAATTCGGAAACGACCGTACTCAAGTCGTCTGGGTTTACCGACCCCAAAAGTGCGTTCACATTCGTCAACAACGTCTGCGCGTCGATCGGAATCTGGGTTCGCTCCCGAGCGACAACCGAGTCCTCGTTCAGGTACGGTCCCGAGTCTGTCTTTGGCTGGAAGTCCAAGAACTGCTCACCAACTGCGGACCGGTTTGCCACCACAACCACGGTATCGGCGGGAATCGGCGGGGCCGAACCGTCGATATGCGCTTCGACTTTGACTCCGTCACCGTCAAGCCACATGTCAACAACTCTGCCGACGCTCACGCCTCGATAAGTCACATCGGCCGTGGTGAAAATGCCACCAGATTCGGCCATTTCAACCGTCACGGTGTAACCGCTGCCGAAGATCCGGTCGACTCGAGCGTAATTGAGCCCAATGAACGTTCCGATCAGCAGCGTGCCGATAACAAAAATTGAGAGTTGGATTCTGACGCGGCGGGTAATCATGGCGCCACCAACGAACCGGCCATCACGCCTGAAATGTCATCGGCAGTAAGCGCCTTCTTCAACTCAGCGCGCTCGGCCTCAGTCATCAACCCAACTGTCTTAGAAAAGTCCGTGTTGAAGTCGATCGACACGTTCATGAAGTGCCCCATTTGGTAGGCGGCTGCTTCCTTTGGTGTTTTACCCAAAAGCGAATCCGGGAACGGGAAAGTTGGCAGGACCTGCAGCGAGGTAACTAGGGAATCACCAGCCGAGGCCAGGTTGTCCAGTACCGGTGCAAGTGCCCGAATATCGGCAACCACTGACGCCTTGCTCTCCACAATCACGTCAGAACCAACAGCGCCCAGATTGGCCAACGAGTCGAGCATTTTGACTAGGTTCGCCCGTTGAGCGTTGACCACCTGCAGCGCTTCTGGCAGGTCGTCTAGGGCCGCATCGATTGCGACTTTCTGGTCGTTTGTCGTCTTGGCCAATCGATCGATCTGTTCGATTGCGCTGACGATTTCGGCTTTGGATTCGTCGGCCACGGCAACGAACTCGTTTAGCCGCTGTACCAGCGCCTTAACATCGGACTCATTTCCAGAAAGTGCGGTATTTAGTTCCCGGCTGATCACTTGCGCCTTGCCCAGCGCGCCGCCGTTAAGCACCAGCGACAGCGAAGCAAGCACCTGTTCAATTTCGGGCGTATGCCCCGAGCGAGCAAGCGGAATCAGGTCGCCGTCTGACAATCGGCCGGTTCCGCCGCCATCCTCGGGCGGCGCGAGTGAAACGAACTTCTCGCCCAAAATTGACGTCTGTCGAATTGCTGCAACTGAGGTGTCCGGGAGCTTTACGTCATCGTTCAGCTTTACGGTGACTTTTGCTTTCCAGCCCTTAAGTTCAATGTCGGTGACACGGCCAACCGTTACGTCGTTGACCTTGACCGCACTCTGCGGAACGAGATCCAGTACGTCATTGAATTCAATCTGGACCGAGTACGGATTCGAGCCCAACGCGGCGCCGCCCGGTAACGGGATATCCCCGACGTCAGAGAAACAGCCCGCAGTGAGCAGAATTGCGCCCAACGATCCGGCCAAAGCCGTCGTCGAAAGGTTCCGGTTGCGCATCACGCCACCCCCATCATCGACGCCAGTGAGTCTGGCGCGCTGGCCGGTGCGACCGCGCCTGCTTTGGCTTTGCCAACTGTCTCTGCCTGTGCGGCCAACTGGGCCAACACGTCAGCGACTGCATAGCAGGCTTCCTCATAGTCCGGATTCTGCGCACTCGCAGCGCTGCAGTACCCGCCGACTTGGTAGGGATCTGTCAGCACGCTGAACTTTCCACTCTTTGAGCCCTTGAGCGAACCACGAGTGTCCAAGGTTCCAGTGGTTGGGTTGTATGCGGTTGCAAGATTGCCAAGCGCGGTCGGCCCGTCTTTGAGGATCTTGGCCAACTGGCTGCGCTGCTTCGCCAAGGAACTAGTCACGTCTGCCAGTCCTTCTACGTTCCTGCGGATTCCAGTCCGGTTCTCCGCGACGTACGTCTGAATCTGCGCCAAGGCCCCGGCCAACTCGCGAACCGCGACCTGCAGGTCGTCACCCTCGTCGGCCAGCACATCAGAAACGCCCGCAAGGCTCGAGTTGAACTCGCGGACGCTCTGATCATTGGTTTCGAGCGCGGAAACAAACTTCTCGATCTTCTCAACCGAGGCGAACATGTCGTCTTTGGACCGGTCTGCCGTCTCGGAGAGTTTCGCAAATTCCTCAATGCTGGTGCGAATCTCCGCGCCCTTGCCATCCAGATTTTTCGCCGAACTCGCGAGTACCTTGCTTAGCGTGCCGTCTTTGTTTACGCCCTCGGGGCCAAGAGTCCGGGCGACTTGGTCGAGCGCGGCGAAAGTCTCATCGAGTTCAGTCGGCACACCTGTGCGTGAGGCATCGAGGTGCGCGCCATCTTTAAGCTTCGGGCCGGTCGTGTAGGCCGGGGCCAGCTGGACGAAACGGTCACCCACTACTGACGGCGAAACAACTACCGCGCGCACATCAGCGGGAATCTTGTACTCGTCATCCCAGACGATTTTTACTCGAACCGTCTTACCGCGAGGCGTTATTTTTGCGACCTTGCCGACGTTGACACCGAGCACCCGCACCATCGACCCCTCGTACAAGGACACCGTGCGATCGAAGTCGACCGTGACCGTGTTTTCTTTCGGGCCCCACACGACGCGAGCCGCGCCAGCGAGCAGGACCACAGCCAAAAGCGCTGCACCGATCTGAACCACTCGGCGCGAGAGTTTGAACTTCCCAATGGCGACGCTCATAGTCCACCCTCCAAGCCCAGGATGCTGAGAAGGTTGTAGATGTAGCCGTCCAGCCAAGGGCCGTTGGACGAATTGTTCGCAACCATCGCGTAATAGGCAGGCAACTGGTCAATTGCCGATTGAATGTTCGTTTCGTTCTTCTGCAAAACAGCGACCACATCCGCGAGCTGGGTTAGCGCGGGTTTTAGGTCTTTGCGAGTTTCATCGACTAGGCCATTGACCTGCTTCGACATATCGGTGACCCCGACAAGAACCGCATGGATCGCATCACGTCGAGCGGTGAGCGCATCAAACAGAACCGTTCCGTCTTCGAAAAGCTTCACAAATTCTGCGTTCCGGTCTGCCAATACTCCCGACACTCCGTCGATGTTCTTAAGGAGAGTTTCGATCTCCTTGTCCCGCGCGGCCAGGTTGGCCGAGAGCTCCGACACACCAGCAACGGCGGACTGGAACTCCTTAGGCGTCTTCGCCGCAATGTCGTCGACCGTTTGCAATGCTGTCGCAAGCTGCTTTTGGTCAATCTCGTTTGAGTTCTCAGTCAGGCCTGAGAAAGCTTGGACAATGTCGTATGGCGCTCGGGTACGCGAAGTCGGAATGACGGCCCCTTTGGCCAGCGTTCCGGTTCCTTCCGGCTCCAAACTCACGTACATCGTGCCCAGCAAGGACTTGATCCGAACTGAGGCGCTCGTCTGGCTCTTGAGCTGATCGCGTTCCTTCTTGACCCGGAAAATGACCCGAACGCGATCACCACGCAGCTCCAGTGCGTCGACCTCGCCAATCAAGACCCCGGCCAGACGGACATCGTCGCCCTTCTTAAGCCCGCCAACTTCGGTGAACTCGGCCGCATACTTTGGGCCGCCACCGATGATCGGCATGCTGCCAACCTGAGTCGCCAGCAGCAACAGGGCTGCAATCACGGCAAGGCTGATTGCACCCACTACCGCAGCGTTGCGCTCACGGAATGGCTTCATGTCCTTCAGCTTTTTCATTTGCACCGTTCCACGCCCGATCCGGTCACCGTGACGCGCTTTGTTGTCTTGAAGGAACGGGTCGATTCCCAGCCATCAACGCCGCTCAGTGCTGGGACCTTTCCGTTCACACCCAAGTCACACACGTAGAAGTTGAAGAAGGAGCCGTACTCCCCGGTCCGGCCCAACCGGTCGATCTTGATGGGCAAAATCGCCAAGGTGCGGTCAAGATCGGCCCGAGCCTGCTTGGTGCCGATCTTGGCGGTAAGCCGGCGAAGGTCACGAATATCGGCGGTGAGCGCCGGGCGTGCTTCGTGCAGCAACCCAGCCGTCTCACCGGTAACCGAGGCAATGTCATCGAGCGATCCGGTCAGGACTCCTCGATCGTTTTTGAGTCCGGTGACTAACTGCTGCAACGTAGAAATGGCAGTCGAAAGTTCGGTATCTCGCTCGTTGAACGAGGTTAGGACTACGGTCAAGTTCTCGATGACCGAACCAATCAACTCGTCACGGTCCGCCAGCGTTTGAGTCAACGAACCGGTATGAGCCAGCAACGATTCAACGGTGCCGCTCTCGCCCTGGAACACTTGGACTAGCTCGTAGGTGAGCTGATTCGTGTCCTCTGGCGAAAGCGCGTCGAAGAGCGGCTGGAAGCCGCCAAACAGGTCGGTCAAATCAAGAGCGGGAGTGGTTTGATCAAGACCAATCGTTTCGCCCGGCTTGAGCCTTGCGGACGACTCTCCTTCGCCCTTGGTCAGAGCGATGTATCGCTGACCGATCATGTTCCGGTACCGCAGCGCCGCGTCGGTGTTCTGAGTCAGTGGCACATCAGAATCAACCCGAATCGTGACTTCTGCGCTTGAGCCGGTCAAGAGTTTTACCGAAGCAACGTTGCCCACTCGAACGCCGGCGATCCGAACGTCATCGCCTTTGACCAGACTGGTTACGTCCGAAAAGACCAACTTGTATTGCTTGGTGTTGCTCAAGGCGACATTTCCGATCAGTACCACCAAGAGCGCAGTCATCAGGCCGGTGACGATCAAGAAGGTCATCAACTTAGCCAGCGCGATGCTAGTTGTGCGATCCAATCCGGTTCGGCTCATGAAAAGCTCACCTCTGCTCCTCTAAGTACCGGCCCAAAAAGCGGCTGAGCTACATCAGGCACATCTTCAGGAGAAACACCTAGCGCAGCACCAACGATCGCATCAATCTGCTCGGCTTCTAGGTCCCCGCCGGCCAATGAGGAAGCAGACGACGACTTCGTCAGCGGCGCACGCTTGCCCAGATCGCTGCTAATGCCAAGGGCTCGAAGTAGATCGTTGTTCAACCCGGGCGCCGGACGAGTCGCGTTGTATTTCGGATTCGGCAAGGTGGCACAGCTTCGTTCTGCTGCTTTGGATCCGCCGGAGACGGAACGGGGCTTGTCTGCTCCGGTGTATTGCCGTGGCGAACGGGCCGCAAATTCGATGCTCACGTGTGCTCGATTGTCACGGAACGTGTTGTCGATTGCTGGCATCAATTGGTCGATGCTCGTCAGCACACACCCCAACGTCGGCGAGTACTCATCCAGCAGTTCAAGGGCAGGACGGGACTCTTTGGACAAGGTGATGAAGTCTGCGCCGGACGAATCGACCAGGTTCTCGGCTGAGGTCGCAAATGCCGCGGTTTCAGTAAACAGCGCTTGTAATTGAGCGCGCTTGGCCGTGATCGTATTTCCGGTGACAACGGCGTTGCTCAACGTCTGGCCGATTTCGGGCATAACGTCCGCATACGTCTGGGCCGTATCTCCGAGCAAGGCGACGTCCTTTACGATCTCGTCGGCCAACGGAGTCATCTTCTTTAGGTACGCAGAGAGCGTCGTTAGCGTCGTGCCAACCGATTCACCATTGCCAGATAGCGCACCGGACACGGCGGTCAAAGTCAACGACAAGTCCTTGGGGTTTAGCGCAGTAAGCAGTGGGTCGAGGTCCACAAGGAGTTCTTCGACTTCGCTCGGCAACTCGCCTTGAACGATCTTGTCGCCAGCCTGAATGGACTTGCCCGTAGAAACCGCACCCGGTCGCAACTCAACAAACTTCTCGCCAAAAAGCGTCTTCGGCACGATGTATGCCTCGACGTTGGCCGGAATGTAGGGCTGCTGAGCCGGGTCGATCTTCGAGTGGATGATCGCTACTCCACCAGCAGACGTGATGCTGTCGACTCGACCGACAATTACGCCTCGAAGTTTTACATCGGCGTTCTCGCTCAGTTGCAGACCAATGCCGTTGCTTTGGATCGTCACCGGAATATCGTCAGAAAACAACTTGGTGAAGGCTGCGTACGTGATGAACACCGATCCGGCGATCAAGCCGATCATCACAACACCCAGCATTCGGACGACGCCGGGTTTATCTAGGGTTGAAGTGCGCGCCATTAGCCAGCCAACCTAACGGTGGTAGTCGTTCCCCAAATTGCCATCGAAATCATCAAGTCGGCAATGTTGATCACGACAATCGAGGTACGCACTGCCCGGCCGACCGCGATACCAACACCAACTGGTCCGCCGCTAGCGAAGTAGCCGTAGTAGCAGTGGATCATGATGACCAATACGGCGAAGATGAGCACCTTCAGGAATGACCACAGGACGTCTTGGGGTGGTAAGAACAGGGAAAAGTAGTGGTCATAAGTACCTGGGCTCTGGCCGTACATCCAGGTCACTGTGAACCTAGTGGCGACATATGAGGCGAGCAGGCCGAGCATGTAGAGCGGGATGATCGCGATCATTCCGGCGACCACTCGAGTCGTGACCAAGTAAGGCAGCGATGGGATCGCCATCACCTCGAGCGCATCTACCTCCTCGGAGATTCGCATCGCGCCGAGCTGGGCGGTAAACCCACAGCCGACGGTGGCCGCAAGCGCGATACCCGCGACGAGCGGAGCAATTTCACGGGTATTGAAGTAGGCGGAGAAGAAGCCCGCAAAGGCGCTCGTTCCGAGTTGCTCCAACGCACTGTGGCCCTGCATGCCGACTTCCATGCCGGTGAAGAAACTCATGGTGACGATGACGCCGACCGTTCCACCGATAATTGCCAAGGCCCCGCGGCCGAAGACAACCTCGGACAGCAGTCGCAAGATTTCCTTTGGATAGGAAACGATTACTCGTGGGATCCAGGCGATAACTCGCAAGTAGAAAGCGAGTTGGTGACCTAGCGCGTCGAGTACCCCGATGGGCGCCGCAGCGGTGTTCTTGATGATTGTCATGTCACAACGCCTTCGCCGGAATGAGCTGGAAGTAGAGCGCGCTCATTACGAAGTTCGCGACGAACAACAGCATGAAGGTGATGACCACCGATTCCATAACCGCTTGGCCGACGCCTTGCGGCCCGCCATCGGCGTGCATCCCTTTATAAGTCGAAACGATTGCGGCGATCAGACCGAACACGAGAGCCTTGGCCATTCCTTGCCAAAGATCTGGAGTCTGGGCCAAGGCAGTGAACGACGCCAAGTAGGCGCCTGGGGTTCCGCCTTGAAGCAGCACGTTGAAGATGTAGCCGCCGACCACACCGACCACGCTGACGAGCCCGTTCAGGAATACCGCGACGAGCATGCAGGCAAGCACCCGCGGCACCACAAGCCGCTGGATGGGGTCGATGCCCAAAACCATCATCGCGTCTAGTTCTTCACGAATCTTTCGAGCACCCAGATCGGCCGCGATAGCCGACCCACCGGCACCGGCAACCATCAACGCCGTGGCAATCGGTCCCGCCTCGCGCAGAACCGCCAAGACAGCAGCCGAGCCGACGAACGATTGGGCACCGAACTGTTGGATGAGGCTGCCAGTCTGCAACGCCACCACTGCACCAAATGGAATCGCCACCAGCGCAATCGGGACGATCGTCACTGACGCGATGAACCACGCCTGCTGAACGAACTCACGGAACTGAAAGGGCCGCTGGAAGATCGCAAAGAAAACGTCCAAGGCGAAAGCGAATAGCTTTCCAGCCGTTGCGAACGGCCCGGCTATCGACTTGACCGCGTTCACGCCACACCGCCCGCCGACAACGACTGCGGGGATGGCGTATGGAAGCCAGAGCCATCGTCGAGGAATGACCCCGGCGGCGGAACGACGCCGTTTGCCGCGCACCATGCACCCGGCTCTGCCTGCGTGGCGCGGCGGCGGCCATCACTTGGCAAAAGCTGCATTGGGATTGGTGGCAAGTCCGGCAGGGTCGAGTGGTCCTCGGCCGCCAGTTCGTCGGCATCCTTCTCTTCGCTCATGCCGATCGGGCCAACGGTCTGCGCATTCAAGAACTGACGAACGGCCGGTTCCTGGCTCGAGAGCAGCATCTCGCGCGGACCAAACATCGACAGGTGACGGTGATAGAGAAGTCCGATGTTGTCTGGCACAGTTCGGGCCGTATTGATGTCGTGAGTAACGATCAAGAAGGTGGCTTCAGTTTCGGCGTTCAGGTCGACCATCAACTGGTTGATGAATGCCGTTCGTACCGGGTCGAGGCCAGAGTCGGGCTCATCGAACAGAATGATTTCGGGGTCGAGCACCAATGCCCGGGCCAGACCTGCACGCTTGCGCATACCGCCGGAGATTTCTCCGGGAAGTTTCATTTCCGCGCCAACCAAACCGACCAACGTCATCTTTTCCATCACGATGTCGGTAATTTCGCGCTCGGTCTTTCGCGTGTGTTCACGCAGCGGGAAGGCGACGTTATCGAAAAGCGTCATCGAGCCGAACATGGCGCCGTCCTGGAATAGCACACCGAACAGCTTGCGGATCTCATACAGGTCACGCTCGCTGCAGGTCGCGATATCGGTGCCCTCAATGAAGATGTGGCCCTCGTCGGGCTTGATCAGACCGATCAGTGCCTTTAGGAACACTGACTTGCCGGTACCCGAAGGGCCAAGCATGACGTTGATCTGCCCAGCGGGAAGAGTCAGGGAGACGTCTTTCCAGATCGTCTGGCGGCCGAAGGCTTTGCTCAGTCCTTCAACGCGTACTTCGACTCCCATCAGGGCTCCTTCTAAGGCTAAGACCCGGCAAATGCTGGGCTAAAACGTGGGCTTCTCAGGCCTCAACACGGCGATGAGAACGGACATAAAGTGCGACTCGCAAGACAGCTAGAGCACCGAGCAAGCCAAGAATTCCTGCCCCTAACGACGAACCAGTTGCCGGCAGTTCAGAGGTTTGGTAATTCACCGAGTCAACGTCTTGTCCGGTTGTTACCGATCCCGAACTGAGTCCCTCAGCGCTGACTCCGTATTCGGGTCCGTCGACGATGACGGTGTTTGCATCGGGGTTGGTCGGATCAATGAAGTCAGGGTCGGTACCGCCACCTGGGTTTTGGGTGGGCGTAGTCGACGGCTCGTCGGTGTCGCTGGCTGGCAGCGGGCATGAAGCCTCAGAACAACCGTTTCCAATGGGAATTGTGCCGATCACACGAGCGTCCCGTGCGTTCGAATCACGCGTGCAATTTAGATCAGCTTCCGCGATGGAATCTAGGACCGGCGGATCCATCACCGAATGCAGAACGAATGTTGGTGGCATCTGGACATAGATCAGGCCATCACCGTTTGGTGCGCTCGGCACCGAAACGGCCCCAACCTTTCCATTTGCCACGATCGAAACTTCACTATCGGCAACCAACGGGACCCAGTTCTTAACGATCAGGTCCTTGACCGGCTCAACCCGCCGGTCAATCTGCTTTCCGCCGACGCCGACCGCCTGCAAAATCACATCGGACGTGGACGAGCCTTTGACTCGCTCAACCTTCATGTTTTTCATCATCCGATTGACCAACTTCGGCGGCATGAACAAAGTCAACTCAGAATCAGTGGCCGGAACGGTCGAACCAGCGGTCACCTTGTTAGGCAAAGTCGTCTTGGCCGTTACATAAAACTGCTGCGGGCCCTGAAGTGACTGGTTGATCGTCGGGTTGGTCGCCTTACAGGTGTAACCAACCCTGGTGATCGTCACGTCTTGCGCAGACGCGGGCGCGGCAGTAAATAGCTGGAAGCCAGCAGCCAGCAACCCCGCAGCGACTGCTAACCGCAGTCCCCTCTGCGCAGCTGTGAAAATCTCTTGCATCCGGCTCCCCCTAGAAGCTGGTTTATTTGAACTCCTGAGCCACCCAAACTCAGGACAAGTCGGAAAACTGTAACCCGAAGTTGCATTGTGATGCAAACCACTTTTACAAAATTTCGAGCATCCGCCAGAAAGCCTGAAGTGTTTGCTAATGCACAACGGCCAAATTCTCGGACTCGGAGCAGAAGCGGAGAGGCAACCGACTGGTTACCTCTCCGCTTTCAAACTCCTGATCAGGTTGACCGATCAGCAGCTGACTACTGTCGCGTGCGACGCCTCCAGAACAACAAGCCGGCACCCGAAACGATGGCCAATGCGCCAAGCACCCCGATTGCAAAACTGGGGCCACCGGTAGATGCCAGTACTTCTTCTTCGTAATAGACATCTTCGGTGTCGCTGGCAGCTACCTCGAACTGTGCCGCAGCAAGTACCCGCCCGTTTTGGCTGATGATCAGCGTGTGCTGCCCTGGCGTTGCATTTGCCGGAATGGTGACACTGATCTGGTTAGCGCCAGAAACCGTCTTGGTTCCCAAGTTGACCGGCGTGGAGTGCATGACCGCCTGAACCTGTTGTCCCGCCCAACCGTAAGGGAAGCGAACGGTCATCGATTCGCCCGCGACCACCGAGTCGGGCACCTGGATCTCCACGGTTTCTGGGCCAGGTGTTGGAATCGTGGTCGGGGTTGTTGTGGGCGCCGTCGTTGGAACCGTGGTCGGCTCGGTCGTTGGAACCGTCGTTGGAACCGTGGTCGGTTCCGTAGTCGGCTCGGTCGTGGGCTCGCTGGTCGGCCCGGTCGTTGGCTCTGCCGGAGCAGGGACAACCGGGATCGCACCCAAGGCCAGATC
>Ga0116169_1000096_pt1 | contig 95828 bp, 87 predicted proteins | sample AD_UKC130_MetaG_FD_89796 | JGI IMG/M metagenome (GOLD analysis project Ga0116169, IMG submission 89796) | Active sludge microbial communities of municipal wastewater-treating anaerobic digesters from Canada - AD_UKC130_MetaG | ecosystem: Engineered > Bioreactor > Anaerobic > Digestate | place...
AGCGGCGGCGAAGCCTTTACCCTTGAAGGGCGACTGGGGAGATGGATAATTACAATGGTGGTGTTCAAGGTTACCTAGCTGAGGAATTTTACACATAAATTAGGACTTGATCTTTTATCAAGCGGATCACAGGGCAAATGGCGGTTGTTTCTATGTAAATTATTGCAATAATTTATAAATAATAGCGAGGCAGCGAAAAATGTCGGTGGAATTGATTTATGATAAAAACCGGGTAATATTGCGGAATGTTAATAACTTCGACTTTGAGCAGACCTTCGATTGCGGGCAGTGTTTCAGGTGGAGGAGGCTTGAGAACGGAAACTGGCTGGGGATCGTAAGGGGGCTGGTGGCAGAGGCTGAAAGAAACGGCCGCGATATTGTCTTCCATAACATGACGCCGGTCGACTTCTCCGGGGTATGGCATGACTACTTTGATCTTGGCCGTGACTATGATGCTGTCCAGCGGAAGCTTTCCGAAAATGATCCGGTAATGAGAAAAGCCATTGCCTTCGCGCCAGGGTTAAGGCTGTTGAAACAGGATTTCTTTGAAACCCTCATATCTTTTATCATCTCACAGAACAACAACATACCGAGAATAAGAAGGATTATTGAATGCCTGTCAGAGAATTACGGGAAGCCCGTGGAATACAATGGGCGGATCCTGTACTCCTTCCCGGAAGCAAAGACGCTGGCTGCCCTTTCGGAAGAATCCCTCGGATGCATCAGGGCAGGTTACAGGGCCAAGTACATCATTTGCGCGTCCCGGCAGGCGCTGGATCTTGATCCTGGCGCTTTATCCGGCATGGATTCCTCCGATGTGCGGGAGGAGCTTCTGAAGTTCTATGGTGTTGGCAGGAAGGTGGCGGACTGCATCGGGCTCTTCAGCGGGCTTATTCCCGACGCCTTCCCGGTGGACAGGTGGGTAAGGCGCGTAATGGCCGTTTTGTACCCGGAAAGCGGGAGAACCAATGAAGAAATCGCAGACTTTGCCCGCAGGAAGTTTGGACCGCTGGCCGGCATAGCCCAGCAATACCTGTTTTACTATGCAAGGGAAAACCGTATAGGCATTGACGGAACGGATGATCCGTGACCTTGTCCCATTCTGTTTCATCCATTTATCCCATCCCGTTTACAAGGACTTTAAACCTGTATCGGAAGAAGAATCCATATTTCCTCCCTGCTTTTCAATTCTTTGTTACAGTTTTGGGATGCATTTTGTTTACCCTGTTATAACATAAAATGCAGACGATTATATCTGAAAAGATTTATGGATTTTATTTACTTTGCCGGGAATTATGCTAATATATATAGTAAAGCATGGAAATTATGATTTATTCAGGATTATAAAATGAGTAAGGCAATAAAGGAGCAGGGTATTATGGTAAGAAAAAAGCGATATTCTCCCGTTTTTTTGCTCATGATCCTTTTTGTCTGCCTGGCCCTTGTGCTGACCGGATGTTCAAGGAGGACCGCAGGGACGGGAGGCGATGACGACCCGGAGAATACCCCGGAAGCAGTTGAAACCGAAACACCTTCACCTGAAGCTACCCCGACTTCATCACCCGATCCGAGCCCCGACCCTGTCACAGGTAGTGGACTTGATGTGAACCAGGTCAGGGTGTTCATGGACAGGAACCACCAGGATGAAAACGTGCTGGGCTGCTTTATTGAGGATTTTGACAGGGATGGCTCCGATGAAGCCGTGGTTGTGGCAGGAAGTTCCGATGATGATATATCAGGTTTTTATGTCCTCCGGCTCAAGGATGGCATATTGAGCCAGGTGGGTGAGTTGTCTGGTAATGACAACGGCTATTCGATAAGGAAAATAGAACCGGTTCGCTTTGCTGAAACCGATTTGACCTTTATCTGCGTTGAACTGACCAATTGGGTATCGCTGAGCGGTTTTGCCATCTATGAGATTTATGGGGAAGGGGTCCTTCAGTTGTTCGTCGCGGCTTCACCAACCGGCGCCGGGGAAGACGCGCTGCTTGATCTTGATGATGACGGGATCTATGACGGTTTTTATCAGAGAAGATGGAGCTATGACGTTTTCTATTATCCGATACACAGGCAGTTTCTCTGGATTGACGGCCTTCTCTACCCGGACATCTGCGATATAGAGCTTCCCGGGTACCCCGACGCCATTGAAGGTGTCATAACCGAATACCTTATCCTGAGCACCCTGGCCCTTGAAAACTGCCCGGCAGCCGATGACCGGATGGCCATGCTTTGCCCCAACCCCCCCGACATTGTGGTGCAAGACTCCCTGAGAGATCTATATCATGCGCTGAGCAACGAAGTTCTTGAGCTTGATGAAGGGTTGGGATTTGAGATCAGCCAGGAAGGGGATTCTGCCGAAGTACGGGTTTACGGCGCCGATTACTACGGGCAGGTGCATGAATTCACCTTCTCCATGGTCAGAAAAGACTACGGCTGGTGCATTGAAAGCATAAACTGATTGCCGCATGATACATCCTTACAGCTTGGCGGAAGGAATAATAAAGAGACTGTCACGCATGACAGTCTCTTTTTTGGTGACCCCAAGGGGATTCGAACCCCTGTTACGGCCTTGAAAGGGCCGTGTCTTAACCACTTGACCATGGGGCCTCAATTGGTAGCGGCGGTCGGATTTGAACCAACGACACTGCGGGTATGAACCGCATGCTCTAGCCACCTGAGCTACGCCGCCATGATTCCCGCGTTTCAACGCGCTTTTATAGTATAGCAAAGTCATGAAAGGGCGTCAATACTTTTTTAGTACCATTTCAGGCCGTTTCGGGCAGGGTCCGGCAGCAGTCCCAAACGGAACAAAATGCTGTCCGGTACGCTCAGCACCCGGCGCCTTGGGGCAGATGGCAAGGGCAGGTCCGCCGGCCCGGTCATTGCCGGGACAATATGGTTATGATCGGGTTTCATCCTAATATAATTAAGTAAGAGAAAGATTCCATGGATCAAGGTGGAGGCGGCTGTTTTGAAGATCAAGATCTTTTCCGGGGATGATGTCAGAACCCTGGAGACCATGGTGAACCGTTTTATCAGCAAAAAGCAGGTAATCGCGCTGAAACAGTCCGAATCGGTGGACAGCAACAACCGATGGAGGCTGACCATCACGGTTTTTTATGATGACTGCTACAGCTATGATTATGTAGATGAAGCATTCTTCAACAACACGTCGGTATGAATGTATCTTTCCCGGTTTCCCCGCGACAGGCCGCCTGCTTTGCTCTGAACTATTTGTCGCGCAACTGCGTATCATGATTATGTGTACAAACCTATGACACCATTTCGGGGGAGGATATGAAAGTTCTGATACTATGCGGCGGCCGGGGTATGAGGATGCACGAGCTGACCAGGGATATGCCAAAACCGCTCGTTCCCATAGCCGGCATGCCGATGCTCTGGCATATCATGAAGCTTTACAAGCATTATGGCTTTGATGATTTCATACTGCTGCTGGGTTACAGGGGAGACAGGATCAAGGAGTACTTTATGGATTACCCCTGGAAAAACCACAGCTTTATTCTTGATACCGAAAACAGCCGCATCACGCTTCTGGAAAAGGCCGAGGACTGGAAGATCACGTTCCTGGACACGGGCCTGGATAACCTGACCGGAGACAGGATCAGACAAGCGAAGGATTTCATTGGAAACGAAACATTTATGGCTACCTATGGGGATGGCCTGTCCGATATCAACCTTCGCAGGCTTCTGGCCTTTCACAGGGAAAAAGGCCTGGTTGCCACCGTTACAGGGATCAACAAGAAAAGCCAGTACGGCACCATGACGGTCCGGGATGGGATCGCCGATTCCTTTGCGGAAAAGGAAGGCCGGGAAGGTATTATCAACGGCGGCTTTTTTGTTTTTGAACCCGGCGTGTTCGACTACCTGTCCGCCGTTGTGCCAAACAGCCTTGAGAGGAACGCCCTGGCGGACCTGTCAAGGGACGGGCAGCTGGCTGTCTATTTGCATGACGGGTTCTGGTATGCCTGCGATACCTACTATGACATCATGACCATGAACAGGATGGCCGAGAACGGCATGGATCATTGGAGGGTTTGGAAATGAGCGGTTTTTGGAATGGAAGGCCGGTTTTTGTTACCGGCTGTACAGGTTTTTTGGGAAGCCATCTGGTAAAAACGCTGAAAGAAGAAGGAGCGGTCGTAACAGGCCTTGTACGGGACAGGACGGCACGCTCCGATATTTTGGGCGATGATGCGGATATCAGCCTGGTCCATGGATCACTGGAGGATTATCCCGTCTTGGAGCGGGTCCTGAACGAATATGAGATAGATACCGTATTCCATGTAGGGGCGCAGGCCATAGTCGGGACGGCCAACCGCAACCCCCTGTCCACCTTTGAGGCCAATATTCGCGGTACCTGGAATGTGCTGGAGGCCTGCAGGAGGAACCCGCTGGTCCGGAGGATCGTCGTGGCTTCCAGCGACAAGGCATACGGGGATCAGGCGGTCCTGCCATACAACGAGGATATGCCGCTTATGGGCAGGCACCCCTATGACGTGTCAAAAAGCTGCGCAGACCTGATTGCTCAGGCTTATCATAAAACATACGGGCTTCCGGTCTGCATAACCCGCTGCGGCAATCTTTTCGGAGAGGGGGATACCAACTTCAGCAGGATAATCCCCCAGACCATCCGAAGCATAATCAGGGGGGAGGCGCCGATTATCCGCAGCGACGGAACCTATATCAGGGATTATTTTTATGTGGGGGACGCGGTAAGCGCCTATATGCTCCTGGCCGAAAAGATGGAAAGCAAAGGGCTCTTCGGCGAAGCCTTCAACTTCAGCAACGAGGTCCAGGTCACGGTGTTGGAACTGGTCCGCAGGATCCTTGACATAATGGGCTCGGACCTGGAGCCGGTTATCCTGAACCAGGCAGGCAATGAGATCAGGCACCAGTACCTTGACGCATCAAAGTCTAAAAGGCTCTTGGGGTGGGCGCCGGGATACAGCCTTGATGAAGGGCTCAGGAGAACAATCGAATGGTACAAGGCATATTTTGCAAAAATCAGCTTCAATGGCGCTTCGGAGAGTGACGCGGTATGAAGGAACAGGTCTTTTGCACAGTGATTTCCAGGTTCAGGCTCTACCAGGCCATTGCCCTGTTCTGCTCGCTGAATGAGGTTATAAAGAACCATATAATCTATGTGCTCTGCGTGGACGACGAAACGCACCGGCTCATCAGCAGGATGGGCTGGCAGCGCATAAGGCTGCTTCATATATGCGAACTCAGGAACGAACCCCTGGACCGGCTCAAAAAAAACCGCAGGATAAACGAGTATTGCTGGACGCTGAAGCCGCTCCTGATCGAGGCGGTATTTTCACGCGACCCCGATATTGACAGGGTGACCTTCGTGGATGCGGATCTCTTTTTCTTTTCAGATCCGTCTGTTATATTCGGAAACCAGCCCCACTGTTCGGTGCTGCTGTCCCGCGGAGATATAGTCATCCCGTCCCTTGAGCCCGAAAACAAGAAAAAACTCCAGGCCCTTTTAGGCAGGTACAATTCGGGGTTCATCAGCTTCAAACGTGATGAAACAGGCCTTGAATGCCTCAGATGGTGGAAGACTCGCTGCCTGGAGTCCTGTGTAAGCAAGCCCGAGGCAGGCCTTTTCGGCGACCAGAAATACCTGGACGACATGCCCCTGAAATTCCCGAATGTTTGCGAGATCCAGACCCCGGGCGTCAATATCGGCCACTGGAACCGCGCCCTGTATCATTACTCGATTGTCGACGGAAAGATCATGGCAGGCGGGGACAGGCTGATCTGTTATCATTTCAGCGGTTTCAGGGTGCTTAAGGGCAACAGGATAATAATGATCCATGAGCAGAAATCGGTTGATCCGCCGTTTTTCTACTACATTTACCTCCACATCCTGCAGGATGTAATACGCAAAATAAGCCTTATAGATCCCGGATTCGACGGCTGTTCGGATGCCCAGGACCTGGCGAGGAAGGAGAGTGAAAAGAATTGAGAGCGAGCATTATAATACCCTCCTGGAATGCCAGGGAAAGGCTGTACCTTAACCTCGTGGCGCTGAACAACCAGGATTACCAGGGCGACGATGTGGAGATCATCGTGGTGGACAACGGGTCCAATGACCGCACCATGGATATGTTGAATGATTTCAAGGCAAGGTTTCCCATGAGGGTTATCCGCCTTGAGGAAAACCGGGGCATCGCGCGCGGGCGCAACCAGGGCATACTTGAAGCCCAGGGCGACATACTCATATTTCATGACAGCGATATGATCGCCTCAAGGGACTTTGTAAGCAAGCATATCCAGGCCCATGAGAAGGAGGATGGCCTGGTAGTCTGCGGCCTGTTCTGGAAGCGCATCTATTCCTATTTCTACAAAAGGTTCAGCCTTGAGCAGATGGCAAGATTCGAGCGAATAACCGGGAATGTAAGGGAACCCGGCAACCCGCCCCAGGACCGGACGCCCCTCATATCCGAAGCCGATGTGCTGGACGAAAGCTACATGAAATACAGCTTTGACCTTGACCTTCCATTCATCGTGGACCTGAAGCAGGTGCTGAAGAAATACGGAAGTTCCCTTGAGGGATATAACCTGCCCTGGCGCTTTTTCATAACCAACAACCTTTCGGCGCCCAGGGACAGGGTGCTGGGCGTGGGTATGTTTGACGAAGGCATTGTCCGGTACGGCTATGAAGATTACGACCTGGGCATCAGGCTGTTCAAGGACGGATGCCGGTTTGTAATGGCGGAGGATATCATGAGCTGCCACCAGGAGCATCCTGCCAACTTCACCTGGGTGGACGTGGTGGAGAACGTGACATATATCTGCGAGAAGTATAACCATATCTATTTCCTGGATATGCAGATGGTCTGTCTCCAGGAAGCATTGAAGACCGACTCCGGCAGGATCAACCTTGTGGCTGGCGATATAAACCGGCTGCTGCCGGAGAAGGAGAGCCACCAGATCCTGCGGGTGTTTCTCGAACTGCTTAATATTATACGGAAGAGCCGCTACAAGCCCTATAAAGGACCGTCACCGGAAACCATACTGGGCGTCGCCGACAATATCCCGCTCATCATCCGCCAGACAAGGGAATGGATTGATGCGGGCAAGGCGATACATTTTGTCGGGATGCTCCGCGATCTTTTGAAGATGGCTCTCAACATCGAACTGGGACCCAGGATAGGCCTGAATATATAGACAGGGAGTTTTGCGTATGGATGCTTACCACTTTACCACCGTTGTTTCCAGGGACCACCTGTACAAGTTCCTTGCCATGAATTCCTCACTGCAGGAGAACGCCGGAGACTACAAACTGTATGTGCTGTGCGCCGATGACGAGGTATATGATGTTCTCCGGGCGATCCCGTTCAGAAACATTGTTTTGTTACGGCTCCAGGAGATTGAGGACGAAACGCTTCGTGAAGCCAGGGCCAACCGGCTGTTCCATGCATATTGCTGGACCCTGAAGCCCGTGTTTCTGAACCATGTGCTGCAATTCTTTCCCGACGCGCATTATTTCGCCCATCTCGACGCGGACCTCTTCTTTTTCTCGAATCCCGCCGCCATCTTTGCGGAAAAGCCTGACGCATCCCTGTACCTGACCCACCACAGGAACTCGAAGAACTTCGAGCACTTCTACGCCATCACCGGTATCTATAATACCGGGTTTGTGGGGTGCAGGAGGGACGGCACAAGCCTTGCCGCCATAAAAGAGTGGGCGGAAAAATGCATAGCCCACTGCCCCATCAAGGAAGAACCGCAGCGAAGGCTGTTCGGCGACCAGAGGTACGTGGAGGACTGGCCCGGAAAGTACGAAAACCTACATATAGTGACATCCATCGGGGCAAACGCCGCCCTGTGGAACATCACAAACTACAGGGTAAGCAGGAAAGGCGGCCAGGTCCTTCTTAACAATGTCCCGCTGATCTTCTACCATTTCTCGGGGCTCTCCATCATAAGCCGGTATGAGTTCAACCTGTGCTGGTACTACCATATCAATGATGATAAGGTGGTATCGCTGATCTACCACCCATACCTTGAAAGGCTCTCCGCCGCCATCGGCGGGGTAAAAGAATTCTTCCCTTGGTTCAAATGGGGCTTCTCCGACCGCAAGTCGGTGCCCAATACGCATTTCTATGTATTAGGCTAGCCAGGGGGACGGTTCCTCTGGCTAGCCCGGTGAGCCAAACCAGAGGAACCGTCCCCCTGGCTAGTCTAACCGGGGAATTAAATGAAAATTGCTGTTTTAGGTGCAATGGCAGTTTGGTACGCCATCATTGCGCCGGAAAATTGTGTATGTTATGCTAAAGGCGTTACATACTAGAGCAGCGGATGGGGCGCTGCGCGCGAAAAGGTAAGGCGATGAAGGAGAGAATCTACACCATTCCCATCACAGAGGCATTTGACCAGGATTCGGAATGCCCCCTGTGCATATGTGAAAAGAAGCTGGAGAACGACGCCCTGGAATATACCCTCGGCCCGTCCCTGATGGAGCCCGACAGCAGGATCGAAACCAACAGGATGGGCTTTTGCGCGCTTCATTTCACGAAGCTTTACAACATGCAGCAAAGCCGCCTGGGACTGGGGCTTATAATCGAAACCCACCTGGCAGAGCAGGAAGCCATCATTGAGAAAATGTACGGCAAGTACTCGGACCTGCTTGAGCAGGAAAGCCGGAAGGGCATGCTTGAAGCGGCCATGGACCGGCTGTCGGGAAAGGCGGCCGGCACGGCGCGGTTTTCGGAAGAACTGCTCGGCCACCTGGATGCCCTGGAGAAATCCTGTGCCATATGCAGCAGGATAGGGAACAATATGGACAGGTTTGTTGAAACAATCCTCTACCTGTTTTTCAGGGAGAGCGATTTTCGGCAGAAGTTCGAGTCTTCCAGGGGCTTCTGCCTCAAGCACATGAAAGCCCTGATCCAGGGAAGCAAAAAAGAGCTTAGCCCCTGGAAACAGGCCGAGTTTATAAAAACCCTGCTCCCGCTCCAGATCAGGCATCTGAAACGGGTGCAGGAGGAGGTTACCCACTTTACCGAAATGTTTGACTACAAAAAGCAGGACGGGGACTGGAAGAACTCACGGGACGCCGTGCCCAGGAGCATTGAAAAGATCTGCGGCCCCTGCGACCTGCAAAGGTGATGCAAGCAAAGTACGATACACAGGAGATGGACGAGCCATGAAAAAATATACCTACAATGACCTTTTAGACATAATGACAAAACTCAGGAGCCCCGGGGGATGCCCGTGGGACAGGGAACAGGACCATAAGACCCTGAAAAGATACCTGATAGAGGAGGCCTATGAGGTCCTTGAAGCCATAGACCTGGAAAACCCGGACATGCTCTGCGATGAACTGGGAGATCTCCTGCTGCAGGTGGTGTTCCATGCCCAAATAGCAAAAGAAAACGGCCAGTTTGACATGGATGATGTGGTCCACGGCGTCAGCAGCAAGATGATCCACCGCCACCGCCATGTATTCGGGGAGGAAGAGGCCGAAACAGCCGATGACGTCATAAGGATCTGGGAGGAGATAAAGAAGGAAGAGAAGGGGCAGGAAACCCAGACAAAGGTTTTGAAGGGCGTGCCGGGAAACCTTCCGGCCCTGATGAGGAGCTACAAGGTCCAGGAAAAGGCCGCCCAGGTGGGCTTTGACTGGGACAAAGCGGAGGATGCCTTCAAGAAGCTGGAGGAAGAGGTCCAGGAACTGAAAAGGGCCTGCGAGAGCAGGAACCAGGCTGAGATTGAAGAGGAACTGGGCGACCTGCTTTTTGCCGTGGTCAATGTAGCCCGGTTTTACAAGGTTCAGCCCGAACTGGCCCTTACAGCCACCATCAACAAGTTCATCAAGAGGTTTGAGTATGTTGAGACCACAAGTGCGCAGCAGGGCAAAAAGCTTGAAGAGATGACCCTTGAGGAGATGGACGCCCTGTGGGATGACTGCAAGAGGAAGGAACGCGACACGGCTTCCGAATAAAGCCTGAAAGGAGCGGCAGCTATGCGGATAGACAAGTTTTTGAAGGTCAGCAGGATAATCAAGAGAAGGACCCTTGCCAACGAAGCCTGCAGCAGGGAAAAGGTGTCGATAAACGGCAGGACGGCAAAGCCGGGTACCGAGGTAAAGCCGGGGGACATAGTTGAAATCAGGTTCGGCGAGAACATCACAAGGCTGAGGGTCCTGAAAACGACCGAACACGTCAGAAAAGAAGAAAGCAGCGATATGTACGAGCTTCTGTAACCGGTACAGAAGCTCTTTTATTCAGCCGTACTTATGCCGAACCCGATGCCGGTAGCATAACCCGTCGAGCCTTCGCATAATATCAAACGACGGCATAGCGGAGCCTTATCCTGGCGTACTTGTGGGAGGTGCTGTTATGGTTGAAGACCGAAAAACCTTTGAGCAGAACATAATCCTTAAAGACAGAAGACGGCTCATGGTTTCAGGGGTCCGGCACGTGGAGAGCTTCAACGAGGAATGCATAGTCCTTGATACCGAAAACGGGGTATTGATTATTCGGGGAGCCGGGCTGCACATCAACAAACTCAGCGTTGAAACGTCCGAACTGGATGTGGAGGGAGATATTTGTGCAATGGAGTACCTGGACGGTGGAGTACCGCAAAGAAAAGGAGGCTTCTTTTCGGGGCTTTTCAGATAGAAAGGCGGCACGTTGAATGATCACAAGCGCGGGATATGAACTGGCTGCGGTTGCCGGCGCCATGGCCTGCGGGATATTGCTGGCGTTCCTGTATGATCTTTTCCGCATTAAAAGGCGCTTCGTCAGGACATCGGCAGTTTTTATCCATATTGAAGACATCCTGTTTTGGCTGATTGCGGCCATTATTGTTTTTCTGGCTTCCTATATCATCAGCAGCGGGGAGACGAGATTCTATTTCTTCCTGGGCATATTTTCGGGTGTACTCATCTATTTTGCCCTTCTGAGCAGGCTAGTGACATGGGCCGTAACAGGGCTTATCCAGGTGGTCCTGTGGCCTTTCAGGCAGCTTATCCGCCTTTTGACTCCCGCTTTCCGGGCTTTGACGGATAAAGCGGGAAAATTGCTGGGCAGAGCCCGCGACAGGGCTGCCATCAGCGCCTACCGTGTCAGGGTCGATTTCAGGCGCCTTAAAAATGCCATGACCAGGAAATGAGAGGCAACGTTACAATTCGGCGTCAGTGTGGTATAATTCTATTGACGGGGTTCGGTTAACCCGTACCGTTTACAAAGGATAAACCGGGTGAAGAAAGTGGCGATAAGGCGCAAAAGAAAAAGCGGATGGTGGATAGTGCCTCTCCTGGCTGTGGCGTTTGTATATACGGCCTTTACGGTGTATTCCCAATCCAGGGAGATGTATGCCATCCGTATTGAAATGAAGGAGGTCCAAAAGCGCATCGACAGGGAAAAGGCCCTGAAGCAGGAACTCCTTAAGCAGAAGGATCAAATGAACAGCGACGAGAGCATAGAGAAGATAGCCCGGGAGAAGCTGGGCATGGTAAAGGACGGGGAAAGGATCTTCGTGGACATAAACCAGTAACGGAGACGGCCAATAACATATAAAAAGATTCCATTTATAGCAATGGAATCTTTTTTAATGCCTTTATCATTGATTGATTGCCCTGCCCGCGCTCAAGACGGCAGGCATATTATCTGTCAGCCCTGTTTCGAAACGATCTTTGCCCAGGTGTCCTTGAGGGTCACCGTCCTGTTGAATACCGGGCAGCCCGGGCGGCTGTCCTTGCTGTCCATGCAGAAGTAGCCTATTCTAAGGAACTGGAAGCGGTCGCCGGGTTTTGCATTCCTGAGGGACGGTTCCAGCTTCGCGCCCTTGATGACCACGAGGGACTCAGGATTTATAAAATCCTTGTAATCCTTGTCATCCGGGATATCATCCGGGTTTTCAACGGTGAAGAGCTTGTCATATAGCCTTACTTCGGCATCAATGGCGTGACCTGCCGATACCCAGTGGATGGTCCCCTTCACCTTGCGGCCATCGGGGGATTCCCCACCGCGGGAAGCGGGGTCATAGACTGCCCGGACCAGCGTTACCCGGCCGTTTTCATCGGTTTCGTACCCGGTGCATTTAATGAAATATGCGTTTTTCAGCCTGACCTCCCCGCCGGGCTTAAGCCTGAAATACTTGGGAGGCGGGTCTATCTCAAAATCGTCGCGCTCGATGAAGATCTCCCTTGAGAAGGGGACTTTGCGGGTCCCTCTTTCGGGCTGTTCGGGGTTGATCTCCACATCGAATTCCTCAGTTTGGTCCTCGGGATAATTCTCAATAACAACCTTAAGCGGGTTTATTACCGCCATGACCCTGTCCGCCCTCTTGTTCAGGTCTTCGCGGACACAATACTCCAAAAGCCCCCAATCGGCAACGCTGAGAGTCTTGGAAACGCCGATGAGATCGATGAACCTGCGGATGGATTCGGGGGTAAATCCACGCCTTCTGAGGGCGCACAGCGTGGGCATCCTCGGATCGTCCCATCCGTCCACGTATCCCATCTCAACCAGTTCACGGAGCTTTCTCTTGCTCATCACCGTGTAGTTGATGTTGAGCCTTGAAAATTCATACTGGCGCGGCGGGTTGGGGATCTCCAGCTTCTCCAGGAACCAGTCGTAAAGCGGCCGATGATCTGCGTACTCCATGGAACACAGGGAATGGGTGATGCCCTCTATGGCATCCTGGAGAGGATGGGCGAAGTCATACATGGGATAGATGCACCACTGGGTTCCGGTGCGGTGGTGCGGTTCCTTCTTTATCCGGTAAATAACGGGATCACGCATGTTGAGGTTGGGAGAGGCCATGTCGATCTTGGCCCTTAAGGTCTTCTCCCCGCTTTCAAACTCACCGTTCCTCATACGCTCGAAGAGATCAAGGTTCTCCTCGATGCTCCTGTTGCGGCATGGACTTTCCTTTCCGGGTTCCGTCAGGGTTCCCCGGTATTCCCGCATTACCTCGGGTGAAAGGTCGTCCACATAGGCCAGCCCTTTCTTAATGAGCTGAACAGCGTATTGGTATATTTGTTCGCTGTAATCGGAGCCGTAATGGATCCTGTCCCCGAAATCAAAGCCCATCCAGCGGATGTCTTCTATAATGGCATCCACGTACTCGGTATCTTCCTTTGAGGGGTTGGTGTCGTCAAAGCGCAGGTTGCATCTGCCGCCATATTTTTCTGCCATGCCGAAATCCACGCACATGGCCTTGGTATGGCCGATATGGAGATAGCCGTTGGGCTCGGGCGGGAAACGGGTAATCACTTCTTTTACCCTTCCGGTCTCCAGGTCCTTTTCAATGATTTCCTCGATAAAATTCTTCGGTCTTTTGTCCATGTCTTCCATACATTAATCCCTGTCCTTCAGCGTTTGTTAAGGTTATCAGAGGCTGAAAATCGGTTGTATTTTCAGCCTCTGGTCTCAATGGGTATTATAAGCCAATGCATGGATAAAGTAAACATGGCTCAGAGTTTCTCGTTCTCATAATATGGTATGAGCTGGCGTGTTATCATGGTTCCGATACCCTTGTTGGTGAAAATCTCGAGCAGGATGCAGTGGGGTATTCTTCCGTCAATGATATGGGTCCGGCCGACTCCGGCCTCGAGGGCGCTTATGCAGCCCAGCACCTTTGGAATCATCCCGCCCACGATGGTGCCTTCGTCGATCATCCGGTATACCTCATCGCTGGTGATGACATGGATGACCTTATTGTCGGTTGACTTGATGCCTTCCACATCGGTGAGAAGGATCAGCTTTTCGGCTTTGAGCGCTGCGGCGAGCTCCGCTGCCACCGTATCGGCGTTTATATTGTAGCTCTGTCCGTTTTTGTCTGTGCCGACAGGCGCCACCACCGGTATGTATTCGTCCTGGGCAAGGATCTCCAGCACCCGTGTGTTGATCTTTGTAATCTTGCCCACAAAGCCCAGGTCCGCCGGTTTTCCGTCCACCATCTCCAGATGCTTCTCGCATTCGATGAGCATGCCGTCAATGCCGCACAGGCCGATTGCCTTGCCGCCTTTCTGGTTTATGAGGGAAACGATTTCCTTGTTGGTTTTTCCCACCAATACCATCTGGGCAACTTCCATGGTTTCACTGTCAGTTTTCCTGAGGCCGTTGACAAACTCGGACTCCACCCCGAATTTCTTAAGGGCCCTGGATATATCCGGACCACCGCCATGAACAACCACAGGGTTCAGCCCGATATACTTGAGAAGGGTGATATCCTCCATGACCGAGTGCTTAAGGTCTTCACTGATCATGGCGTTCCCGCCGTACTTTATAACCACTGTTTTTCCGGCAAGGGCCTGGATATATGGAAGGGCTTCAACCAGTATCCCTGCCTTCTTAATAATTTCTGTGTAGTCAAACATAACTATCCTCCAAACTTTATCCCCGATGGATTTATAAGTAGAATCCCACAGCCGAAAGCCCCTCGGTTTCATCGAAACCGGCCATGATGTTCAGGGCCTGGACTGCCTGGCCGGCGGATCCCTTGCCCATATTGTCCAGGGCCGACAGGACCGTGAGCCTGTTGAGCCGTTCATCCAGGTTTATGCTTATATCTATGCGGTTTGATCCCGCTACAAACCTGGTTTCAGGGAGGACCCCCGGCGGGAGTATCCGCACGAAGGGCTCGCCTTTATAGAATTCCCTGTATGCCTCCAGAATATGGTCATAGGGAACCGGTCCTGCCAGGTTCATGCAGATGGTAGCCAGCATACCCCTTTTCATGGGCGCCAGGTGGGGCGTAAAGGAAACCTCCACCTTTTTCCCGGCCAGCAATGACAGTTCCTGTTCGATCTCAGGCCTGTGCCTGTGGTTTATGACGCCGTATGCCTTGAAGTTCTCATCGCTCTCGCAGTAGGAGTAGGGAAGCTCGCTCCTGCGCCCTGCTCCGGATACGCCGGAAGCTGCGTTTATGATAATACTGTCTGTTGAAACCAGCCCGTTTTTCAGGGCAGGGGCTATGGCCAGGATGGAACAGGTGGGGTAGCAGCCCGGATCTCCTATGAGGGAGGCATCCCTTATTTTATCCCGGTAAAGCTCGGGCAGGCCGTAGACCGCATTTTCAAGGAGTTCGGGCGCACCATGGGTAAGCTTGTACGTCTTTTCATAAACCTCGCGGTCCCTGAACCTGAAATCGGCGCTGTGGTCAATAACCCTCTTCCCGTTTTCGATAAGTTTCCGGGTAATATCGGTTGAAACCCCGTGGGGAAGCGCCGTTATGAAGAAATCGGCCTTTTCGCACACGGCATCGATGTCAAGCTCATCGCACACCTGGTCAAACACGCCCCTGAAAGCAGGATATATATCCGAAAACGGCTGGCCTGAAAAACTGTTTGAAACCACGGTGGACAGCCTGATATCCTTTCTCCGGTAAAGCAGCCGGACAAGTTCCGCGCCCACATAGCCGGTTGCGCCAATGATACCTACCTTTACCACAGGACATTCCTCCCCGGTTAATATAGTATTGGAGGGCAAATAAAAAACAGGCATAAAATCAATGAGCGCCCATGTTCCGAGGGCCGGCAGGTCCCCGGTAATTTATAATTATACAGTATATATGCATAAAAATTCAATAGCTTTTTTTCGGGGCTTTTTATAAGGCCATTCCGGTGTTTTTGGTTGTTTTCCATTATGCAAAGTTGCCAAATGCCAATATTTATTTTTGTAAAAAAGATATGTAGTTAAATTGTTACAGGCGTGTTACATTGTTTGTATGTGTCGCAGACACAATATATAATAGGAGGTTTTACAATGGCAGGTGTAAGGCTTAAGAACGTCAGCAAGGTATTCCCCGGCGGTGTTAAGGCTGTCAGCGACTTCAACATCGAGATAGAAGATAAGGAGTTTATCATTCTTGTTGGACCATCAGGCTGTGGGAAGACCACTACCCTCAGAATGATTGCAGGTCTTGAGGAGATCACCGAGGGTGAGTTGTACATAGGGGACAAGCTTTGTAATGATGTTGCCCCGAAGGACAGGGACATCGCCATGGTGTTCCAGAACTACGCCCTGTATCCTCACATGACGGTATTCGACAACATGGCATTCGGTCTGAAGCTGAGAAAAACACCTAAAGATGAAATAAAGAGAAGAGTACACGAAGCCGCAAGGATTCTGAACATTGAACATCTTCTTGACAGAAAGCCGAAGGCTCTTTCCGGTGGTCAGAGACAGCGTGTCGCCCTGGGACGCGCGATCGTTCGCGAGCCGAAGGTATTCCTCATGGACGAACCGCTTTCCAACCTGGATGCCAAGCTCAGGGTCCAGATGAGAACCGAGATCAGCAAGCTCCACCTGAAACTCAACACCACGTTCATCTATGTTACCCATGACCAGACAGAAGCTATGACCATGGGTACACGTATCGTTGTTATGAAGGATGGTTTCATCCAGCAGATAGACAGTCCCCAGAAGCTTTATGACGAGCCGGCCAACCTGTTCGTCGCAGGGTTCATCGGAAGCCCGCAGATGAACTTCGGCAATGCAATTGTGGAACGTAAAGACGATGGCAAGCTCACCCTCGTATTCGGCGAGTACAGGCTGGACCTCAACGCTGAGAAGTCAGCCGAGATTGAGAAGCAGGGCTATGTGGGCAAGGAAGTCATATTCGGTATCCGTCCCGAGAATATCTATGAGATGGATGCGGCCGGGGCCCTGGGCAACCATGCCAGTATTCCTCTCAAGGCTGACGTGGAAGTTACCGAGAGACTTGGTTCGGAGACACTTCTTTATGTTGTCATCAACGATGTCAACTTTACCGCTCGTGTCAGCCCGAAATCAAAGGTTCAGCCCAACGAGCAGGTCGAGCTCCTGTTCGACATGGATCGTATCCACATCTTCGACAAGGATACGGAAAAAGCGATTGTTCACTGAACCGGCTAAGCACACAAAGGCCGCTTCCTTCGGGAGCGGCCTTTTTTGGCGGATTTTCATCCTGCCGAAAACTGCCTGAAAACCGTTTGGAGGGGCATGTAACTGGGAATAACTATATGAGGCGGTATTGAGAGCTTTCATCTGATTTTCCCGGCTGCCTTCAGACCGTGGGAGGGAAATGATTTGCGTGTTGTGGGCTTCACAGGCCCCAGTGGGACGGGCAAAAGCCACCGGGCTTTATGGGTGTCCCGTGAGAACGGGCTGGACTATATAATTGATGATGGTCTGCTGATCTTCGGCAATGTTGTGGTTGCAGGAAAATCGGCGAAAAAAGCTCCGTCGAAGATCGGATCCATCAGGGTTGCCCTTTTCCAGGACGATGACCACAGGGAAGAGGTAAAAAAGGCCATCAGGGAGAGGAAGCCCGAAGGTATCCTGATCCTGGGCACGTCCGCCAAAATGATCAGCAAGATAGCCGAGGTGCTGGAACTGGGCGAGGTACAGGAATGGATAACCATCGAGGATGTTGCCACACCCCTTGAGATTGAGCAGGCGATGAACACCAGGATCAGTGAGGGAAAGCATGTGATCCCGGTTCCCGCCATGGAGATAAAGAAGCAGTTCTCAGGATATTTCCTGGATCCGCTGCAGTTGTTCAAGAGGAAGGGAAAGGCCGAGTTCCAGAAGATCGGGGAGAAATCGGTCGTCCGTCCGACTTTCAGTTATTATGGGAAATACACCATTTCGGATTATGCCATTTACCAGCTTATCAACCATATCATTGTGTCAATGCCTGAAATGGAGAAGATAACACGATTCAGGTGCAACAACACCCCTGACGGCCTGTTTGTGGATATGGACGTTGTAATGGTTTTTGGCTATAATTTAATGGATGCCCTCAGGAAGGCGCAGGATGCCATCAGCAGGGAATTGGACCGTTTTGCGGGGATCAACCTGAACAGGCTCGTCATCAATGTGAAAACCCTTGTCCTTTCCAAGTCAAATCATTAATTCCGGGTTAATGGAGGAATAACCGTGCTTAAGACCGAAGAGAACCATACAGTACATCTGAGAAGCCTTGAGGACGAAGAAATCATACACCGCATACGCAATGGCTGCAAAAAATGCATGGAACACCTGATTGAGAAGTACAAGCCCCTTGTCCGCGCCAAGTCCAGGTCATATTTCCTTGTGGGCGCCGACCGGGAAGACATAGTGCAGGAAGGCATGATCGGCCTGTTCAAAGCCATTCGGGACTACAGGGATGATAAGAGCATACCTTTCAGGATGTTTGCCGAGATGTGCATAACCCGCCAGATCATAACCGCGGTGAAAACAGCCACGAGGCAGAAGCATATTCCTCTGAATTCCTATGTCTCGCTTAACAAACGCATGTATGACGAGGATTCGGATAAAACGCTCGTTGAAATGCTCCACGGCGTATCCATCACCGACCCGGAGGAACTGTTCATTTCAAAGGAAGACTACAGCGATATAGAGCAAAAGATGCTGGAACTGTTAAGCCCGTTTGAAAAGCAGGTGCTTACCATGTACCTCAGCGGTATTGCCTACCAGGATATCGCACGCCAGTTGAACAAGCCTGTAAAATCCATTGACAACGCACTCCAGCGGCTCAAGAAGAAGATAGAGAAAAGCCTGTTATACGACAGGAACGATATGGAGAAACAGCCATAGGAAACAAAACGCCTGTTGGACGATCAACAGGCAAATATCATGGAAATGTGCTAAAAAGGAGGTAAAAGTATGTTAAGGTATCAGTGTCAAGATAAAGTATAATTGAAAAATGTCGAAATAGCAAGAATCAAGAAATAAAAGAAAGGGTATAATCTGGGAATCGCACATCCCGTCACGTCTTTATGTAAATGCTTTTAAATAAACGGTCATCTTAATGTTTAACTTGACAAAATATAGTATAATAATCTAATAAGGCAGGTCTGAATTATTATTGGCAGGATAAAGGCATCATCCGGCAATCGTGTCTTTGGCAGGGGAGAATGCATCACCCCCGCGGGCGCTAAGATTTGGGAGATGAATTGGCAAAATGTCTGATAAAAACAAAGTGGTTGTAAGGATTGCAGGAAATGAATATATCCTGTGCGGCAGCGAATCGCCTGAGTACATACAGAAAATTGCCATGATGGTGGACAGGAAGCTCAGGGACATTACCCGCAAGAACCATCTGCTGAGCACGTCAATGGCTTCGGTTCTGACTGCCGTAAACATGGCCGATGAGCTGGTCAAGACGCAGGAAGCCTATGATAAGTCGGAGTATGAGCTTAAGGAATTGAAGAAAAAAATCCAGGAACTGCGGGAAGATGTATACCGGTACAAGCAGGAAAACGAGAAGCTGAAGGAAGTCCAGTCCCAGCTCCAGATAGAGCTGACCAGAAGGGAAACCGAGCTTAAGGAAGTCAGGAAGGCCCTGTCCAGCTTGACCGATAAGCCGTGAGATACTGAAGGAGGAGGAGGTATCAGATAATGTTCGACAAACCTGTTTCCTGGGGAGAGCTTATAACAATTGTTCTTTTCCTGCTGGGTGCCGCCCTTATTTTTTACTTGATACTGGCAGTCGCGAACCTGGTAAGGATCCTGAAAAATGTCAACCGGATTGTGGACCGCAATAAGGATAACATCAACCAGACGATAGAGAAGCTGCCCAAAATAGCCAGCAATGCCGAAAAGATAACCGAGTCCATCAAGAACAACATGGAGGGTATCGATAAGGTCGTACAGGATGTGGGCAAAATATCCGCTTCGGTTAAAAAGGGCGTTGAGACGGTCCAGAAAGACATACTGTCAAAGGCAAAGGTTTTACTGGATATAGTTGCCGCAATAAAAGGTTTCTTTGAAAAGAAGAAAAAGTCATCAACCCCAAAGAAAAAGGGGACGACTGTCTACAAGTACAAATACAAAAAGGACCAGGAAAAACCCGAGGAAGTGGAGATACTGACCAACGAGGAAATAGATGAAGGACCCTATGAGGATTATATAGCGGAAGCGGACGACGGGGAAACCGAAGCGGATCCGGAGGAAAGCCCGGAAGAGAGTCCGGAGGATGCTTCTGAGGATTCGTCCGCAGCCAGCCTGGATGATTCATCAGATGTATCGGATTCAGCAGAATGAGAGGATGCCGGGGAACAGGAACGTGAAGAAGGATGAAATGGAGCTTCTCGCACCGGCTGGTAATTTCGAATGCCTGAAGGCCGCTGTCGCCAACGGGGCAGACGCCGTTTACCTGGGCGGTGAGCAGTTCAATGCCAGGGAAGGAGCGGACAATTTCACCAGGGACGCCCTGGAGGCCGCGTTGACATATGCCGGGGAGAGAGGCGTTAAAGTATATATCACATTGAATACTCTCACCAAGGACAGTGAGATGGATGAAGCCCTGCAGTTCGCGGGCTTTGTTTATGAGAAGGGCGCGGATGCCGTTATCGTGCAGGATATAGGGCTAGCCTCCCTCCTGCGCCGCAATTTCCCTGATATCAGTCTCCATGCCAGCACCCAGATGACCATAACCAATTCTTCGGGGATAAGGAAGTGCGAAGAGATGGGAATCAGCCGGGTGGTCCTGGCAAGAGAGCTGACGCTTGAGGAGATTGAAGTCTTGAGCAAATCCGGTAAAGCCGAACTGGAGGTCTTCGTCCACGGCGCCCTTTGCATATGCTATTCGGGCCAGTGCCTCATGAGCAGCTTTATAGGCGGAAGAAGCGGGAACAGGGGCAGATGCGCCCAGCCCTGCAGGCTTCCCTGGAGTATCCGGAGGAAGGACGGCACATGGTCCGAGGAATCATATCTTATAAGCCCGAAAGACCTGATGGGGCTTACCCTGCTTCCCGGGCTCAGGAATGCCGGCGTCTCATCTCTGAAGATAGAGGGGCGCATGAAGTCCCCCGAATATGTAGCCGTGGTGACGGGTATCTACAGGAAGTACCTGGACCGGCTCAAGGCGTATGGCGAAGAGGAATACCGCGTAGATGACGCTGATCTGGAAAAACTTTTGCAGATCTTCAACAGGGGCGGTTTCACAGCCGCATATCTTAAGGGCGCCAGGAACTACAGGTCGCTGGTTTACCCGGTGCATCCCAAGAACCGTGGGGTAAGGATCGGAACTGTTACGGACTCAAGGAAGGACTCCGTGCGCATCAGCCTGGAAAAATCCCTGGACATGGGTGATGGCATTGAGGTCTGGGATTTCAGGAAGGGCGTTCCCGATATCATAGTAAGTTCCATAGTGCTGGATGGCAAGCATGTGCGAAATGCGCCCGCGGGTTCCTCCCCATGGGTGGGGGACATGAAGGTGCAGGTTGAAAAGGGAAGCCAGGTATGGCGCACATATTCAAAACCCCTTATGCTTGAAGCAAGGGAGTCCTTTGAAAGGGGCGAAGCCCGAAGAGTTCCGCTGAAAGCATTCTTCCGCCTAAGGGAAGGCGAGCGTGCCTCCCTTGTGCTGGAAGACCCCGAGGGCCACCGGGTTGAGGTCTTTTCCGATATCCCCGCTGAAAAGGCAGAGAACAGGCCACTGGATGAAGAGAGGATAATCCGGCAGATTCGGAAAACCGGGGATACTCCCTATGAAGTGGTGCGGGTCCGGGCGGAAACCGACCAGGCCGGCACTCTGCCGGTGTCATCACTGAACGCCATGAGGCGTGAGGCCATTGAAAGGATTTCGGGGCTGAGGAGAAGTTCAAAAATCCGCCAAAGGATGAAACAGGAAGCATACCTGCCTTTATTGGCCCCGGACCGGAGGCTGCAGGAGGCCGGGCCGGCTCTGACTGCGTTTTTCCATACGAAACCGCAACTTCCCGGAGGTTATGAACTCCAGGTTTCCCGCATATACCTTCCGCTGATGGAAAGAAGCGAACTGGAATCGGTCAGGGAAGCCTATAAAGGCGAGATCTTTATATGGACTCCCAATATTGTCAGGGACCGGGAAATGGATGGATTGATCAACGCCCTTGACGGCCTAAAGGGGGTTATAGACGGGGTTAGCGCCGCAAATCCCGGCACCATGGGAATGCTGCAAAAATGCGGCGGTGACGTAAAGTTCCATGCCGATTACCAGATGAACCTGATAAACTCGTATTCTCTTGCCCTGGTGGAAGATTGGGGAGCGGCTTCGGCGTCGGTTTCCCCTGAGCTCAGGCTGGATGAGGCCGTAAGGCTTGTTTCCCGGGGCATGGCCCTGGAAGCGCAGGTTTACGGCAGGGTCCAGCTCATGACCCTTGAATACTGTCCCGCCAGCATCCTGGGACAATGCGGAATGAAGTGCGCTGAATGCGGTATGTCCAAAGGCCTTCTGCGGGACAGGAAAAACAAGGAGTTCCCGTATATAAGGGACTGCAGAGCGGGAAGGACCGGGATTTTCAGCCCCGAACCGGTTTTCATGGATCAGCCTGAAAAGCTTTTGGGTAGCAGTATCAGGTTGTACAGGCTGGCCTTTGCCGATGAGAACGTGGATGAAATCAAGGCTGTAACCGGGTGGTTCCATAAACGGCTCACGAACGCTTCCCCGGTATTAAGCAAAAGTGATCAGGATGTCCTGGACAGGCTGCTGGAAAAGGGCGCCAGCAGGGGACACTGGTTCAAAGGCGTATAAATACTACATTTTGGAAAAAGAGCCTGTTGAGAGGTGATCTTATGAGTGAAATAGAGGTTTTTGTTGAAATAATCAGGGAAGGTGTTACTCTGCCCTCTTATGCCAATCCCTGGGACGCAGGCATGGACGTTTGCGCGGCCTGCGATACACTAATCCGGCCGGGAGAAACCGTGATCGTGCCCACGGGGCTTAAGCTGGCCATTCCCGAAGGTTACGAGATTCAGGTGAGACCCAGGAGCGGCATAAGCCTGAACACGCCGCTCAGACTTTCCAATTCTCCCGGAACCATAGATGCCGGGTACCGTGACGAGCTTGGCATCATTATGACCAATACCTCGGCCCCGAACCTGCCTGACGACGGCGAGCCCCTGCCGCTAAGCTCCAAGGGTAACCGCCAGGGAACATACCTCATTAAGAAGGGCGACAGGGTAGCGCAGCTGGTGCTTGCGGCAGTGCCGCGGATGAGGCTTCGCACGGTGGACTCGGTGAAGGAGATAGGCAGGGACCGCGGCGGCGGATTCGGGTCCACCGGAGTAAAGTAAATGGCTGGCGCCATAGCATGCTGCAATGAATCAAATGGGAAAGGATGATTGAAATTGATCAGCAGGGAAAGGCTTACCGACAGTTTTCTGGAGATGGTGCGCATAGACAGCCTGAGCAGAAAGGAAAGGGACATGGCCGACCACCTTTTGAAAAAGCTCAGGAAGATGGGCTTTGAACCGTATGAGGATGATACTGGACCCAAAATAGGGGGCAATGCCGGGAATATCATATGCCATGTTCCGGGTATACCGGGAAAACCCGTTCTGCTGCTCATGGCGCATATGGACACGGTAGCTCCGGGCACAGGCAAAAAGCCCGTGGTTGACGGGGATGTCATAAGGTCCGACGGTACCACGGTGCTGGGCGGCGACGACGCTGCAGGGATCGCGGTTATCCTTGAAACCGTAAGCTCCCTCATGGAGGATGGAACACCCTATGGCGACCTGTACCTGGTATTCACCGTGGCCGAGGAGGGAGGGCTGTTCGGGGCAAGGAACCTGGACATAAGCAGGATACCTGCTGATTTTGCCTTCATCATGGACGATGAAGGGCCCATAGCCACGGCTGCCGTCAAAGCCCCGTTCTACAACCGGTTCAAGGTTACCTTCAGGGGACGGGCAGCCCATGCCGGGCTTGAGCCTGAAAAGGGACTGAATGCCATCATGCTTGCCTCAAAGGCGCTTGCTGACCTTCCCCATGCGGGACGCATCGACGCGGAAAGCACTTCCAATATAGGCATCATCAGCGGGGGCACGGCCCGCAATATTGTGAGCGAAACCTGCACCGTCGAGGGAGAGGTGCGCTCCATATATGAAGACCGCCTTGAGCGGTATACAAAGGAGATCCTGGACCACATCAGAAATGTGACTGAAGAGTTGGGAGGACAGGTTGAGACAGAGGTTGAACGCATGTACCCCGGATACAGCATGGATGAGTCAAGCCCAATCATATGCCTGCTTAAGGAAGCGGCAGATAAGGCTGGCCTTCCGCTTAACCTTCACGCTACCGGGGGCGGCAGCGATACCAATGTTATAAACGGTTACGGGATACCTGCGGTGGACGTCAGCGTAGGCATGGACAGGGTCCACAGTACCGCGGAAAGGATCAGGATTTCCGACATGGAAAAGGCCTGCCGTTTTCTTGAGGCTATCATAACTACTGCCCTGACATATAGTCGGTGATTATCTTCTGGATATTTGCATCCTTGATGTTGATGGAGATCTGGATACGCCTGTTTTTGCTCTTGGCGGCTTCGTCCTCGCCCAGGGCCACAGGTCTGAACTCGGAGAAGCCCGATGCCTGGAAATAAGCTCCGTAAGCGGTTTCCAGCACCGGGTTGCTTTTCATCATGGAAACTATGACGGCTATGGCGCGCTGGCAGGACAGGTTGTAGTTGTAGTCGAAGGTATCGTCCGAATCGGCATATCCCGATACGATGATGGAGTCGATATTCTTCCTGGTCTCTGGGTCGCTGAGTATCCTTTCGAAGGCCAGCGCGAACTTCTCCAGGAGCTTATGGCCGCTGGGGGATATCCGGCTGCTTCCCTTGTCGAAAAGCAGGCTGCTGTTGATGACGAGGTTGGCGTTATCGTCGATAGCCACAAGGGGCTCTCCTCCGTTAGAGAGGACGGACCCCAGTTCCTTTTCTATGGAATCCTTCACCTGGCCCAGGATGCTCAGGCGAAGGACCGAGATCTCCTGGAGCCTTGACCTGACCTCTGCCAGTTCCTGCTCTTTCTGCAAAAGGGCAGCCCTGTCCTGCTCCAATTGGCCCATGAGGCTTTCTATCTCGGCTTCCCTTTCGCTGAGGGCGCTTTCCAGGTTCTCAAGCTGCCCCATCTTGATGTCCAGTTCCTGGCTTACCGATTCAAGGCTGCTGTTCAGGGCTTCAAGCTGCCGCTGCTTGCCTGCCAGGGCCTGGTCAGCCTTAAGGAGCCTGGCATCCCATACGCTGGCATTTACTATCTGGCGTATGACCATTATTATAATGAAGAAAAACAGGACGAACACCAGGGAGGACATGACATCGGTAAAGGAAGGCCAGAAGGATTCCTCCTCGGTTTCCCGCCTTAATCCTGACAGTTTCATGAATTCACCTGCTTTCTGTCGACGCTGGCCACGGCAGCCTCATGGTAATTCAACAGCTTGTCCGGTATCTCATGGACGGTTTTAAGGAAGATCTCCCGATCCTTGCGGGAATCATCCAGGCTGAGCCTGAGCTGGGAGATGACCGAGGCCATGTTTTCCAGCCTCTGGCTGCCGGCCTGTATCTCCGCTGAGACAGCCTCCAGCGTCCCCGCGCATTTGCCGATCCTTACGCCGTTTTCAAAAAGCGTTTCGGATGTCCTGTCCAGGGAACTGCATAGAAATCCGGCGCTCGCCTGTATCCTGTCGATATTGGCGGAGAGGTCCTCGTTGAAGTTCTTAACGCCCCTGAGACTGTCCGAGAAATCGGACACCACCTTCTCGAAGATGCGGATGGCTTCGGTCATGGCCTGTGTTGTCTTACGGGCCTGTTCCTCATCCTTTTTTCCTTTATGACGCAGCTCTTCCATGGCCTCAGAGGCCACCCTGACATCCAGGTATTCTTCCAGTTGGGTGACCAGCATGTCTTTCGCACCCGCGGCGCTGAACAGGGAGGATATAATCATGAAAAGGATGGAAAAACCCGTCCCGAATAGGCTTGTCACAAAGGCAACAGCCATACCCTGGAAGGACGATACCAGGAGCGCCAGTATATCTGCGCCGGTTTCTCGCATCAGCGTGTCGGCGCTGGTGCTGGACATGATATCGCCCATATTCCCTACCGCATAAGTCAGCCCGATGAAGGTTCCGAACAGGCCGGTGGTGATGAGGAGCGAGTTGGTCTTTTTAAGGAGCCTCTCAGCAAGTATGCAGGGTTTCATGAATATCTCCATGCCTGCCTGGATGACCGAGAGGGTGTTGATGCCGGAGAGGCCGCTCCCGGCCGCCTCCCGGTATTCTTCATCAATCCATCTGAGCATGCCGGAGGAGAAGTTTTTCAATTCTCCGGCGCAGTAACCGGCCAACTCTTCGGAAAGGCTGATATACCTTCTCCTGACCAGTATGTTGGCATAGGACGCGCCGATAAAGATAACCATGATCAGCAGGGTTATGAAGGTGCCCACACCGCCCAGTTGGCTGTATAAGCCTATAAGACCATCCAGCAAAGTTATCACATCCCCCGTGGCATGTCCCAGGTCCGGGCATGCGGCAATTATGCCAGTTGTTTAATGTATATGGACTTGCCCTGTTTTTAGAACATAAGATTATCGGGCAGCGGGGGAGGCCACAGGCCGGACCCGGTACATTGATACAGCCATGACAGGCGTTTTGCGGCAATAAAAAGGACGGCCGGCTGCAAAAGCCGGTCCGTCTTTATTGAATCCTTCAGTGATACAGGTTATTCGTCTTGCCGTTACCGGAAAATATCCGGCTCAGTAGGTAATTCCCTGGGCCAGCATTGCCCTGGCTACCTTCATGAAACCGGCGATGTTGGCTCCCATAACCAGGTTGTCGGGATGCCCGAATTCCCTTGCGGTCTCGCTCGCGTTCCTGTAAATGTTCTGCATGATCTTCTTCAGCCTGGCGTCAACTTCTTCAAAGCTCCAGGACAGCCTCATGCTGTTCTGGGACATTTCAAGGCCGGAGGTGGCCACACCGCCCGCATTGGCAGCCTTGGCAGGAGCAAAGATGACCTTGTTCTCCAGGAAGACTTCTACGGCTTCGGGGGTTGAAGGCATATTGGCGCCCTCGCCAACAGCGAAGCACCCGTTCTTCACCAGGGTCTCCGCATCCTTCTGGTCCAGCTCGTTCTGCGTCGCGCAGGGCAGAGCGATGTCGCACGGTATATTCCATATGCTCTTGAAGTCCTCGGAAAACTCGGCGTCCGGATGGTACCTGGTATATTCACGGATCCTGCCCCTGTCAACTTCCTTTATCTTCTTTACGATATCAAGGTCAATGCCGTTCCTGTCATATATGTATCCGTTGGAATCGCTGAGCGCGACCACCTTGCCGCCCAGCTGCGCGGCTTTCTCGGCTGCATATATGGCAACATTGCCCGACCCGGAAATAACGACAGTGGAACCTTCAAAGGATTTACCCTTTGCATTCATGGCCTCTTCCATAAAGTAGCACAGGCCGTACCCGGTGGCTTCGGTGCGGACCAGGCTTCCGCCGTAATCGAGGCCCTTGCCCGTCAGAACACCGGTAAAATCGTTGCGGATCTTCCTGTACATGCCGAACATGTAGCCTATCTCACGGGCTCCCACGCCAATGTCGCCGGCAGGTACGTCGGTGTCGGGGCCGATATGGCGCGCCAGTTCAAACATAAAGCTCTGGCAGAAGCGCATGACCTCCCCGTCGGACTTGCCCTTGGGATCAAAATCGGAGCCGCCCTTTCCGCCGCCCATGGGAAGGGTGGTAAGGGCGTTCTTGAATATCTGCTCAAAACCGAGGAACTTGATTATTCCCAGGTTAACCGAAGGGTGGAAACGAAGCCCGCCCTTGTAAGGCCCTATGGCGCTGTTAAACTGGACGCGGAACCCGCGGTTGACCTGGACCCTGCCGCTGTCGTCAACCCAGGGGACCCTGAATATAATCTGGCGTTCCGGCTCAACAATCCTGTCAAATATACCGGCCTTGCCGAACTCAGGATACCTTTCGGCAACCGGCTCAAGGGATTCGAGAACCTCTTTCACCGCCTGGTGGAATTCCTTTTCGCCCGGATTACGGTTTACCACAGTTTCATAAACCCTGCTCAGCTGTTTCATGTCTTATCCCCCAATTCATGGCGTAAAATGAATGTATGCATAATACAACTTGCACATCGTGTTTTTCATAAATATTGGATGTCATTTCCAGCTTAAAACCCGTAACGCCGATACTTCCAATATTTCTCTAAAATGATGCATACAGTAAATTGTAAATTAACAATTTTTTTCATGAAACAATTATAACAGGGTATCCCTTGTTATGCAAGAACAAATTTTACAAATTGCAAAATATTTATATGTTGAAACTGTGCGGTATGCCATACCGGAGGACCGCAACAGTTCTGCACGGCAAAAAAAAGAGATGCCTCCCGGCATCTCCGCTTGTTAAGTTCAAATTTATCCCTTTGACCTTATGTATTCGTCCATGGCCTTTGCTGCCTTTTTCCCGGCGCCCATTGCCAGGATGACGGTAGCCGCGCCTGTCACGGCGTCTCCTCCTGCGAATACACCCTCCCTGGAGGTTTTGCCGGTATCCTCATCGGCTACGATGCACCCCCATTTGTTGGTCTCAAGGCCCGGGGTAGTGCTCCTGATAAGAGGGTTGGGTGATGTTCCGATGGCTATTATGACCGTATCCACGTCAATGACATGCTCGGATCCCTGGACGGTAACCGGGCGTCTTCTTCCCGAGGCATCCGGTTCGCCCAGTTCCATATTCACGCATTCCATGCCGCTGACCCAGCCGTTGTCATCGCCAAGAATCCGGGTAGGGTTGGTGAGGAGTTTGAATATAATTCCCTCTTCCTTGGCGTGATGGACCTCCTCAATCCTTGCCGGCATCTCGGCCTCGGAACGCCTGTAAACGATATATACGTTCTCGGCTCCAAGGCGCTTGGCGCTTCTGGCGGCGTCCATGGCAACATTTCCGCCGCCCACCACCGCCACATTCCTGCCGCATTTAACGGGCGTGGCGGCCTGGGGGAACATATATGCCTTCATCAGGTTTATCCTGGTAAGGAACTCATTGGCCGAGTATACACCGTTCAGGTTTTCTCCGGGTATCCCCATGAACGAGGGAAGTCCGGCGCCTGATCCGATGAATATTGCCTCGTATCCTTCGTTGAAGATATCATCAATGGTCAGCGTTTTCCCGATGACCATATTTGTGCGTATTTCCACGCCAAGGGCCTTCAGGGCTTCGATCTCCTTTTCTACCAGGTCCTTGGGGAGCCTGAACTCGGGTATGCCATATACCAGTACGCCCCCGGCTTTATGGAAAGCCTCAAAAATGGTAACGTCATAGCCCATCTTGGCCAGATCGCCGGCGCAGGTAAGTCCGGCAGGTCCTGAGCCTATCACAGCCGCCTTCTTGCCGTTTCTCGGCGTTTTAGCGGCCTGCTTTTTTATATTCTTCATGTACCAGTCGGCGGCAAAGCGTTCCAGCCTTCCGATGGCTACCGGTTCGCCCTTGATTCCGCGTACGCATTTCTGCTCGCACTGGGTTTCCTGGGGGCAGACCCTTCCGCAGATGGCAGGAAGGCTGTTGGTTTCATATATGGTCTCATAAGCCTTCTCGAATTCTCCGGCTGCGATATGCATAATAAACTCGGGTATCCTGACATTGACAGGACAGCCGGACATGCAGGGCCTGTGCTTGCAGTTGAGGCATCTTCCGGCTTCTTCGACTGCCATTTCCCCGGTATAGCCCAGGGCAACCTCGGAAAAATTCCGGTTTCTTACCTGGGGATCCTGTTCCGGCATGGGAACCTTCTTAAGGGACATATTAGCCATTGAGCACACCTCCCAGCCGGCATTCATGGCGATCAAGGGATTCCCTTTCATCGTCCCTGTACATGGAAAGCCGCCTTATCAGTTGCGTGAAATCGACCTCGTGCCCGTCAAAGTCAGGTCCGTCCACACAGGCGAATTTTGTTTCGCCGCCTACCGTGACCCGGCATCCGCCGCACATGCCTGTGCCGTCAATCATGATGGGGTTGAGGCTGACGATGGTTTTTATGCCATAAGGCCTTGTGACGTCGCAAACCACCTTCATCATGATGGGAGGACCGATGGCTATGACCACGTCATACCGCTCGCCATCTTCAAGGAGTTTCTTCAGGATGTCTGAAACGAAACCGCGGGTTCCGTTGGAACCGTCGTCAGTGGTGACGAACATGCGGCTGGAAACCTTGGCCATCTCATCCTCAAGGATAATGAGGTCCTTGCTTCTGAAACCCATGATAACATCGGTGTCAACACCCATTGAAAAAAGTTTCTTTGCCTGGGGATAGGCTATTGCGGTGCCCAGGCCGCCGCCTATCACGGCTGCTTTCCTGACGCCTTCAAAATGGGATGGATTGCCCAAAGGGCCGCAGAAATCAGCAATACTGCCCCCCGCCTCAAGGCTTCCCAGGAGTTTTGTGGTGGCGCCCACTTCCTGGAAGATGATGGTCACCGAGCCCTTATCCCTGTCATAATCGGCAATCGTCAGGGGAATTCTCTCTCCGTCCTCTTGAACCCTCAGTATGACAAACTGGCCGGGTTCTGCCTTGCGCGCCACATATGGCGCATCTATCTCAAGCAGTGTAACCTGGGGGTTAAGTGTCTCCTTTCGCAGAATTCTGTACATCTTTATATCTCCTTTGTTATAAGCTTTAGGTTTAATTATACACGTAGATCTCTTGTTAGTGAAGGCGTTGATTATCAATTTAACATTATAATGGTAAGAGCTGGCTGAAGAAAACAAAAAGGCTGCTTCACGCTGAAGCAGCCCCTTTATTCAGTCAGATGGGTTTTCCCGGGCAGTCCGTCAAAATTCATTGTATAACTGAAGATTAAGTGTATAATAAACCAGTTCAGCGCCGTTTTTAACTTCCTTATTGGCCCTGATCACGAAATCATAACCACATGCGTGTCCGCTAAAATCGAACGAATCATCGTCGGTCATTAAGCTCTCGTTCTCGATTCCTCCAAGAACTTCCTGGTAGAATGCCAGCACCTCATCAAGAGTGTGAGATGTGTATATCTCGAGGGACATCCCCCGTGTTTCTTTTCTGGCCTAAGGTACCCCATTCACCAGTCCGGATAAAGAAGAAGTTTGTAATATGAAAGTTCAACATCCATGACAGTCTCAGTCCAGCCGACGATATAGTAGGAATAATCCTTTATATAGCCTCCCAGTTCAAATCCGTTTTGGTATGCGGTATCTGCGCTCCAGCTTCTTATTTCTCCAATGTTTTCGGGGTTGGTATAAAAATCAATGATTTCTTTCAGGCTGTGAGTTGTATAAACATTGACTCTGTAATACTCGATCAGAACTTCATCATGCATGAGTATGCCGGAGTCGTATATGGCTGAATTGTCCATAATGGGGAATACGTCCAGGGAATAGCCTTCGGGCAGCGAAGCCTGTTGCTTTGAGGCCAGGGCTGCTTCGACTTCAGGTGACAGTCCGCGTGCTTTTTGGTCATCATCGCTTTTGTTCATATCCTTACCGGCGCTGCTGTCTTTGCTGCTGTTGCCTGCATCCGCTTTGCCGCGTTGTATTTGCCTGCCGTGGTTTTCCACATATAACCACCGATAAGGTCATAAGATTAGAGGGACGGATGATCGCCGAAGGAGTCTGTTCATGGCCCGTAGCTCACTGAAATACAATGCGGCTGTACTGTCTGTGACAGGTTTCCTGGTCAAGGTCATAGGCTTCTTTTACCGCGTCTTCATCGCCAACCTGATTGGCACTGAAGGCCTTGGCCTGTACCAGCTCATCGTCCCCATATATTCGCTTTTGGTCCTGGTCCTGTCAGCGGGAATCTCTGTGGCCGTATCCAGGTTTGTGGCTGAGGAAACATCCTCCGGCAGGACACGTTCAGGCATGAAGATAGCGTCGCTGGCAGCAGGGATTGTGCTGCTTTCAGGGATCGTGGTTTCGCTGATACTGATACTGAATGTGGATGTTATGCTCCTGGCATTTGCAAAAGACCTCAGGGCCCGTAAATCCCTGCTTTGGATGCTGTGCCTGGTCCCGCCGATTGCTGCCGCGTCGGCCTATAAAGGATATTTTTACGGGAAGGAGCGGGTTATCCCCAACGCCGTCGGCCAGGTAGCGGAGCAACTGTCAAAGCTCGCTTTTGTCATGGTCATGTACCCGCATTTTGTCAACAAGGGTATTGAAAGCATGTGCCTGCTTGCTACCCTTGGACTCATGGTGGGTGAAACGGTCAATGTCCTCACCGTGTTTTGCGCCTTTCAGCTTGACAGGCTGAAGAACCGCGTCAACCGGGAACCTGAACCAGGCGCCCGCAGCCTTGCTCTTAAGCTTGTCAGGACCGCTGCGCCCATATCAGCCAACAGGCTGGTGCTTTCCGTACTGGGTACCGCTGAAAGCCTGATCATTCCCCAAAGGCTGGTCCTGTTCGGGCTGACTTTCCAGGAGAGCCTGAAGGTCTTGGGGCGACTCAACGGGATGGCAGCTCCCCTTGTGTTCTTCCCGTCCATGCTGCCCATGGCGCTGGCCACAGCACTGGTTCCCGCCATTGCCGGAGCCGTATCCTCAGGAAGGTACATGGCAGCCAACAGGCAGATCTCACAGTCCATCCGCCTTACCCTGACCATGGGACTGTTGTTCACATCATTTTTCGCCGTGTGCAGCCATGAGATAGCCGAGTTCATTTTCCCGGGAAAGGATGTGGGCGGAATTCTGCATCTGCTCTCATATACAGGAGTTTTCCTTTACCTTCAGCAGACCATGCTGGGAATACTCAACGGATTGGCCCGGGAGTCCGCCATCCTTATAAACACCCTGGCCGGAAGCATCATCCGGATAGCCCTGGTCTGGTTCTGCCTTCCCGTTTGGGGGGTTGATGCATACATTGCAGGGGTGATTGCCGGAAGCCTTGTCACCATCGTGTTGAATTTCCTTGACATATCAAGGATTACCGGCATGTCGGTGGATATAGGGGAGTGGGTTGTCAAGCCGCTTGCGGCCGCTCTGACAGGCACGCTTCTTTCCCTGCTTTTCAAGCGGGCTCCCGGATTGTGGACCATGGAGGGAAGGTTCCAGCTGCTCCTATCCGCTGCAATCTCCTTTGCCATTATCGGAGCCGCGTTTTTGCTGACCGGGGTTATCAAGGTCGAGGATATCAGGCGCTGGACCCGTGGAAATCATCTGAACGTCCTCTGAATCTATAAGGGGGAGAAAAATAAAGAAAACAAGAGAAAAAAGGAGTCCGCGGCATGTAATACATGATTTAAGGTCAAAGAAAGTCAAAATCAGACTTGCTAATCAGAGGAAATAGAAGGTAGAATATGCTTGAAGGTCAAAGAAAGTCAAAATCAAAAACCGGGATAAAAGGGTTAACGGCAAAACAGACTAAGAACAAAAAACGGAGGTGTTATTATGTTCAGCTTAATTCCTTTTTCCAGGAGAAACAGCGATGTTTCCAGGAGAGACGACTTCTTCGGGATTGATCGGTTCTTTAACGATTTCTTCAGGGATCCGTTCTTTTCAAGGTTTTCACCTTTTGCATCACCTATCCGTGCCGACGTGAAGGAAAACGACCGTGAGTACATTGTGGAAGCTGAAATGCCGGGCGTTCGCAAGGAAGATATAAGTATCGAGATATCCGACGATGTTCTGACGCTTGGTGTGGATACCAAAAAGGAAGTAAACGAGGAATCCGAGGGGTATATTTACAGGGAACGTTCCACCGGTTCCTTCAAGCGCAGCTTCCATATCCAGAACATTAAGCATGACGAAATAAAGGCTTCATACAAGGATGGCATCCTGACCATTGAACTTCCCAAGGATGATAAGGCAAAGGGATCAAAAAAGATTTCGATTGATTAAGCACCAACCTTTCTTTTCCGGGACAGCATCCGGCAGACTTGTCTGCCGGATGCTGCATAAAGCGAAAGACCGACCCTCCGGTCTTTTTTATATCTGGAAGTAAGATGTTGGAAGTTGGAGGTTAGAGTATAAGAATGGCTGCGGAGCCAGGCAGAAGGCTCACACATACCATATCCCACTTCTCACATCCCGTCTCCCGCATCCCACTTCTAATTTGCATGGGTCTGGGGAGTTATGTATAATTGATAGGGTAAATGACGAGGCTATGGGACGAAAAGGAACGGGCCGACGGGAGGTATGATGATGAAACTCGTCGCAGATTGCCATTTTCACACGATTTCAAGCGGACACGCGTACAGCACCCTGGATGAATATGCAAGGGAAGCTTCCATGAAAGGTCTGGAGCTTATCGCCATGACCGATCATGGACCTGCCATGCCCGGCGGCGCTCATGTTTACCACTTTCAGAACCTGAAAGTCATACCCGATTACCTCTATGAAGTTGAGATACTGAAGGGTATGGAAGCCAACATAATCGATGCCGACGGGTCGCTGGATATCGCCAAGCTGAACCCTGCCGAACTGGATGTCCTGATAGCCAGCTTTCATCTGCCATGCCTGAAGCCAGGAACAGTCGAGGAGAATACAAGGACTTTTATCCATGTAATGGAATTCAAATACGTCAATATCATAGGACATCCCGACGACAGCAGGGTACCGCTTGATTACGACGAACTTGCCAGGGCTGCTGCCGAGAACGATGTCCTGCTTGAAGTAAACAACTCCTCCCTGAAACCCTGTTCCTTCAGGACTGGTTCCGAGGAAAACTACGTCCGTCTCCTGGAGAGTTGCGTGAAGCACAATGCCTCTGTAATCGTTAACTCCGATTCACATATACACACCGATATAGGCGAGTTCGGCGATGCTCTTCAATTGCTTCGCAGGGTCGGTTTTCCGAAGGATCTGATAGCCAATACCAGTGTTGAACGCCTGAAAAAGAAGCTTGTATCAAGGAGAGGCTGACCATTATAATACTGGATGCGGGCATTCCCTGATCACCTTAATGAACGCGGGCACATGGGGTGAAAATGATGTTTGAAAAGCTAGAAGCCATAGAAAGCCGTTTTGAAGAACTTAATATGCGGTTGGCCGAACCCGATGTCGTCAACGACCAGAACCTTTATATGAAGCTGATGAAGGAACACTCCGAACTTTCCGGGATCGTTGAGAAGTTCAGGGAATGGAAAGGCTTCAAAAAAGCCCTGGAGGATGCCAGGTCCATGCTGGATGAAAAACCTGACCCTGAACTTGAGGAGATGATCCGGCAGGAGATGGATGAGGCCGAATCCGGCATGGAAAGGACCGAAAGGGAGCTGAAGATCCTGCTCATGCCGAAGGACCCCAATGATGAAAAGGATGTAATCATGGAGATCAGGGCAGGCGCGGGCGGAGAGGAAGCGGCGCTTTTTGCTGCCGAACTCATGAGGATGTATACCCATTACGCCGAGAGCAAGGGCTGGGAGGTCAACATGATAGATTCCCATCCCACCGAGATCGGCGGTTTCAAGGAAGTGGTATTCGAGGTGGAGGGCAGGGGAGCCTACAGCCGACTGAAGTTTGAAAGCGGGGTCCACAGGGTCCAGAGGGTGCCTGACACTGAATCCAGCGGCAGGATACATACCTCCACGGTAACCGTCGCTGTGCTCCCTGAAGCAGACGAACTGGATGATATTGAAATAAACCCCAATGATATCGAAGTGGATACCTACAGGGCATCAGGAGCAGGCGGACAGCATGTCAACAAGACATCCTCGGCCATAAGGATCACCCATATCCCGACAGGAATCGTTGTAACCTGCCAGGATCAGCGTTCCCAGCACAAGAACCGGGAGAAGGCCATGAGGGTGCTAAAAACGAAACTCAACGAAATAGAAAGGCAGAAGCGGGACAGCGAGGTTGCAGAAAACAGAAAGGCGCAGGTGGGAACAGGGGACAGGAGCGAGCGGATCAGGACCTATAACTTTCCGCAGAGGCGCGTCACGGACCACCGTATCGGCTACACGCTGTACAGGATTGAAGAATTCCTGAACGGAGACATGGACGAGATCCTGGATGCGCTTATCACGTCCGATCAGGCTGAAAAACTCAGCGCGAGCGAGGAGGAATAAGAGAAGGGGGATACCCCCCCTTATTTGATTTACGGCTTTATTGCCAGGTTATCACCGAACAGGACCCATGGTATCGTAAAGGTCTGGATTCCAGCCGCGTACGGAGCTATGGTGTACAGCGGGTAAAAGATTACAATCCCGGCATCGGAGAGATAGTAATTGCCATCATCGTAGTTTTTGGCGATGTTTTCGTTGAGATTGTCAAGATACTTCACCTGGCCTGTCTCCTGCCGGCGCCTGGTTTCCCTTTCAATGGTTCTTATGATTATTCTCCTGTAGTCGTAGCCCGGTTTGAACAGGTCCTCGAGCCTGAGAAGAACACCGCGATCCATATCCCAGGTGTTCCCCGTCCTTGTGGTGACGCCGTGGGCGCCTCCCGTAAACTCGTAACGGTCATAGTAAAGGCTTATGAGTGGCTTCCTGCAATAAGTCGGCTCAAAGGTCTGGACCAGTTCAAATCCATGGAAGGGAAAGTTCTGCGATGAAGCGTAATGATACTGCCTTACCGCCTGGGGATAGAGCCGGGCTCTCGCATAATTATAACTGGTTCTTGCCTGATGTCTGTAGTACATATTGAACCGGGATGCCGCATGATCATGCCCGGCCAAAACGGGAATTGTCAGATCGATGTTGATCATCGGGATACTTCTGTAGCGGAGGGTGTCCTTAAACACCTGTGACTTGATAAAATCGCAGTTCATCCCATACCACCTCAACAGTATTCTATTGAGGCGGCTTTGTTTAGGTGCCTGTTCGTACCGAAAAATCAGGAAATCCGGACTGGATTATTTATCCCCGTTGCTTCCAGCTTTTGTATGGGGACTTTACAAGGTTTGCATTATAGTACCTGGGATCGCCCGTTACCTCCGGACCAATCCAGGGAGGGAGGCTGAAGCTCTGGCCTTCCTGCTCAAGCTCTATCTCCGCGATACAGAGTCCCTGGTTTTCGCCTTCGAATTCGTCCACTTCCCATTCCACGCCTTCATGGAAAACAATATAGCGGCGTTTTTCAATTATGGGTTTGTCACACATTAGCGACAGCATTTCTTCAGCGTCCGGCAAGGGAATCTCATACTCGTATTCCAGCCTTGCAACACCGGAAGAAGGCCCTTTAAGGGTCAGATAACCTCTTTCGCCATCGGTTCTGACCCGGATAACCCTGTCGGGTTGGACGGAGATATACCCCTGGCGGTAAACCTTGCAGGAAGAAGCTTTGTCTTTGTAGGAACAGTCCTTCACCAGAAATTTTCTTTCTATCTCTTTTCCCATATTCCGTCTCCCAATATCGCCCCCGGAAAAGGGCTGCAGATTGGGTGCGCCCCTCCGATACGGGATGGATATGTTTACAATATACAGGTTCCAGGAGGTTATTTCAACCGTTGAGAATCAATAAACCTTTTTTTCAGGGTATATCCGATACCGATAAGGGCCAGGAAAGACAGCATCACAACAATCAGCCAGGCGTAATCCCGCTGGCTGAACGCCGCTCCTCCGCCGGACTTTACAAGTATGTCCGGGATCCTGCAAAGAAGAAATACGGTAAGAAACCTGAAAGGTTTTATGGGGGTGATGCCTGCCGCATATACAAGAATGTCCTTGGGGACGGCAGGAATCAGGCACAGAACCAGTGTTCCCGCGATCCCTCCGGCAGAGTTGAGCAGGCTGCACAGCCTGTCCAGTTGTTCCTTCGGAACAAACCGGGACACAAGTTTTTCCCCTAAAAATCTTGCCAGCATAAAGGCAAGGATAGCCCCGGCGGTTTCACCGGCATAGGCCAGCAGGAATCCGAGGGGCATTTTAAATATGTAACCGGCTGCTATATGGAAAAGGTCCCCCGGGATAACGGCTATCACAACCTGGATGATCTCCAGCAGTACAAAGACCAGGTATCCGGCATAACCGAACGAGGCGATATAATCCGCGAAGTCGTCAGGGTTTTTTGCGAGCCGCATTATACCCGGCAGATACCTTGCCAGCAGCGCAATGACCGCCAACAGCGCCCCAATAAAGAGGATGAATCTGATGAGATAATGCATTTGCCGGTTATTCATATGCGCCTGCCTGCTAAGGCTGCCAATACATTCTATGGCGAAAGTCCCTTATTATTCGGAAGGTTCGGGTAAATACAGGTCTTATCAGGCGGCTGTGCACGTAAGAGGAAGGCGGGTTTTCGCAGGCTTGCCCGCGGCTTGCGTACCATGGCATGGATTATATTGGTTAACTGGTATATAATAAGTATAAACGGGCGAAAACTGCCGATATTTGATGGAGTTTGAAATATGGGAATTCTCATCCATAATCAAAGGCTAATACTCAGCATAATCATAACTGCCAGCATAGCCCTTTCAGGCTGTGCCTGCTCCCTTGTGCTGGCCGGCAATTCATCGGCGGAAGCCAAGAGGTCCTTCCTTTACCTGGCGCTCCTTGTATTTGTCCATGAATGCAGTTCGCTGCTTGCATTCTATGCTTCATCACCCGGGATGTTCAGGCGCTTTTTCCTTGTGAAGGCGGCCTCCGCTTATCTTCTGAAATCTGCAATGCTTCTTTTTACCGGTTTTTATACCGAAAGGCGGTGGTTGAAAGCATTGTCCCTGGGCATCCACCTGCTATCCATCGGACAGGTGCTGTTTCTTTTCCTCAACAGCGGATGGGCAGACGCCGTCATATCCTTTGAGGTGCCCTTTGAGGCCAGGTACCAGGACCATGCCTACTGGTATATGGTTGTGCCCGGCATGCTTTATCTTGTGATGTCGGTAGTATTCATGCTCTGTTACAAACCCCTCGGCCGAAAATCCATCGCTGATTCTGTCTATGTCATATTGCTGCTGACGGGCATTGCGGCGCTGCTGGTATTTTACCTTTCAGCTTACGATACTTTCTATGACGGCATGCACCTTTTTATCCTCATTGGCAGCGTGGCAGCGAATATGAAAGCTATGCCCCTGACCGGCTGGGATAGTAAATACCTGTCCCGCCTGAATATTCTTGAAGGGTTTTCCGAGGCTATAATCTTCTATGACAGGAAAGGCCGTATCATATATACCCATGACGGACTTGAGGCTATAAGGCTTTCTGACAGGCTTGATGATATCCATGCCAGGATTATGGAAACAGGGGCGCTGAACGGCTCCGATTCCCTTTCAGAAGGCCGGATCACCATGGAGAATGAAAGTCCTGTGCATCTTCAGTACAAGGTCTCAACCCTTCAGACAGGGGGCAGGGTGTTCGGCCGGATAGTCACCCTCCGTGATGTGTCAAGGATGGTTGAACTGCAAATGGAGCTGTCCGGAAAGAACAGGCAGCTGGAGCTGGCCTTTGCCCGGAAGAAGCGTGTAACAAAGGCCATAAGGCATCTGGCAATGGAAAAGGAACGGGCCAGGATACTTGACAAGGTTAACTCTACTGCCAATTCGTATATCACCAGGGTCCGCCTGGATGTTGCCCGGCTCGAATCAGAGATGTCTTCCGGACCAGATTATCATCATAAGGTCAGGATGATGAACGACCAACTCCTGGAATACACCCGGAGCGTTATTGAGAAAATGCGCGCCACTGTGAAAAAGCTGAATCTGCAGCCCGTGACAGGCGAAAGCTCCGGGGATACGGAATAGGGAGCGAAAGAAAGGAGGTTTGAGCCATGATACGCGTATTGATTGCGGATGACCATGCCCTTCTGACTGACAGCCTGAAAATTGTCCTGGAAAGCTTCAGCGGTTTTGAGGTTGCTGGGGTAGCCCATGATGGTCTGAAGGCCTGCGAAATGTGCGGGGAAATAAGACCTGATGTAATTCTGATGGATATAAAAATGCCAGTGTTGGACGGGATTGATGCCATTGCCAGGATAAAGGCCTTTGACCCCAATATCAAGGTTATTATCCTGACGTCCCTGGAGGAAAATGACCATATATTCAAGGCCTTTATGAACGGTGCGGACGCATATCTGATGAAGGATACGCCCTCGGATCGCCTGAAAGTCCTGATCCAGTGCGTCCATTGGGGATACAGCATCATAAACGGCGGTGAAATAAAAGGCATCCTGGAAGCCGCCGGCAGAAGAAAGGCCGCCGAAAGGAAGTGCAATCAGGTACTGGATGCTCTCAAGGAAGAAGATATCGAGATCATAAAATGCATAAGCGAAGGAAGGAACAATAACGAAATTGCTGAAATCTTCGGGTACGCCAACGGGACTGTAAAAAACAAGATCACGCGGCTCCTGGAGATCACGGGAACGGGAAACCGGGCTCAACTGGTAATGTTTGCCCTGAAGCACAACTTAATATGAGCCCGGTATATTGCCCTGCCGTATCAGAATCATGAGGGAGGGTGGTATTACGACCTTAAGCATTATGGCATACACCGTCAGCATAGCGGCTTTATCTGCCTACGTGGCGTATATATACCATTCTTCCATTAAGACCGAACTTGTGGGCAGCTTTATAAACGTCCATGTTTTTGCGGTTATCTCGCTTGCGCTGGATTTTATTGCCATACTCGCCCGGGAAACAGAACTCCGCCGTTTTCTTGCTAACATATCGTCAGTGGGGGGCGTTTTGTGTTCGGTTTCCCTGCTGCACTTCAGCCTGATCCTTTTAAGCAAAAAGAGCCCTGACAGGATAATCACGGTGCTGCTGTACTCACTTCCGGCCATTTGCCTGGCAGTATTTTTCCTTTGGAATAAACCCATTATCGTTGATCCGTCAGCAGCCCCGGAGGCCTGCTTTCCGTACAGGTTCAGCTCCGCGCTGGAGTACATGCTGAGGGTTGCAGGCTGTGTATTGCTTGCGGTGACTATGGCACAGAGGATAGGGATATATCCATTTGAAGTATTCCTGTTTGTGTTTGCGCTGGCATCCTTCACGCTGAAGATCCTGGTTACGTTTTTTAATCCTGTATGCCCGCCCGTGTTCGGACCCATAACGGCGTTGACCATATTCGGCATGTTGTTTTTTGGATCAGCCCGTCTCGGCATGCTCATCACCCTTTCCCTGGGAATAAGGAGAAGCCTGGAGCTATACAGTGAGCCTGCCTTTATTTTGGACGGCAAGGGTAACAGAGTATATATGAATCCGGCATGTGCCAGGCTTAGCCAGGACACAATTCAGGCCATCCATGACGCCTGCCTGAGGGAGGCGCGGCATTTCAGGGAACCGGGTCAGGAGGGCAGGGTGCTGGAGCTGGAGCATAATAACGGTATATACACCATTTCAATACGGGTGGCCAAAACACTGTTGCAACGCAGATCCGGCCTGGTATGCCTCATACATGACGATACAGCCCTGAAGGCTGCTATAAACAAACTTAAGGAAAAGAATGAAGAACTTGTGGCGATGAACAGCAGCATCAGGATGCTACAGGACCAGATTGGCCACCTGGCTGCCATTGAGGAGAGGAATAACCTTGCGAAAGAGATCCATGATGTTATGGGACACTCCCTCAACCTTGCCCTTCATACCCTGGAAAGCAACCGCCTGATCCTGGACCGTTATCCTGAAAAGGCCATAATGAGGCTCAGGCAGGTTATAGACGATATAGACAGGGGTATAGACGAGATCACTGCGAATAACGGATCCAGGAAAGACCACTCCCCCCTTTGGTCGCTGCTGGACGAGATGGCGGACCGCATGGAGGAAATCGGTGTCAGGCTTGATGTAATACGATCCAGGTGTACGAACGATCTGACCGATGAGCAGGTCAGAGCCATATACAGGATCTGCCAGGAAGCCACCACCAATGCCATCAGGCATGGAAAGGCCGATCATATAACCATATCCATAAAGGAAAAAACGAGCGTGCTGGATGTCCATATCATAGATAACGGAAAGGGATGCGGGAAGATCATAAAGGGAAACGGCCTCAAGGGTATGGAAGAAAGGGCAGGAAGCCTTGGTGGCGTTGTCAGGTTCAACAGTTTTGAGGATGGCAAGGGATTCATGGTTCATGCTTCAATTCCGCTTGTCCGAAATGACTTTCAGCTTTGACAAACAGTGCAAAAAGCACTGAAAGATATGACCAATATCACTTGATCGTTTTTTCCAAACGGATATAATATGGTATAAGGGTTTATATATACTCCGGGTTATCCAATATAAACCCCAGATGTCTTTGCCCCCCAAAGACTGAAGCAGAGAGAGAAAATGGTTCCGACAGGAACCATCATATCCGGAGGTAGTTTTTATATCAAAAAGGCTATGAATTTGTTCATAGCCTTTTGTTCGCCCTTTCATGGTATACAGCCGGAAACCGGTTCCTGCTGTTCTCAATTTTCGATGGCCTCTCCGTCCTTGTTGAAGAGGGGAAGGTATTCAAGGTAAATGATGTCTTCACGGTACTTGGCGTCGCCTTCCGCCAGTATTGCAGCCTTCCCGACCACTGTTCCTCCCGACATCTTGACAAGCTTCTCTACTGCAAATATGGACTCGCCTGTGCTGATGACATCATCGATAATGACAACCCGCTTGCCCTGCAGCGCCATCGCGTCATTCTTATCGATATACAGGGTCTGTTTCCTTGCGGTGGTGATGGACTGCACTTCCACGTTTATGGGATCAACCATGTAGAGTTTTTCAGCCTTCCTTGCCACCAGGTACCTGTTTACACCCATCTGGCGGGCCATTTCGTGGATCAGAGGGATTCCCTTGGCCTCGGCGGTTATCATGATATCATGCTCTGGGATCCTTTTTACCAGTTCGGCTGCGCATGCGGAGGTCAGTTCCACATCGCCGAGAATGACAAAAGCCGCTATTTTAAGATCCTCGTTTATGCTGCAAAGCGGCAGTTCCCTTTCCACGCCTGCTATCGTAATCCTGTATGTCTTTTTCATATGAATCACCCCGCATATAACTTTAACACTTATGGAAGGAATGAATCAAGGAAAAAATAACGCGCGCAAGATGTTTTTTGTATACATGGATTAATAAATATTGTCATCAATGACTTGCTCAAAATCGGGGAGAATAATTTCGGGAGGTGATAAATTGAGAATAAAAGGAGTTGTCGCGGCAGCCGCGATTTTTGGAGTACTGGCCGCGTTTACGGTTTTTACGGTTCCGTGCGCTGTGGAAGAGGGTCCTGCTCATGTGGAATTGGAGGGCCGTGAAAAGGCGCCCGGGGAGAAAGAGCCGAAGGGGAAAGAACCTGAAATGAAGGTTCCCGAAAAGGAAACTCCGGAAAAGAAAGGTCCCGAAGACAAGGCTCCAATAAAAGAAAAAAAGCGGGACCGGAAAAAAGTATGGGAAGAGTTTGAGAAAGATCCCATAACCGTCCTTGAAAACAGGAAGAAAGAAATCGAAGGACTGCTGAAGGAAGGCAGGATTTCAAAAGAGGAGGCTGAAGCCATCCTCAGAAGAATTGACAAGGGCATCGCCGAGATAAAGGAGTTCAACGGGCTGCCCCTTGAAGAAAAGCGGGCCAGGCTGATCAGGGACTGCAAGGACTACCTGGACAGCCTGGTTGAAAGAGGCGAGATGGACAGGGACAAGGCTGACAGGATTTTTGAGAAATACTCGGATAGAATAAACAAATGGGACGGGACTGGGTATCCCAGGTTCTTCAGAAAGGCTGGAAAGCCAAAAAACGGCAAAAGTGAAAGAGACCTGTAACAGGTCTCTTTTTGTTGCAATGAAGCCTCAAGTTTTCAAGAACTTTTGCCGTATCGCCGTGAACTATTCAAGGTTGAGTTCCCTGTTCAGTACATAATTTGTTATTGCGAAGAAAAGCGCAGATAAGATAACAAGGAAAGCAATCAGAATCCACATGAACCAATGGTATATGGTTAAAGATCTGTCCAGGCCGATATACAGTATATCACCGCGCTCCTGCAGTGCCTTGGCAACTGGCATAACAGTAAAGCAGAAGAACATAATCTGGGAAAAGGTAGCCAGAGCAAGGAAGGCGCCAATGGAAGCCATGATCCTGTGCCGCTTGGACAGGTGGCCCCACGCGATGGAGGCATAGATGATAAGAATCCCGAAAACCATGCCGGCGATGCATGCAAGGATGAGCTCAAATAGTGCGAGTGCAGTGGTTGAGCCGGCAATATCAATGGAAAGTTCAGTCTTCATCTCTCCGGAAATGATATCGTCAATACTCAGGATGACGATGGAAAGGATTGCCGCCGCTATACTCCCGATGTTCCATATCACGGATACCAGCAGCTTGCTTGTAATATGCTTCCATGTTTCCACCGGCAGGGTGAACATCAGGTATCCCTCATCGGATAAAAGGTTTTTGTAAAACCGCTGGATCATGACCACAAATGTCATGACAAACATGCCTGTCAGGATTATGATGTATAAAATCAGGCTGATAACAGCCGGAATATTGTCACCGCTGTCCGAAAGCAGGTAAGTAAGCTTGGTGACAGCCGCAAAAACCAGCAGTGCGGCGTAGAGAGGCAGAAAAGTCCTTCCCGTTGCCTTCAGTTCATACTTTATCAGCTTTCCTAACATCTGAACACCTCCCTGAACAGTCCGTCCACCGATTCTCCCTGCTCCCTGATTTCATCCACCGATGAGGACAATACCAAACGTCCCTCGTTGATAAAGATCACATGGTCCAGTATCTTCTCAACGTCATAGATAAGGTGGGTGGAGATGAGGACTGTCGCTTCCGGGTTATAGTTGCCTATGATTGTTTCGAGGATATAATCGCGGGCCGCCGGATCAACTCCGCCTATCGGCTCGTCCAAAAGGTACAGTTTCGCTTCCCGGCTCATGACCAGGATGAGCTGAACCTTTTCCTTCGTGCCCTTGGACAGGGTCTTAAGCCTGTCGTCGGCGCTGATGTTAAGCCTCTTAAGCATATCGCAGGCCTTTTCGGGGCTGAAATCCTCATAAAAGTCTTTAAACATCCCGATTATATCGCGGACGCGCATCCAGTCATTCAGGTAGTTCTTTTCCGGCAGATACGATACGATCTTCTTGGTGCCGAGTCCCGGTTTCATGCCAGATATTTGTATTTCCCCCGAAGAAGGGGTCAGGAGGGCAGTTGCAATCTTGATCAGTGTGGTCTTGCCGCTTCCGTTGGGTCCCAAAAGCCCTACAATCTGGCCCTGGCCGATCTTAAGGTTTATATCTGAAAGTGCCTTTTTAGGTCCAAAGGTCTTTGTAAGCCCATTGCATTCCAAAATGGGGTTCATCCCCTCACCTCCTTGATCATCTCGGTTATGATGGACAGGATCTCTTCTTTCTCAAAGCCCAGTTTCTGCATTTTTTCCAGGAATTCCGACACCTGGTCCCGGGCTATCCTGGTTCTGGTTTTCCTTATCATCTCCGAATCCTCCGTTATTGACCGGCCGCTGGTGCGGTGGGTGATTATTAGTCCGTCCTCCTCCAGCATGGCAAGCGCCCGCTGCATGGTATTGGGATTGACTGAGGCCTCTTTTGCAAGATCACGTACCGAAGGCAGCTTCGAGCCCGGAGGATAGACGCCGGAAAGAATCATCTGCACTATATGTTCAACCAGCTGTGCATAGATGGGTCTGTCCGGTTTCAGTTCCCACGGCATTTTATCACTCCTTGTATTATTGTATTAAGCACTTAATACAATAATACAGTAAAACCTGAGATGAGTCAAGTGCTTTTCAGAAAAAATTAAATGCCGGACTTAGCTGGCTAAGTCCGGCACCCGGCATAAAGGAGGAGAGGCGCCTCCTTACGGGAAACCATTAAGATGAATCCTTCCCATTACAGTTTATTCTCCGGGTTGGACAAGTGTGACAAGCTGTCCGCGTAATTACACAAATTCGACATGGCGCGGCAGGACGGTTTCCTCAGCATGATTCAGGCGAAACGGTCAGAAATATGAAGGCATGCAGCCTGCTTTCGAATAGTATTTTTTGGCGTACTGAATGAAGCTCAGGCCTGTTTCATCAAGAAGATCCTTATTTGTAACGATGGCCAATGTGAGGGTTGGTGAGTCATTAATACCGATCAGCTTAAATATCGGTTCGTTGAAAAAGTTTTCCGCCCGGGTGCGGGTTTGGAGCGTTATCCTCATTCCCTCCAGGATGTAACGCTTTATCGTTCCAAGTCGGACATCGGATAGCGTAAGCCTGGGTGTAAAGCCATTAGCCGTGCAGGTATTATAAAAAAATGTAAACAGCGAAGAATCCTCTCTCGGAAAGCAGAACTTTTCATCCATGGCATCCTTCAGGGAAATAGAATCCCTGGATGCGAAGGGATGGGTGTTGTTTACAACCAGCACAAGAGATTCCTCCTTCAAAGGGACCTGGGAATACTTCGGCTGCTGTGGCAGCAGTTCCCTGAATCCGATGATCAGATCGGTTTGCCTGGTGTCCAGAAGGTTTATCATCTGTGCATGATCGCATTCCCGGGATTCAACGTAGAAATTGATCCTGTCGAATTCAAAGCCTACTATCAAATCGGTTATGCCATACTGCGACATTTCGAACAATGACGCAATCCTTAGTTTCTTGTTATCCGTACCCAGGAAGGTTTTCACATCCAGGATCATGCTGTCGTACTGTTTCAGGATCTTGTCAACGTGCAATGAAACCAGTTCTCCCAACGGGGTGAGCCTGGTCAGTGAATGGCGGCGTTCGAAGAGCATCCCGCCCAGTTCTTCCTCCAGTGCTCTGAGTTGCTTGGAAAGAGCAGATTCCGAAATGTAAAGACTTGCGGCGGCTTCGGAGAGATTCAGGTATTTTCTGAGTGCAACAAAAGAAAAGAGATACTCCAGTTTCACAATTTCCCCCCCTTTCAAATCGTAAAACCTGGATGGTCAGCAATTATCGTATGATGGATGGAAGCATATTGACTGGTTGATTACAGGTGTGAACTGAATGTTCAAATTTGCACCTCATACTATTTTACCAAAAAAACATTGACTTGTAACAATGAAAATTATGCAAATTGCTTCCGTTATTGATCAGCTGTTTTCAAAAACGCGCTTATCAAGCGCATTTGCGCCGGTGCATCATTTGTCTTTCCAAATGGTAAACGACTTGTTTCCACATTCGATTTGATTACCTCATGGCAGGGCCCGTATGATGGAATCAGATGATTGTTTAAAATGCCTAAAAAATATATGGCAAAGGGGGAGTTGTTTGTATGAATGGTAAAAAACTGAACGCCCTATTGGATCCACGAGGTTATCAGGAAAGACCCGTCCTGGAACTTGCGCCGCGTGTAACGCTGGATGATCTGAGGAACGGAAAAATTCTTTTCTATGATAACACGAAACTGAGCTTCTGCAACTATAACCAGGTCTTTGTGCGCATTAAGGAGCGATTCAAAGAACTGGGCATCTGCAATTTCGTTGACTATGTGGAGACCGTCAGGGGCAAGAACACCAAGAAACTTGAGGAATATGCAGGAATGCTGGCCCAGGAGAAGCCTACGGCAGCAGTTGTGGCCCTGGGCGATATGGGAACCTCTGCGGCAACAACAATTATCACTATTGCCCTTGAAAAACTGGGCATTCCCGCCGTGTATATCACAGCACCTCCGGGATCCAGCATTACCGAAGGGGTTGGAGTCTACCGCGCAGGGAACCTGTGCCTCTGTTCAATTGATATCTACCAGGCCAGCACGGTCGAAGAAGTAAGGGAGCAGATAGACTTAAAATGGGACTACATCATAGATTCGCTTACCGCAACGGGAGACAGGCTGGCAGAGGTTGCCCATATAGATTTCAAGATGGACAGGATTCCTCCGAGAAAGGATGGACTGCTGCCGATAATCGACGAGATCGAGGTTGAGGAGGAAAAGCTTCTTGAACCCGGATGCTACATGGAGGAAATAAACGAGTATTTCAACCGGGAGCACATCAGCGACGGCCTGCCGATTATACCACCTACCCTGGCCCGCTATAAGAATATGCTGAGCTATTGCCCGTTTGACGAGGATATGGTGCTTTGCAATGAAGTCGGCCCTTCAGGAAAAGACATTACCGTCCGGGATGTAGCTATTGCGGCGGTTATGGCGGGCTGTACCCCCAAGGCAATGCCCATACTGGTCGCTGCATTCAAAGCGCTGAATAATCCCAAGTACAACCTGCTCCAGTCAGTCACTACTTCCCATCCCGGCGGCAACCTGGTGCTTGTCAGCGGTCCGATTGCGCAGGAAATCGGCATTTCCGGAAAACAAGGCTGTCTGGGTCCCGGCTGGCCCATGAACGCAACTATTGGTCGGGCTGTCAACCTGGTAATCATGAACGTATGCCGTTCAGTGCCGGGTATCTGTGACCTTGACTGTCTGGCTTCCCAGGCTGAATTCACATATTGCTTTGCCGAGGAGCCTGAGCTTGCCGAATGGAAGATGATAAACGAGGAACATTACGATAAAAACACAACAACGGTTTACGTTCTTAAGGCGGAACCATTGCACGACATTATCGATTTCCTGAGCCTTAACGGACACGACCTTCTGGATACAATTACAGCCTGCTGCACGACCCTGGGATCCAACAACGCATACATTCCCGGGCCCCTGGTGATCTGCCTTACGCCTGACCATGCCAAGATGCTTAAGAAGGCCGGTTATACGAAGGACATGATTCGCGAGCATGTATTCACCTATGCATACCACCAGGTTCCGATGGTACGGAACAGGGGACTTGTGCCCGTCCGTCCGCCCGAATTCGAAAACAGGCATCCGATGCCCGTTGTTCGCACGCCAAGGGATGTGGAGATAGTTACAATAGGCGGGCGCGGAGGACACTCCGGTGTTATTCTGCCCTGGGCATTGCACAGCGAGGGAATTGTGGAACCCGTTGCTCTTCCCAATGGCATCCATGCCCGAAGCATTGAGGAATTCAGAGTTAAATAACGTAAAAACTATTTAAGCTAAGAAAGGGGACGATCAAATGCTTGGTTACTATGGCTCTTATGATGTAGTGGTCTGCGGCGGCGGCACCTCCGGTGTGCCTGCGGCCATTGCGGCGGCACGCGCAGGGGCTAAGACGCTTCTTATCGAACGTGTCGGACAACTTGGAGGACAAATGAACTTCTCAGGACCTCCCGGATTCGCCTATGCGTTTCTGTTCAACGGCCGCGGAGAGCAGATTATCGGCGGGTTCGCTCAGGAAACCCACAAGAGGCTCCTGGAAGCTGGTCATGCGCTTCCTCATCTCCGCCCGAAATGGCGCGGACAGTTCACCTTCTCATATGTTGACCCGGATTGGTGGGGCCTTTTGGTCTATGAGATGATGAAGGAAAACAATGTGGAGCTTATGCTGCATACCATGGTCACGGATGTTATCCTGGACGGCAATGTTGTAAAAGGTGTGGTTACCGCCCATCCTTCAGGCAAGTCCATAGTACTGGCCAAGGTAGTTATCGATTGTACCGGTGAAGGCGAGGTAAGCTACCTGGCAGGCGCAGAATATGACATTCTTCCCAAGGACCAGCTGGAGCCCAGCACGGTTGCCTTTACCGTGGATGGTGTAGATTGGGACAAGGTTTTGGCTTACGTCAAGAGCAATATTGACGACTTCATCTTTGATCAGGTCCTGCTGCCATATAACGGGATGACCGTAGAAGACATTAAGAAAGAGGTCCTCAAGGCTGAAAGCATACTTGATATCGGAGAAATCATGGGCTTCGAGAAAATCCGCGTCAAAGCCCTGGAGACCGGAGAATGGCATGGAAACAGCGGAATCGGATTCTTCCTCATGCCCAAAGAGGGCGGCAGGGTATTGGCGCACTTCCAGCATTCGTCCCATGTGGGGAACGCGGACTGCACCGATGTCCGTGATCTGACGTATGTGGAAGTGGAAGCCAGGATGCAGGACATCATTGCATGGAAATGTATAAAGAAATACCTGCCGGGCTTTGAGAATGCCTATATTACCAGGGTATGTCCGGAAGTCCGCATCAGGGAAACACGCCGGATAATATGTGACTACGTGCTGACAGCCGATGACGTGGTAGAGGCAAGGAAGTTTGATGATGTCATTGGCAAGAGCTCCTTCCCGGTCGGCGGCAAGCATGCGGTAGGAGACAGGGCGCTTACTCTGGAAGCAGTACGCCTGCCGAAGGATGGCGGCTCTCACGACATACCATACCGTGCGCTGGTAGTCAAAGGGCTTGAGAATCTCCTTGTAGCCGGCAAGGCCATCTCTACCGATAGGCCGTCCCATCACAGGTTCCTCCAGCAGACGACTGTGACCGGGACAGCCGCAGGTGTAGCGGCGGCTGTGGCTGCAAGAAGAGGCGTCACACCAAGGGCTCTCGAGAACGATCTGAAAGAAGTCCAGGAAATCCTCATCAAGCAGGGCGCTATTCTTTACGGAACTCACTGACCACTGAAAGAAGGCATCCAAAGGACATTTCCGACATCAGCACGGCGAGGGAAGGAAGGATACTCTTCCTGTCCCTCCCGCTGGTCGGGAAGCGAATCAAGTTCCCTTATATGGGCATATAAAGCAGCCCGTAAAAATTATTATGCAAGGAGGGTATAACATGAAAAGGAAAACCACTGCGATGATTTGTCTGCTGATGGTTCTGTTTCTCGGGTTGACGGGATGCTCGCAAAAGGCGCCGTCCACCACCCCTACCCCCAGTTCCAGTCCAAGTACCAGTTCCAGTCCAAGCTCCAGTCCGCAAAACACCCTTGATGCTTCGAAAGACCCAAAGGTTACCCTTTCATTCGGCGGAACTGCGGCTCCCAGCGACCCGGCGTCCATAGGGCTTCAGAAGGTGGCGGATCTTGTACATGAGAGATCCGGAGGTTCTATTACAATCAATGTGTTTCCTGCCTCGCAGCTTGGGGATGCCATGACACAGATGGAAATGCTTATCGGCGGCTCGCTGGATATGTTTATGGAAGGATCCACATACATGAGCGACTTCGGTGTTCCCGACAATGGTATTGTAAGCGTATTCTTCCAGTTCAACAGTGAGCAGGAATTCCTTAATCTTCTGGAAAGCGATCTGTACAAATCCTGGGAGGATAAGTTCCAGGAAGTGAACGGCGTCAGGACGCTGGCGCACAACTGGATGCGGCCTCCTGTAGATTGGGCATCCAACAGGGAAATCAAGAGTTTGGATGATTTCAAAGGGCTTAAAATCCGGTCCATCCCGTCCGAGATCCCGATGGAATCGCTCAAGGCTATTGGCGCCAGCCCGACTTCAGTGGCCTATAACGAAGTTTACCTCAGCCTTCAGCAGGGCGTGGTCGAAGCTGCCATCGCAACGCTTGATGCCATACATAATATGAAGTTCTACGAGGTGTCCAAATATATCCTCATGGTAGATTCGGGTTACGTCAACTTCCATGCATGGATGAACGAGGCAAAATTCAAGTCGCTCACGCCGGCGCAGCAGCAAATACTGACCGAGGTCTGCGTAGAGGTGGGCGAATGGTACAGCCAGGAAGTAAAGAAGATGCTGGAAGGCTATGTGAAGACGATGACCGACAGCGGTGTAAAATTAATCAACTTTACATCCGAAGACAGGGCGAAACTGGCTGAAATGACCATGCCTATCATAGAGAAAAAGATTGCCGACGGCGTATGGTCCAAGGACCTGCTCGAAAAATTCGAGGAGGCGAAGAAAGGCAAGTAAGAAGTAATATGCTGACCGGGAAGGGGGGTATATTCATTGAAAGTTCTGAATCAGATTGTATACTACTGCAATAAAGTCCTGAAAGTTCTGGGCAACCTGGTACTCTCGGTCATCATGATTACCATTACGGCCGGCATCGTCAGCAGGTATGTGTTTAACAGGCCATTTGCCTGGACAGAAGAACTGGCCACATTCATGATGGTTAACCTGGGCTTTATAAGTGCCGCAATAGTTACAATATCAAAGAAACATATAGTGGCGGACTTCTTTATAGCCAAAGCTCCCGAGAAATTTAGAAAAGCGGTTTCATTTTTCAGCAGGATACTCCAGCTCGTATTCTTTACGGTTATCTCATTCAGCGTATATAAGCTGTTGCCGATGCTTGTGTATAAAAGCCCGGCGCTTGGGATTCCCCGTTCGGCCTATTACATTCCTGTTGTAGCGATGTGCGGGGTTATGTTTTTCGTTGTGGTAGTAGATCTGCTGAACGACTTTTTCCCGGGGTATGACCTGATCGCTGAAGAGGAGAGGAAAATAGCCGAACAGGAAAAGGAAGCGGAAGTGCAAGAGGCCGCGGAAATCCAGAAAAGCGTGGAAAGTTTCCTGGGGGAAGAACCCGGCAGCAAGCCGTAAACCCGGAATGGGTCTTAAGGGAGGAGATGAACAGTTGGTTAATATTATCATTATTTTAGCAGTGTTCCTGGTATTGATGTTCATAGGCATTCCGGTGGTATTTTCCCTGGGAGGAGCGACGCTGGTATGGCTGGCACTTAACCCGAGTATGCCTGTTACCATAGCATCCCAGAACATGATGAGCTATCTGCTTTCCTTTACGCTGATATCCATGCCCGGCTTCCTGTTTGTCGGCCGAATGATGAACTCCGCCGGGGTTACGGACAGGCTCTTCAAGCTTGCGTTGGCTATAGTGGGCCGTTATCGGGGGGGGAATGGCCCACGCCAATGCCCTTGCCAGCATGATGTTCGCATCCATGTCAGGCACGGCTGTGGGGGATGCCGGCGGCCTTGGACTTGTTGAGATGACCATGATGAAGAAGGCCGGGTACAAGGCAGACTTTGCCGCGGGTATAACTGCGGCTTCCAGCATACTGGGTCCGATAATCCCGCCCAGCGCGGCCATGGTGCTTCTGGGCGCCATAACGAATATTTCGGTTGCATCATTGTTCTATGGCGGCGTTTTACCCGGGATTATGCTGTGCGGATCATTGATGGTGTTCATCCTGCTGCGTGCCCTGTTGACAAAGGAAGGGAAAAAATGGCCAAAAACCAGGGTTCCCTGGAAGGAAGCGCTCAAGACAATACCCCAGGCCATTCCTTCGCTGATGACATTTGTTATCATCCTTGGCTCAATCCTTTCAGGGATCTGTACGCCGACAGAGGCAGCCGTCCTGGCGGTGTGGTGGGCGATTTTCCTCGGCGTCTGCTATAAAAAGCTTACGTGGAAGGTCTTGTGGGAAACCCTTACTAACACCGTCAAAACCTCCGGGATATTCATGCTGATAATCTCGGTGGCCAGTTTCTTTTCCTGGATTGTTACAATTGAAGGACTGCCCCAGGCCCTGGCGGGACTGCTGGGGACTCTTGCGGGAAGCAGCCAGCTGCTGATGTATCTGGTTACGTCGATCATATTCCTTATCGTGGGGTGTTTCCTGGATACAAGCGCCGCAGTATTGCTGCTGGCTCCCATCATGCTGCCTGCCGTTACCGGAATCGGCATCGATCCCGTTCATTTCGGCGTGGTTATGATAGTGGCCCTGATGATAGGCATCATCACGCCGCCATTCGGGCTTTGCCTGTTCGTGGTGGCTGACGTGGCAAAGCTGCCTGTGAGAAGCGTGACCCGGGAAGCGGTAAAATATCTCCCTTCCATGGTGATCACACTGATACTGATTATCATCTTCCCGCAGCTTGTAACATGGCTGCCGAGCGTACTGATCAAATAAGCATAATGCGCCTGCAAGCTTTTGTGAAAAAGGTTTGCAGGCGCAATTAAAATTGGAGAAGGATAAATATGCCAATTGGAATTATCACCAACTGCCTGGCCATTCTTTTCGGCGGGCTGATAGGAACTATCGGAAGAAAGGTTGTTCCGGAAAGGCTTAAACAAAAGCTTCCTGTCGTTTTTGCCGGGTGTGCCCTTGCCCTTGGCATTACGCTGGTCATTGAAGTTAAAAACCTGGCGCCGGTGGTGCTGGCAATCATAGTGGGCACTGCCATCGGAGAATTGCTGCGTATTGAGGACCGGCTGCACAACATGACGGTCATCCTGCAGAACAGGATAGTAAAAGGCAGATCAAGTATTGATGAAAAAGCCGTTAACGGGTTTTTAACCCTGCTTGTCCTGTTCAGCTTCAGCGCCGGCGGGATCTTCGGCGCTCTCCAGGAAGGCATGACAGGCGATAATACTTTCTTGATGGTAAAATCCATACTGGATCTGTTTACGTCACTGATCTTCGCGACAACCATAGGCATTATTGTTTCGGCGCTTTCAGTCTCCACATTCGTGGTGTATATACTGTTCTATCTTCTTGCATCGGTATTGATGCCCATTGTGAACGAAACGATGGCGGCGGATTTTATTGGCTGCGGCGGTATACTGGTTTTGTTCATCGGCATACGGATGATGGAATTAAAGGAAATACCCGTCGCCAATACACTGCCATCCATGCTGCTGGTAATGCCTTTATCCTGGATTTGGACACAGATATTCAGGTAGTCATAATATCCCGCAAAGCTTATTGTTCCCGGTATGGAACGACCTGGTCCATACTGGCGGTCCCGTAATGTCAGCATCTTAATCGAAGCGGGTTCTTCACAGGATCCTTATCAATGACATAACGGATATACCTATGGCGGCATTATCGTATTATTTGCTGTTTCTTTACGAAACAGCACTTTTTTACCTTTGGTCACAGCCGGACTATCGGGGTAAAGAGATATCAGGGATTCCGCTTTGTAATGCAACGTTCGCAAACCTGTTTCGGAAAGAATTATTGTGGTATGAAATTATTGTTGCCCAATTATTTACTCAATCAGCATATTGCTGGGTTAGACCGGGGGTGCTTTTATGGAGAATACAAAAGCGAACAGGTTCTATAATTATGATTTAAAACGAGTGGACATGGTTAACCTGATCGCCACATGGAGCGTTGCCTTTATTTTCATATTGCCGAATATCACAACCGTCGGATTTTCATCCGGTTTGGGCGATATGGCGAAATCCCTGGCGGTTGGGGTTTTGGCTACAGGGCTTTATTTTCTGAAAATCAACCGTTTTGTCAAATCCCTGCTGTTCGGCCTTATACCGTTTGCGGCCATGATGGCACTGTTCGTGATATCAGGGTTTGATCTTGGGAACCATTATATCGTCTATGCATCCATTACCATGGTGGCGCTCTACTTCAACGAACGATTGATAATGGTATTTGGAATAATAAGCAATGTTCTGATTATTACGGTCTACATATTGGCAAGCCACAGTTTTATGGGTCCTTCAGCGCCATTTGCCGAGTTTTTAAAAGTACTCCTGGCTTTTGATGGAGCGACAGCGGTCCTGTACTTCCTTACCAGGTGGGCAGGCGAGCTTGTCAGGAACGCAGCTTCCGAAACCGAGAAAGCCAGCGGAATCCTGGCCAGGCTCCAAAACATTCTTGCCCAGGTGGAAGACAGTTCCCATAACCTGAACACCCATATCGAGACAGTCAATAAAGTTGTCGGTTCCGTAAAGGAGTCCAGCAGCGGCATCTTCATATCCATGAACGAAATGTCAAAAGCAATCCAGGAGGAAGCCTCCAGCATCCATAAAACCAACGAGGCCATGAGCAGTTCCATGGACCTGGTAAACCAGACACAGGCCATATCCGGCACATTGACCGAAAAAACGATGGAAATGGGCAATAACATAGAGGAAGGCGCCGAAAAGATCCTGGAGATAGCGGAGCATAACAAGGTCATAAGCAGTGCCGTGGGATCGGCCAAGGCGACGGTTAACGAACTGAACCAGAGCATGGAAAGCGTCAACCAGGCCCTGGAGGAGATACTGGATATAGCCGAGCAAACCAATATGCTCGCCCTCAATGCGGCCATCGAAGCGGCACGCGCTGGTGAACAGGGCAGAGGGTTCGCCGTGGTGGCCGATGAGATAAGAAAGCTTGCCGAGCAGAGCAAAAACACCGCTGACAATATCAGCCAGGTCATCCAGGAGCTGACCGAAAGGTCCAGGGATACACTGGACAAGGTATATGAAGGAGACGAGGCTGTGCGCGAGGGCAACAAGATAATAGAAAGCATCACTGACTTCTTCAGCAAAATGAAGGCAAATGTGGCGGATTCCAACAGGAAACTGGTTGAGGGTCTTGAAGGAGCCAAAAAGATAGCCGGGATATTTATAGAAATCCAGCAGCAGATCGAGAATGTGGCAAGTATTTCGGAAGAAAACGCGGCTTCCACGGAAGAAGTTCTTGCCACGCTGGAAGACCAGAACAACAGCATTGTGCAGATATATGAATCCATGGAGAAAATCGCAAAACTAAGCAAGGAACTGAGGGAATTTGTCGTAACGTGAATGTCATTGCGAACCGAACGCAGGTAAAACGCGGCAATCTCCGGAATCAGAAGTGAGAGGCCGGATGTCGGATGCGAGGCTTTTAGCAATAAGTAAAGGGCGGTGCGAACACCGCCCTTGAATATTGCCTTTTTATGCTGTTTCGATCTTGCTTTCTGCCTGGAGGCCAAGATACTCTACTGCCCATTCGCGCATCTTGTACTTGAGGATCTTGCCGGCCGCGTTCATGGGGAACTCCTTAACAAAGGCAACGTATTTGGGTGTCTTATGCTTGGCCATATGGGTGCGCACATAATCCTGGAGTTCTTCGGCGGTCATCTCCACGCCTTCCTTCAGGATGACGCAGGCCATGATTTCTTCTCCGTATTGCTTGTCGGGCACCCCTATAACCTGGACATCGCTTACCTTGGGATGGGTATAGATAAAGTCCTCGATCTCCTTGGGGTAAATGTTTTCCCCGCCGCGGATGATCATGTCCTTGATACGGCCTGTTATCTTGAAGTAGCCGTTCTCATCCATCCTGGCCATGTCCCCGGTATGCAGCCAGCCATCCTCGTCGATGACGGCAGCCGTGGCTTCGGGCATCTTGTAATAACCCTTCATGATGTTATAGCCCCTGGCCACAAACTCACCATCGGTATTGGGAGGCAGATCCTTTCCGGTGACAGGGTCCACGATCTTGCATTCCACTCCGGGAAGTGCGCGCCCCACTGTATTGACCCGCAATTCTATCGGGTCGTCCACCCGGCTCTGGGTGCATCCGGGAGAGGCTTCGGTCTGGCCATAGACGATGGTGATCTCTTTCATGTTCATCTTGTCCACCACGTCCTGCATGACCTTGATGGGGCAGGGGCTTCCTGCCATAATGCCCGTCCTCATTTGGGAGAAATCTGTTTTCCCGAAGTCCTCATGCTCCAGCATGGCGATGAACATGGTGGGGACTCCGTGGCAGGCAGTTATCTTCTCCCTGTTTATGCATTCAAGGGATACCTTGGGAGAGAAGTAGGGTATGGGGCACATGGTGGCGCCATGGGTTATGGCGGCAGTCATGGCCAGAACCATGCCAAAGCAATGGAACATGGGAACCTGGATCAACAGACGGTCCGCCGTGGAGAAATCCATGCAGTCCCCGATGCACTTGCCGTTGTTCACCACGTTGTAATGGGTCAGCATGACGCCCTTGGGGAAACCGGTTGTGCCCGAGGTATACTGCATGTTGCAGACATCGTCCTTATGGATGGCCAAAGCCCGGCGATAAACTTCCTCAACAGGTGTTTTCTCTGCAAAAGCCATTGCTTCGTCCCATGTCAGGCAGCCCTTCTGCTTTGAATCGATGGTAATGATGTTCCGCAGGAACGGAAGGCGTTTAATAAACAGGGGTTTTCCGGGCTCTGCGGTTTCCAGCTCGGGGCAAAGCTCTTTAATAATGGCTGCATAGTTTGAGTCCTTATATCCATCGATCATGACCAGGGTATGGGTATCGGACTGGCGCAGCAGGTATTCAGCCTCGTGAATCTTGTAGGCCGTATTGACCGTTACGAGGACCGCACCGATCTTGACCGCGGCCCAGAACGTGATGAACCACTGGGGCACATTGGTAGCCCATATGGCCACATGGTCGCCCGGTTTGACGCCCAGCGATATCAGGGCGCGGGCGAAGGTATCCACATCGTCCCTGAATTCCGAATAGGTCCTGGTGTAGTCGTGGGTAATGTACTTAAAGGCATATTGGTCCGGGAATTCGTCCACCATGCGGTCAAGCACCTGGGGGAAGGTCAGGTCGATGAGGGAATACTTCTCCCAGACATAATGTCCTGTTCCCGCGTTGTTGGTGAACAGGCGGCCCCGGCGGGTGTCCTTCTTCAGGTACCTGGACATGTAATTGGCAAAATTGGGGAATACAACGCCGGCATCATCCAGGTCGGGAGCCCATCTCTTAACCCATTCAAGGGATATGTATCCATTGTAGTTGATGGACTGAAGCGCCATTATGAAATCGTCTATGGGGAGGTCACCCTCGCCCATCATGCGATAGGATACCTTGCCGTCCACCATTACCGAATCCTTGATGTGGATGTACTTGATATAGGCGCCAAGGTTCTGGACGGTCTGGCCCGGGGACTCGTTTGCGAAACGGTATGGATGATGGATGTCCCAAAGGGCTCCCACCGCGTCGCTTCCCACCGCGTTAAGCAGGTTGAAAAGCCTCTTGGTATCGGTATAGACACCGTTGGTTTCCACGAGAAGGGTTACTCCCTTTTCTTCAGCGATGGGAACAAGCCTTTTCAGGGATGAAATGACTGCTTCGTCATCCACCTCCCCCGAAGGTTGAGGCTCCAGGTCCGCAAGGATACGGATATAGGGTGTTTTGAGTTTTGCGGCCAGTTCGATATACTGGATAATTTCATTATGATTCTCGTCGGCCTTGTCGGCAAACTTCAGGCAGCAGCCCGATGAAAGGCAGGGGATCTCAAGGCGAAGCTGCTGCAGCTTCCTGATGGTGTTGGGAAGCTCCTCCTCGGTAAAGGGTTTTGCCCTGACCGCGAAAATATCCTTGCCAAGGCCGCGTATTTCAATACCGTCAAATCCAAGGTCCTTGGCCATGGAATAGATATCCGGCCAGTCAAAATCGGGACAGCCCAAGGTCGAAAATGCGAGTTTCATACAACACTCCTCCTGATGAAAATAATTGGATTAATTAAAAAGGCTTCCGTCTTCCTGTAAGAAGACGAAAGCCTGTACTTCCGCGGTACCACTTCTCTTGGCATAATTGCCCGCTCATGAGGCATCGGACCTGTATAAAGGTTAATGCCCTCCCGTTGTAACGGCGGGAAACCCGTTCACGCCTACTTGCCGAAAGCAATATCCTGTGCCCCGGGCTTTCGGGTGACTGCTAAAGGGTGAGTTCACGTTCTGCCCCGCGCACTGTCTCGCACCATACGACAGCTCTCTGAGGCTGCGAAAGCAGCGTGTTATCCCTGTCATCGCATTTGGTTGATTCGTTTTTTATGTATGCTATCAGATTCCCATGTACTTGTCAATATACATTGTACGGAAAAAACCATTCACAATCTTGTCCTGCGGGACATATGCTGGTCTTGTGGAGTATGTTGTGCAAGAGGTGTCTTTCATGCCGGATGGCTTTTTTCCAGGTACCTTCAGAGGCAGACGTTTCCCAAGGCGGTTTCCCACCATACGAAGGCCAATATTCGGTCCTGTTATCGTTCCGGGGTTCAGGTTCCCGGTACGCCGCCGCCCGGTAGGGTTCCTTTTCCGACGCGGACCCCTGTTCTGGTTCCTTGACCTCCTGGATTGATCCCAAAGGCTTTGGGGCCGGCCATATGAGGCATCTCGAAGGAGATGCCTTTTGTTACTGGTTATTTGAATCGGCTTCTGCCCTGGACTGCCCACCTTTCTTGATGACCGGCAGAACCATTTCCGCGATGGTACCGACACCTGGCTCGCTGATATAGTACAGGCCATACCCTTCCCCGTACTGGAGCCGTATCCTCTCCTTGATATTGTGTATGCCGATGGTGTTAAAACGTTTCCCTTTCCTTGATTCATTCTGGTTGAGGGTGAACACTGTGGCCAGATCCATTCCCGAACCGTTGTCTATCACTTCTATGTGAAGCTTGCCGTCCTCGATGAAGGACAGTACCTTTATGAACCCTTTATCTTCAATATCTTCAAAGGCATGGATGATGCAGTTTTCCACCAGCGGCTGGAGGACAAAGCGGATCATTTCACAGTCACTGGTATCAGGGTCCAGTTGGGTCGAGAACTCAAAGGTGTCGCCATACCGGAATTTCTGTATCCTTATATAATTCTTCAGGTTTTCAACCTCATCGCTCAGAGTGGTAAGGGTGCCGGGCTGGGCAAGGTTGTATTTCAGCAGGTTGATCAGGGATGTGCACATATCCGCGATATTGTTCATGTTCTGGAGCACGGCAAGCCATTTTATCGAATCCAGGGTGTTATACAGGAAATGAGGATTGATCTGGGCCTGCAGTACCTGGAACTCCAGTTCTGATTTGCGTTTCTGCTCATCAAACTCTTTCTGGTAATAGCTTTGTATCTGGTCCATCATGATATTGAAAGTATCCCCCAGGATACCCAACTCGTTCTTGCTTTTCAGGGATACCCTGAATCCAAGGTCTCCTTTCTCGATGCGCTTGCATGCTTTTATCAGGGTTTTTACAGGTTTGGATATGGACCGGGTGGAGAACAGGATGAAGGCGAAGGAGATGATGCCCGAAACTACGAGGATGATATTGAAGATGAAAAGCAGGTTGCGGCTTCTTTCCGTGATGGGCAGGGAGTCAATCATCCTGACGATCTTCCAGTCAGCCATCCCTATTGTTTCGGTAACTATAATGCTATCCCTTCCGAATACTGTTCCGCGAATTTGCAGGTTTTTTGAGGTAAGTATTTGCGGATACTGTTCAAGGACGGGCTCAAAATTGCTCAGGAAGGGATGGTTAAAAAAGATATTCCCTTCCGTGTCAACTACCATGATCTTTTCATCAAGCTCCACAGCGGATGTGGAAAACATCTCGCGGACGACCTGGTAATCTATGTCCAGGGCGATCAGCCCGGTAAGCTTTTGTGTTTCCATGTTATAAACGGGACAGATATATGACATGACGCTGAAATAGTTGTCGGGGTAATATTCCACTTCGTGAACGGTAGTCCACACCTCTTTCGACTTTTTCTCACGCATGATGCCGAAATAAGTGGAGGCAAACTCGAAAACCTCCGCTTCGTCTATGGAAAGCGTGCTGGAATAAACATGGCCGTTTTCGCTTACGATATGCGCGCCCTTGATGAAGGGCTGGGTACCGATAGTTCCAAGAAGCAGCGAACTTATTTCATTCCGCCGCTCGATAAGCTCCTTGTCGGAGTCGTAGCCGGTTATGGAGAGAAGCTCCATCACCTTGGGGTTTGAACCCAGCGCGTTTCCTGTGCTGCGGATGATGTCCGTCATGAGATCGAACTGAGACTTTATTTTATTCGTGACCATTACATTATAGTCAACCTCAAACTTGCGGAATTCATCAAGGTACACATAACGGTTGGTAACCCACATGGTAACCAGCAGGAAAAACGTAAGCGCGGCCATTCCGATAAATATGCGGAAAGAGACGGATCTGAAACCCATCGCTTAGCCCCCCTTATAATTGTAAAATAATTATAACAGAGAGACGGTGACCATGATATATTCAAATGCTGGATATTGTTCCAAATTGTATGTTCCTGTCCTATACTGTTAACACGTATCCCGTTTGTGGAACGCAAGGAATAATCATTGTTATGATTTTTGGCAATCTGCCGAAAACCCATAGGGAGCAGGTAAAATATTTATTTGTTTTACTGAAATTTTTGTTTTATTATATAAACATGCAAAGTTTTTGGCATTACCGGGAGGGGACTCGGTGTGCCGGACGCTCGTTTCGTTTTTTTTCATAAGGGGGGGGCGAAAATGAAAAGGGTTTTGGTCGTCGACGACGAGTTTCTCGTACGGCTTGGACTCAGGACAACTATGGACTGGGAAGCCCATGGATACAAGATAGTCGGAGAAGCCTCGAACGGCAAGGAAGCCCTTCAAATGTTTGATGAAGCGGATCCCGATATCCTGCTGACCGATGTCAAAATGCCTGTCATGGACGGGTTCAAACTTATAGAAGAAGCCCGTAAAAGGAAGAAAAACCTCCAGATCGTCATATTAAGCCACTATGACGAGTTTTCCTACGCGCAGAAAGCCCTTGAGTTCGGAGCCACCCAGTACATCCTCAAGTCCGAGATGAATGAACAGAAACTGATCGACCTTTTTAAGAAGCTTTCCCTGAAGGAAAAAGAACAGTCGTCCGAGGAAACCGATTTAAAGACCGAGAGGGAAAACTATCTGAAGGACCTCCTTTTCGGAAAAGCTCCCGATGACGATTTCGCCGCCGGTACCGGGGCGGCTCCGCCTGCCGGCCTTTTCAGCGGGAACGCATATATTGCCATCAGGGGTTTCTGTGAAACCTCAATGCTTCACGAGGATTCAAGGAAAATGCTGTCCCAGACGGTAAAAACCATAGTGGATAAGGCTTTTTCCGATGCTTCCACCGTATTGTTCTTTTACAAGGAACAGCTTTACTTTACGTCCATCGTAAATGTAAAAGACGGCAGCATCATTACGGGCCTGCAGGATGCAGTGAAAGCCATGCATCAACTGATAAGGAATATCAAGCAGTATTTTGAAGTGGTAGTGCAGATTGGCCTGAGCCGGCTGGGAAAGCCTGAGGGATTTCCGGCCATGATAGGAGAGGCCGAACTTGCCCGGAAGGTCTGCTTTTTTTCACTGCAGCCTGTCGAGGTTTTTTACCCGGAGATGGTCCGGGGGAAGGAAAAGAATATAAGGATAAGCCACAGCAAGCTGTCCTACTTCATCGATGAGAAGAATAAGACAGGCCTCAGGGAATACATTTCAGGGGTATTCAATGAACTGAAATCCGAAAGGAACTACAAAACGTTCAAGAACACCGTTATTGACCTGCTTTCGATGGCCAGGACCATCTGCGAGGAGCAGAAAATCGACCAGACATCGTCCCTGTCCCCTGCCAAATTCTCTTATGAGAATTGCCTGGTCATGCCTTTTATCGATAATGTTGAGACCTATATACAGGAACTCTACGCAGCCATCGCCGATGCAGCCGTGAACCGTGAGTCGGCCTATTCGGCCCTGGTGCAGAACACCATTGCCTATATAAAGAACAACTATTCAAAAAACATCAGCCTTTCCGACGCGGCAGCGGCAGCCGAGGTTAGCAGCAGTTACCTGTCCCTGATTTTCAAGCAGGAAACAGGTGTGAATTTCAGCAATTACCTTACCGATTACCGTATGGAAATGGCAAAGAAGATGCTGGTGAGCACCAACAAAAAGATTTACGAGATAGCTGAAGATATCGGATTCTCCAGTCCCTACTATTTCAGCAAGGTTTTCAGGGAATATACGGGCATGACCTGCAAGGAATACAAGGATAAGTATACAGGAATGCATTGATGGGTCGGCATGCCGACCTAAAAATTTTTATAAATATAATAAAAAATTTCAAAAAAGACTTCCGTGCAGCAAAAAATTGTTAAACAAGTATAAAAACATTGCATTTCTTTACCATTTTTCATGGCCCTACAATTTAATATAGAACAATTTGCGGTTGGATCATGGGGTCTGCGCCGCTGTTTCCATGAGCCAGCCTGCCATTTTAAGCACGGAGGACTATCATGAAACTGCGAAAAAACAACGCTGTCAGTGAACACGCAGGAAGATACGGGAAGTTTTTCAGTGTATTTTCAACCTTCCGCGCAAAGCTGATCATTGCCTTTTTACTTACCATTCTGCCCATTGTTCTTCTCGGCCAGATATCATATACCAGGGCATCGTCGTCCATCAGGGAAACTGCGGAGATTACGTCTCTTGAAACCATCAAGCAGATCACCAGGTACCTGAGCAAATCCATGACCAATATAGAGGCTATTTCAAAACAGATATCCGAGGACAGGGATCTTCAGAAATATTCAGTTTCTGTGGATCAGCAATACACATCGGCCATTGCGGAATCCAGGGATCGCCTCAATCAAACCCTTGTCACACTGAAGGCAAGGAGCCAGGAAATCGGAGAAATAGCCATTCTGTTGGGGAACAACAGGTCGGTCATCACCCATAACTCAGGTATTGAGAAAAACGCGCTGGAGAATCTGCAGGAAGATTCCCTGATGAAAGAAGCCCTGGAAAGCGAAAGAAATATGTTGTGGGCGGGAAGTCACCCAAAGCTGGATGAGCAATTGTCAAATCCCTCGTCCTATGCCATGTCGCTGATCCGTCCCATCAGGGGCGCGGGTTTATCCCAGGCCAGGGGATTTATAGTCATTGACATTAAGGAGCAGCTGATAACTGATGCCTTTAAGGACGTAAACACCGGCAAAGGCAGCGAGTTGCACATCATAAGCCCGGACGGCAGGGATATCGTCTATGGATTTGATGATACGGCCGAAGAGCTTGTCAACATATCCGCCGGCGAGGAATCCATCACAGGTCTGGAGTTTTTCAGGAAGATAACGGAGAGCGAAGGGGAAACCGGAGCCTTTGCCGACCGGTACAAAGGTGAAGAACACCTTGTCCTGCATGCGCGGGTCGGGGATTCCGGGTATGTCCTGGTAGGTCTCATTCCTGCACGGAACTTCCTGGTTTGCGCGGAAACCATTAAAGGTACAACATTATGGCTTACCGTCCTTGCCGCGTCGGTTGCTCTTGCCATAGGCCTTTTCCTTGCTGTGGGAATGGGAAGGGTGCTGAACCAGTTGATCCATTCATCCCGCAAGGCTGCCGGCGGGGATTTTACCGTCAGTTTCGCGGCCGGAAGGAATGATGAATTCGGCACCCTGGCGGCCGCATTCACATCCATGATTGACAATATGAGAAAACTCATAGAAAACGCTGCCGGCGCGGCCAGAATAGTTATCGAATCGGCCAGTACGGTCGCTTTGACTTCAAAGGAGGCAGCCGCAGCTTCCCAGGAGGTAGCAAACGCAGTGGGCGAAATATCCAGGGGCGCCACGGAACAGGCCGTCGATGCGGAACAATGCACCGACAAGATGCGGCAGCTTGCTCTTCAGATCAATTCTGTTTCCAGGTATGCCGGAGATATTGTTTCCTATTCCAGGGGAGCGGCTGAACTTACCGACAAGGGTCTTGTTTCGGTGAGGGAGCTTGAAAACAAAGCAAAAGAAACCATTGAGATAACACAGGGATTTATTTCGGATATCCGGGCGCTGGAGGACAACTCCAGGTCTATTGGCAAAATTATAAACGTTATTGACAGTATAGCGGACCAGACCAACCTGCTTGCCCTGAATGCGGCTATCGAAGCAGCAAGGGCAGGGGACGCGGGCAGGGGATTTGCCGTTGTCGCCGATGAAATCAGGAAACTGGCGGAGCAATCGGCATCAGCCACAAAGGAGATAGCCAAAATCATCAAGGATAACGGAACGCAGACGGCGCTTGCTGTCAAAAGGGCGGAGATGTCCCAGAACATACTGAAAAACCATAATTCCGCCCTGGAAAATACCCTTGAGATTTTCGGAAAGATATCCCGGTTCACCGATTCACTCGTTCAAAAGGTTGATGAGATTATGGGCGGGGTGGATCTCATGAACCGGTTCAAGGATGATGCCACGCTTGCAATACAGAACATCTCGGCAGTTTCCCAGCAGATTGCAGCAGCCACACAGGAGGTTAACGCGTCCTCCGAGGAACAATGCTCATGCATTGAGCAGCTTTCTTCCTACGCGCAGCAGCTGGATTCAGCGGCAAATATGCTCAGTGAAGCCATCGCCAGTTTCAAGATCAGCTAAGGGTATCTAAAAATTTTTTAGTATATCAAATAGCATTGCAGTATTGATAAAAATGTAACAAAGACAGACTTAAATATTGTGAAGAAAATCAAAATCCACTCCATTTAGCTTCAAAAACGCAGATACTAAAATGAAGATGTGAAGAAGGCTGATATGGAAATTGCATGCGATCCATTAGTCAGCTGGGATGCGAAGGCTGTGTAAGCTCCTTTGCATTTGAGCGACACAAACCAAGTCAAACTCAATTTTAAAAGGGGGAATTAGTGAATGAAGAAACTCAGACGGGCATTAGTACTGATGATGGCCTTGGTTCTGGCTCTGACATTTGCAGCCTGTGGTTCCCAGGGCGGAACGAACACTACTCCTACACCTTCATCCAACCAGGGATCAAGCGGCCAGAGCGGCCAGAATAATCCGGGTTCATCCTCGGGCTTCAACTGGCGTGCGTATGAAGGCACAACTCTGAACATTATGTTCAATCAGCACACCTATGCTGACGCAGTCATTACGAAGCTGCCCGATTTCGAGGCCAAGACCGGAATAACCGTACAGTACTCTGTTACTCCGGAAGAAAACTACTTCGACAAGCTGACCACCGCTCTGAACAGCCGTTCCGGCAATCCTGACATCTTCATGACAGGCGCCTACCAGGTTTGGGAGTATGCTCCGGCCGGCTATATTGAACCTCTGGAAAACTACATCAACGATCCTAACAAGACATCTGCCGACTACAATTTCAACGACTTCTATCCTTCAATCGTGGGAACCCTCCGCTGGGATCTTATTCCTGGCCACAAGGTGGGCACTGGTTCACAGTGGGCAATCCCCATGGGCTATGAGATCAACAACCTGGCTTACAACAAGAGAGTATTCGACCAGCTGGGCCTTAAGCCTCCGACGACCACCGATGAACTGCTTGAAGTCGCAACCAAGCTTCAGGAATTCAACGGACCTGGCAGCTACGGCATAGCTCTTCGCGGTACAAGGAACTGGGCTACAATCCATCCCGGTTACATGTCGCTGTTTGCTACATGGGGCGCACAGGACTTCGCAATCGAAAACGGCAAGCTTGTATGTAAGCTGGATTCACCCGAGGCTATTGCCATGACCGATTACTGGGTGAAGCTGATTAAAGCCGGCGGATCTCCCCAGTGGTCAACCTACACCTGGTACCAGGCCGGTGCGGACCTCGGCGCAGGAAAAGCCGCCATGCTGTTCGACGCGACCTGTAACGGATACTTCCAGAATCCGGAAGGTGCTTCTGCCGAAGCAGGCAACCTCGCATGGGTTGACGTTCCCCTGCCTCCTGGAAAGACCGAGTCCTACTCCAACGTATGGGTATGGTCTCTGGCTATGAACTCCGCTTCCAAGAATAAGGACGCTGCCTGGTACTTCATCCAGTACTTCACCAGCCCTGAGTTCATGCTCTGGTCCGGTACCGACGGCAACTGCGTTGACGCTCCGCGTGCATCGGTTGCTGAGAGTGCCAAGTACAAGGAAGTTGTAGGCAAGGCTTACGGCTACCTGGAAGCTCTTGATAAGGGTCTCCCCAACGCCACCATTCAGTTTACACCGCAGCCCTACTTCTTTGAAACCACAACTGAATGGGCAGCTACCCTGCAGGATCTGGTTGGCGGCAAGTACTCATCCACCGAGGAAGCCATGAGACAGCTCACCGAGAAACTGAATCGTATTGTTGCGGACATCGAGGTTGAATAATACGAGGATTTCTTATTGCGAGACATAGATGCAAGGCTGGGGGTTTATACCCCCCGCCTGCATCACCAAATCAAAGGAGAGACGAGGAATTTGAATGTTACAGTTTTTGAGGGATGAGGTTATTGAGTTTTATTAATGTCCCCGGTTCCCTTTTCAACGAATTCTCGCAATATGCTTCCGCCTGCAGCAGTTCGGTTCCCGTATCGGCATCAGGCTGTAAGGATGAGTCAGCCAGATTATAAAGATTATCTGTCAGTCTGCGGATGACGGACAGATCCAAACATATTCCCCATAAACGAGAGCATTAGCAAAGCTCAATAGCTTCAACCCGATACATTGTAAATCTGAATTTTACAAAGTCTGGTTCAGTATACCCCAAAACCTCGGAAGAAACTGGATTGAGGAGGCAAAAAGATGGCTTTCAACATAAAAGGCAAACAACCTAAAGGCGCGGCCAAAAATGATCTCAATACGGTTCCATGGCTTACGAAGGCAAGACCCTACCTGATCATGGCGCCGTCCTTGCTGATCACAATCGGTATTCTTATACCTTTTGGGATGGCGATATTCTATTCATTGACAAACTATTCCTTCAGGCTGCCAAACTACAAGTTTATATGGTTCCGCAACTGGATCAACATGTTCACCGACAAGGCTTTCTGGCACGCCGTCTGGGTTACCGTGCGCTTCGCGTTCTTCGCAACGGTTTTCGAGATGCTGCTGGGACTTGGAATCGCGCTGCTGCTCGGCAACACCGAGAACAGGTTCACAAAGATCCTGAGGGTTGTGCTTACCTTCCCTCTCATGGTCGCTCCCGTTATCGGCACCATCATATGGCAGCTCATGACCAACAATGCCGTGGGTATCCTGGAAAAATTCCTGAACCTGTTCGGGATTTACAACTTTCCCTGGGCCGCTTCACATGCCACGGCGATGTTCACGGCAGTCCTGATCGACTTGTGGGTTTATTGTCCATTTGTCATCATACTCATACTTGCGGGCATCCAGTCACTTCCCAAGTCGCCCTTTGAATCCGCGAAGATTGACGGCGGAAGCGCCTGGTTTACGTTCAGGAACCTGACCCTGCCCATGATCAAACCCTGCATCTACATCGCGCTGCTGTTCCGCCTCATGGCATCCCTGCAGGAATTCTCGATTATTTTCGCCCTTACAAAGGGAGGCCCTGGAGACACCCTGATGAACCTGTCGGTAACAGCGTATAACACTGGCTTTGCATTCCAGAAATTCGGCTCCTCGCTGCCATATATACTGGTGCTCTGGTTCATTGTCAACCTGGTGGCCAAGCAGATTGTCAAGCGCTGGATGCAATCACAGAAGGCAGCAAGCGGCAGGGACGCTGCAGCAGAAGAAGGAGGTAAATCATGAAACGGAAGAGAATAGTCAGCAATGCGGTAAAGAACGGCCTTCTGGCACTATATGCCCTGTTCGCGCTGTTCCCGCTGTTCTGGATGGTACTGATATCCTTCAAGTCGGACGCGCAGATGTTCAACACCACATTCATTTTTAATCCCACACTGGAGAACTACGACGCGGTGCTGCTCCGCACCGATTACTTCAAGTACTTTATCGACAGCATCATTGTATCGGTCATAGCGGTTTTAATTTCGGTGCTGGCCGGAGTTCCGGCCGCATATGCCCTGGCCCGTTATGATTTCAAGAAGAAGGAAAATCTGGCATTTACCATACTGTCATTCAGGTTTGCACCTGAGATCCTGGTGGTACTTCCGCTGTTCATGATCTACCAGAAGATCGGCCTGTATGATACATACTTCGGCCTGATATGGGTGTACCAGCTCATAACCATGCCACTGCTCATATGGGTTATCCGCGGGTACTTTGAGGATATTTCGGTTGAAATCGAGCACGCGGCTCAGGTGGACGGCTACTCCTGGTGGCAGGTCTTCCTGAAGAGGCTGCTTCCCCTTATAAAACCCGGACTTGTTTCCGCGAGCCTCCTGGCCTTCATATTTGCATGGAACAACTTCACGTTCCCTCTTATGCTGAGCGGAACGTATGTTGAAACCATTACGGTTGCTTCGCTTAAATACATTGCGTCCGACACGGTGCATTACGGGCAGATGGCTGTTGCGGCAACGGTTTCGGCTCTGCCGGCCGTCATATTCGCACTGCTGATTCAGAAACATCTGGTACGCGGCCTGAGTTTTGGCGCGGTGAAGGGATAAGGTGAGAAAATGGCAAAGATTGAAGTTGTTAATGTTACCAAGCGATTCGGCAAGTTTACCGCTCTAAAGAATATAAACCTTGAAATAAAGGATAATGAGTTCTTTGTACTGTTCGGGCCGGCGGGCGCCGGGAAGACGACACTCCTGAACAATGTTGCCGGCATACAGATACCGGAAGAAGGACTGATCAGGTTCAACGGCGAGATCATGAACAGGATAGATCCTGCCCATCGCAATGTGGCCATGGTGTTTGAGAACTATGCCCTGTACCCGAACCTGACGGTTTATGAAAACATCGCGTCTCCGCTGCGCAGCCCGCTGTATAAGAAGGATAACGCCACCATTAACAGGGAGGTCCATCGGGTCGCTGAACTTTTGAGGATCGATCATTTGCTGGAAAGGCTGCCAAGCCAGATAAGCAACGGCCAGAAGCAGCGTGTGGCAATAGGCCGTGCATTGGTCAGGGATCCCAACGTATTCCTGATGGATGAGCCCCTTGCTCACCTGGATGCCAAGCTGCGCCACTATATGCGCAGTGAGCTGAAGGAGATGCAATCCAGCTTCAACACCACCTGTATCTATGTAACCCATGACTTCCTTGAGGCGGTGAGCCTGGGCGACAGGATTGCCATCATAAACGAGGGAAGCATAATCCAGGTGGGAACCCGTGAGGAAGTCTACTACACCCCGTGCAACGAGTTTGTGGCAGCCCTCGTGGGTGAACCCGAGATTAACCTGGTGGATGGCAGGCTGTTTGTCGATAACGGCAAATACTACGTTGAAACATTGGAAAAGGGCTACCTCCTGCCGCTGCCTGAAAGCTCCGGGATCGTCAGGAAGCTGGTTGATTCAGAGGTAACCGAGTACCATATCGGTTTCAGGCCCAACAACATCAAATACACCTTTGAAAAGAAGGACGGCCTGATACGCGGAACGGTGTACAGCTTTGAGTCCATCGGCAACAAGGCCGTTCTGATAGCCAAGGTCGGAGAGAAATATATCCGGATGATCGCCCCCAATGATCTGAAGGTCAAGCTGGACCAGGCGGTTTATGTGGAACTGCCCATCCATAAAGCCATATTCTTCGACGCACAAACCACCAACTTTATAGGCACCTCTGATGAGGCCGCCATATACAGGCTTGTGCAAGAGCAGCTGAGCAAGGGGGTGCAATAATGTCAAAACTTATCATAAAGAACCTGTACAAGCGTTATGAAAACAAAGGAAAGAAGAAGACCCAGCCGAATGATTTTGCTGTCAATAACTTGTCACTGGAATGCGAGGACGGCGAATTCATAGGCATACTGGGTCCGTCCGGCTGCGGCAAGACAACCACGCTCCGCATGATAGCAGGGCTCGAGGACATTACCGCGGGTGATATCTTCATCGGAGACCAAAGGATCAACGATCTTCATCCGAAGGACCGCAATATCGGGCTCGCCTTCGAGGACTATGCCCTCTATCCGCCGCTGACGGTCTATGACAACATAGCTTTCAACCTGAAGGCCAAGGGCGTGCCCGCAGACCAGATAAAGGAACGGGTCATGGAAATAGCCCCGCTGCTTAAGGTGGAAGACCTGCTGGACAAGATGCCCATATCGCTTTCAGGCGGTCAGAAGCAGCGCGTGAACATCGCCCGCGCCATTGTGCGCCGTCCCGGTCTGCTGCTTTTGGACGAGCCTCTTTCCCACCTGGACGGAAAGATGCGCCAGGCCCTCAGGACAGAGATTAAGAGGCTCCATAACGAGATAAGATGCACGACGGTTTATGTTACCCATGACCAGCTTGAAGCCATGTCCCTGGCTGACCGCATAGCGATAATGAATCTCGGTGTGCTCCAGCAGTTCGGTACTCCCATGGAGGTTTACGATGACCCGGCCAATGAATTCGTTGCCGGATTTATCGGGGAGCCGCCCATGAACCTGCTGAAGACCACCATTATCCATCACGATGGCGATTACTACTTCACATTCGAGAACAGCGACCTGCGCATTCTCGCGCCCAGGAGGTATTATGACCTGCTCAGTGACGGCATGCAGGTCAAGATGGGCGTTCGTCCGACTGACATCTTTGTGGGCGGCCCGGATTCAAAGGGAACGCCGGTAAAGGTAGCGGTGTTCGAAGACCTCTGCAGCGAGAGAAGGATCGGTGTCAGGGTTGGCGATGAGCTTGTCATGCTGATCACGGAGGATGACACGCGTTACAGGCAGGGCGAGATGATTAAGCTTGAGGTCAACGGGGAGAAGACCCACCTGTTCGATCTGCAGACCGGCAATAGAATAAGACCCAATAAATGAAACGGAGGTATGAAGAATGAGCAACATTCCAGAAAAGATGAAGGCATTGGTAGCCTATGCACCTGGCGATTATCGCCTTGAAATGGTTCCCACACCCCGCGCCACAGGTGACGAAGTCATCCTGAAGGTCGAAGGCTGCGGCGTTTGCGCCGGCGATGTGAAATCCTACCACGGCGCTCCCAGGTTCTGGGGCGGCGAAGGCAATCCGTCTTACATCAAGGCGCCCGTGATTCCGGGACATGAGTTTGTAGGCATTGTTGTGGAAGTCGGCCCGGACCAGAAGGAGTTTAAGGTGGGCGACCGCCTTGTTTCCGACCAGATCGTTCCCTGCTGGGAATGCAAGTTCTGCAAGACAGGCCGTTACTGGATGTGCCAGAAGCATGACGTTTACGGATTCCAGAACAACGTCAACGGCGGTATGGCAGAGTATATGCGTTTGCCTCACGGATCACTCAAATACAGGGTTCCGAAGGACCTGCCCATAGAGAAAGCACTGCTCATCGAGCCCTTCGCATGTTCGAAGCACTGCGTGGACAGGGCCAATATCAGCAACGAGGATTTTGTAGTCCTGTCCGGTGCGGGGACCCTGGGCCTTGGCATGGTAGGCGCCATCCGCAAGCGCAATCCGGCTACCCTGGTTGTTCTTGACATGAACAATCTCCGCCTGGCGAAGGCGAAGGAATTCGGAGCCGATATCGTGCTTAATCCGCGCGAGGTGGATGTAGTTGCAAAGATAATGGAGATGACCGACGGATACGGATGCGACATCTACATAGAAGCGACCGGACATCCCTCCAGCGTCAAGCAGGGTCTGGAAATGATCCGCAAGATGGGTACTTTCGTTGAGTTCTCCGTATTCGGCGAACTGACAACAGTTGACTGGAGTATTATCTCCGACACGAAGGAACTGGACCTTTTCGGCGCGCACCTGAGCCCGTACTGCTATGAGCCGGTTATCAAATGGATCGCCGATGGTTCGCTTCCCACCGAGGGCGTTGTAACCCATAAGTTCAGCCTTGACGACTGGAAGAAAGCTTTTGAAATTGCCGGAAGCGGTGCTGACAACTCCATCAAGGTTGCCATCATCCCTGGCATGTAACTCATGATAGAAATTTGGGGGGGTTAAAATGTTTTCCATAGCTATAGGATGCGATGAGGCGGGCTGCGCATTCCGCGACGCCATAAAGGAAATGCTAATCCAGAAGGGATATGAAGTAGAAGACTTCGGAACATTTGACGACAAGCCTGTGCTGTATCCAGACATAGCAGTAGCAGTAGCAGAGTCGATAAAGGAAGGGAAGCACGACAGGGGGATCCTGATCTGCGGCACCGGGATAGGCATGGCCATAACTGCCAACAAGGTTCCTGGCATAAGGGCGGCCGTATGCCATGATCCCTTCAGCACAGCACGGTCCAGGAAGAGCAACGATGTGCAGATCATGTGCATGGGCGCCCGCATCATCGCTCCTCAGCTAGGGAAAATGCTGGTGGAACAATGGCTGGAATGTGATTTTGAAGGCGGAGGCTCGGCTCCCAAGGTAAAGCGCATCATGGAATACGAGAGCCAATTCCATCAAAAATAAAAGATATGCGGAAAGCGAGGGAGAGCAATATGCAGAGGATCATAAACAAGCCCGACATGGTGGTAGAGGATATGCTCAAGGGCTTTGTGAAGGCCCATGAGGATATCGTGACAGCGACCTCCAATCCCAGGGTCTTAAAGTACAAGGACGCACCCATCAAGGACAAGGTAGGCGTGGTGACAGGCGGCGGATCTGGCCATAAGCCTGCATTCATCGGATATATCGGAAAGAACATGGTGGATGCGGTGGCTGTGGGAGAAGTGTTCTCGTCACCGACAGCCCAGGCGTTTTATGACGCGTTCAGGGAAGCCGATTCGGGAAAGGGCGTGGCCTGCCTGTACGGCAATTACGCTGGCGACAACATGAATGTGAAGATGGCCGTCGAGCTTGCCGCGGACGACGGGATAGAGGTTAAGACCGTTGTGGCAAACGACGATGTGGCATCGGCGCCTAAGGAAGAGCGCCACAAGAGAAGAGGCGTGGCCGGTGAAGTCCTCATGTGGAAGATCGGCGGCGCTAAGGCAGCCCTGGGCGGAAGCCTGGACGAGGTGATCGCGGCGGCGCAGAAGGCCATAGACAACACGCGCTCGGTGGGAATAGGGCTTACGCCATGCACCATACCGGCTGTTGGACATCCGAACTTCGAAATCAAGCCGGGGACCATGGAAGTGGGAATCGGCCATCACGGCGAGCCGGGTGTTGAGGTGTGCGAGCTTAAGAGCGCGAAGGAAATGGCGAAGATGATGGTGGATATCGTGGTTCCCGACCTGCCTTTCTTTGAAGGAGACGAGGTGGCCGTGATCATATCGGGCCTCGGCGCGACGCCCGTCATGGAACTGTATATCCTGTACGATGAAATAGAGAATTTACTTGCCGGGAAAGGCATCCGAGTCTACAGGGCATTTGCAGGAAACTATTTCACATCCCTCGAGATGATGGGCGCCACGTTCACCGCCATGAAGCTTGACGACGAACTCAAGCAGCTCCTTGACCTGGAAGCCAACTCCATGGGGCTCAAGGTATTCGGCAGGTAAGGAAAGGAAGCGGGCATATGGAAAAATTCCTGAACAAAGACGGAAAAGTGATCGTCATGAACCTGGTCAAGACCATCCAGGAAAACAAGGACTACCTCAGCGAAGTGGACGGTCTTATCGGGGACGGTGATCACGGGATCAACATGAACAAGGGCTTCACGATCTGCGGCGAACGGCTGAAGGACATCGACGCGAACCTTTCCGAATCCCTTAAGACATTGGGGAGAGTGCTTCTCACCGAGATAGGCGGCTCCATGGGCCCCCTTTACGGCACTTTCTTCAACAGGATGGCAAGAAAGTGCAAGGACGCTGAGGAGATAGACAAGGCCGTATTCAGGGATATGCTCAACGAAGCCCTTGCGGGGGTATCGGAGCTTGGCAATGCCAAGGTGGGGGACAAGACCCTGATGGATGTGCTCATCCCTGCTGCTGAAGCCTACAACAAGGCCATTGACGGCGGAAAGAGCTTTCCGGAAGCGCTTGAAGACCTGAAAGCTGCCGCGAAAGCCGGCATGGAATCCACCAGGGACCTGGTGGCAAAGGTGGGCCGGGCCAGCAGGCTTGGAGAGCGCTCCAGGGGTGTCCTGGACGCCGGGTCCGTATCCTGCTGCCTTCTTCTGACATCGATGGCCGACAGTATAATTCAACTGCTTTGAAGCTGATAGTCACTCATGCACAATACGGGGAATGAGGGAGCGATGTGTGTAACCAATTCTTTCTGGGAATCGACGGGGGGACCTCCTATTTAAAAGCCTCTATAATGGACTGTAATTTTAACCTTGTGGACGAAGAGCGGGAATGCGTTTCAGTATACACACCGTTCGACGGAGCCAGTGAAACGGATATGAGTGACTATTGGAAGCGCATGTGTCGTATGACACATGCGCTTAAAGCACGCAATCCGGAAATCTGGGACAAGATCGCGGGTGTGGGCGTTACCGGGCAGGGTGACGGGCTCTGGCCCGTCGATGAGGACGGGAATCCTGTCCGGAACGCCATACTGTGGAATGATACCCGTTCAAAGGTGATCGGGTTTGAAAGCATTGAGGGTTTGGACGACGCAGTGAGGAGCGAATACGCCAACGCCGTGTATGCCGGCTCGGTAGCGGCTCTTCTCAAGTGGATGAAGATGTACGAACCGGGGAACTTTTCCCGGATCAGGTGGGCCCTGCACTGCAAGGACTGGCTCAACTACAAGCTGACCGGCAAGGTTTATACCGACTATACCGATGCCAGCACCACTCTGTTCAATATCAGGAAGGGTGAATTCAGCCAGAGGATACTGGATGTCCTGGATTTATCCGAGTGCAGGCGTATCCTGCCCGAGGTCGTCGAATCCACCCGGGTAATCGGTTATATATCCCGGGAGGTTTCCGAGCTTACCGGCATCTGTGAAGGCACTCCGGTGATAGAGGGCGCCATTGACGTATGCACGGTGGCCCTTGGCACCGATGTCAGGGAACCGGGCGATTCGTGCACCATCATCGGAACCACGCTCGGAAACGAAGTAATCATAGACCCCAGGGACATGGACCCGGACGAAAAGCGCGGGCTACTTATGCACAACGTGGTGCCGAATACATATCTTTGGATTCTTCCCACCCTTTCGGGCGCGTCCACCATGGATTTTTTCAAGTCCATACTGTTTCCCGACATCTCCTGGCCAGAGCTTGAAAAACAGTTGGGGGACATCCCGGTGGGAAGCGACGGGATCATTTATCATCCCTATATATGCGGCGAAAGGGCGCCTATAAGGAATCCCTTCGCCACAGCCGGCTTCTTTGGAATCACCCAGGCCCATTCCAGGCTTCACATGATGCGAAGCGTGTTCGAGGGGCTTGCCTGTTCATTTTATGACTGCTTTGAAGTTTTCGGCGACAGGACAAAAAACCTGTACCTTTCGGGCGGCGCCTCGGTAAGCCCGTTTGTATGCCAGATGTTCAGCGACTTTATAGGCAAGCCTGCCCGAAGGATCGGGAAGAAAGAGATGGGGGTCCTGGGCATAATCCGCGTCCTGCAGGTCGCCCTGGGATACGCGAAGGACTACTCGGTTTTTCCGCGGCAGGACGTTACTGTTTTCGAGCCCGATTGGGACAGGCATGAAAAATACATGGAGGTTTACCGCCTCTTTAAAGAACTGCAGGACGCCATGAAATTCTTCTGGAAGGAAAGAAGCCGGATCAAGTTTTAGAAGAATACGGAGGAAATCATTATGAACATAGAAAAAGCAAAACAGGTACAGGCGGCCGTATGCGCGGCAGCGAAGAGACTTGCCTCGAGCAATCTCGTGGCGGGTACCTGGGGCAATATAAGCGCCAGGCTGGACGACGATTACATGGTGGTGACGCCGTCAGGCATGCCCTATGAAATCCTGAAACCGGGGGATATGGTCATAGTCAACATGCATGACCTGACCCACGAAGGAAATCTTAAACCCACGGTTGAAGCTCCCATGCATGCCATGATCATGCTTGAAAGACCCGAGGTCAACGCCGCGGTGCATACGCATTCCACATACGCATTGGTCATGGCCGCCGCCCACAAGCCCATACCGCCCATCTGTGACGACCAGGTGCAGATACTGGGCGGAGAGGTCAGGGTTGCGCGCTATACCCTGCCCGGAACCGGCGAAATGGCCGAAGCGGTAGCGGAAGCCCTCCGGGGAAGGATGGGCGCTTTAATTGCCAACCACGGCGCTGTAGCGTTGGGGAGGAACCTTGACGAGGCCTTTACGGCCGCCATCGTGCTTGAAAAGGCTGCGCAGGTCTACGTAGGGACACAGGCCCTGGGCGGCGGCGTTGAGTTGAGCCAGGAAGACATAGCGTTCATGTATGACTTTTTCATGAACAAGTATGGGCAGAGGTGAGAGTCATGACCAAACCCAGGTGCGTTATAACCGCAGAGGTAGCAGAACCTTACCTGTCCCGGATAAAAGAGATGTGCGACGTAACTGTCTGCGGGTGGGCGACTGACAAGAGGCTCATGCCCGAAGAGGAACTGATAGAAAAACTGCAGGGTGCGGAAATATTTATCGTGGAGTTCGAACAGGTGACCGAAAGGGTGATCGGATCATGCCCGGACCTCAGGCTCATCATGTGCGTCCGGGGTAATCCCGTAAATGTGGATGCGGCTGCCTGTACGGCAAGAGGCATACCCCTGCTTTATGCCCCCGGACGGAACGCCAATTCAGTAGCCGAATACATCGTGGGCGCCATGGTTTCCCTGATCAGAAGCATCGCCCGTTCCTATCATGAGATAAAAAGCGGCAGGTTCCTTGGTTCGCCCAAAGAGGATATCTATGATGTGGATTACAGGGATGACACGGTCTGGTCAATGAATACGCCTGGCGCCAATCCATACCTTGAGCTCAAGGGATTCGAGGTCTTCGGCAAAACCTTCGGCATGGTAGGGTACGGGGCCGTTGGCAGGAAACTTGCCGGGATTCTGCTTGCCATGGGTATGAAAATACTGGCCTTTGATCCCTATGTACGGCCGGAGGAGCTTTTGGCCGGCGGCATAGAGCCGGCATCCCTGGACGATGTGTTTTCGCGCTCCGATTTCGTATCGATCCAGTGCAAGGTCACGGATGAGACCAAGGGCATGATCGGGGAGCGCGAGTTTTCGCTGATGAAGCCGACCGCCATCTTCATCAACACGGCAAGGGGGATAATCGTTGACCAGAAGGCGCTGGTGGAAGCGCTGACCGAAAAAAGGATTGCCGGGGCGGTCCTGGATGTTTTCTGGGAAGAGCCGCTTCCTTCAAACCATCCGCTGCTCGGGATGGACAACGTGCTTATCACGCCCCATATCGCGGGGGCATCCAGGGATGTCCCGGTGCAGCATTCGCTGATGGTTGCCGATGAAATATCCCGCTATGTAAATGGTGAACGCCCGAAGCGCCTGTTCAACAGGGAAGTAATGAAAAATGGCTGAACGGCTGCGCATGGCTGCAGGCCGGACGATGGAACATGAAGAAACCGGAGGAGAAAAAGACATGAAGACATTGGTTACCGCAAGATTTGACAAAAGGTACCTTGACGAACTTAAAACCATAGCCACCGATCTGCGTTTTGACGGATACGGCGTTCATGGAGTCAAGATGGAAACAGGGGCTTTGATCAGGGCATTGGAAGGCGTGGAACTCCTGATCACGGAATTTGAGGATATCACCCGGGAGGTGCTGGACCAGGCCGATTCGCTGAAAATAATCGTCTGCTGCCGTAATGAGGCTTTTGCAAGCGTGGATATCGATGCTGCCACCCAAAAGGGTATTCCGGTCATCTGCGCAGGAGGAAGGAATGCCGTTGCCGTGGCCGAACATGCCATAGCCCTCTTGATGTGCGTTTCCAAGAATATAGCTCTCACCGACCATCTGCTGAAATACACCGATGAACTGACCAACTGCACCTACAGCGACAAGCAGGGAGAGCGAAGGAACATCATCTCGGAGTGGTCTCTCGACCCGAGGGCGCCCTTTGCCCTGTATGGCGGCGGACCCGAGATGTACGGCAAGATATTCGGGCAGATCGGGTTTGGCTCCATCGGAAGGGAAGTGGCCAAACGTGCTTATGCCCTGGGTATGAAGCTTTTAATATACGATCCCTATGTAAAACAGGAAGAGGTTGAACACCTCGAAGCGAAGATGGTGGACCTGGAAACCCTGATGCGCGAATCCGACTTCATTTCAGTCAACTGCAATGTTACGCCCGAGACCAGGGGAATGATCAGCCGGGAAATGATAAACCTGATGAAACCTACCGCATACCTGGTGAACACGGCCAGGGCGCCAATCATGGATTACGACGCCCTGTATGACGCGCTTAAGGAAAAACGCATTGCCGGCGCCGGGCTTGACGTGTTCCCCGTTGAGCCCATACCTGCCGGGGACAAGCTTCTTGGTCTGAAAAACACAGTGCTGACGCCGCACCTTGCGGGATCTTCGAGGGATATTATAGGGCACCAGACAGAAATAATCCTGGGACAACTGAAAATACTGCTGAGTGGGGGCAAACCGCGCTTAATATGCAACCCACAGGTGATTAAGGCATGATATATACGCTGGGGATTGACATCGGCACTACCAACGTAAAATGCGTACTGTTCGGGGAAGGACCGAAAGCTGTGGCAGAAGCGGCATACGAATACCCTACCGTTTTTCCTGCACCTTCATGGGCCGAGCAGAACCCCGACCACTGGTGGGAAGGATCAATAGCCACCATAAGATCCGTGCTTTCCCAAAGCGGGATCGACGCCTCCGGCATCAGGGCTGTTGCCGTAAGCTGCCAGTCACCCTGCGCGCTTCCTGTTGACAGAAACGGCGATCCCCTTCACGATGCGCTTATCTGGATGGACAGGAGGAGCACGGAGGAACTGGAACTGCTGGACAGGATCGTGGGTTCACAAAGGATCTTCGAGATTACCGGAAACCGTCCGGATACCTATTTCATGCTCTCCGAGCTCCTGTGGCTAAGGCGGCGCCATCCTGAACTCATGGATAAGACATATAAAATCCTCCAGGTCAACGGATATGTCAACATGAAGCTTACAGGGGAATTCACCATAGACAGTTCCAACCTGTCCCTCACACAGGTCAACGACCTGAAAGGGAACTGCTGGAGCAGGGAACTGGCTGAAGCCATTGATGTCGACCCATCCGTATTGCCGCAGGTTTACGATTGCGGGGAGGTTATCGGATATGTCACGCGCAAGGCGGCGGAACTTACAGGTTTAAAGGCGGGCACACCGGTCCTGGCAGGCGCTGTGGATGCCTCAGTGGCGGCGCTGGAAGCAGGCGTCCAGCAGAATATCGCCCTTGAGATGACCGGCACGTCATCGGTCATGCTCATTGGCCTGAGCGAGCCGCTGACCACCATCAGGCTTTCCCACCTTACCGGTGTAAACGACCATATCCATTACCTGTATGGGGCCATGAGCTCCACGGGAGGATCCCTGAAGTGGTTCAGGGACACTCTGTACGGCGGGGAAACGCGGGAGAGGAACGCATACGCCCGCATGGACGCGGAGGTTGAGGAAAAGGCGCCTGAACCTGCCCATCTGTTGTTCCTGCCGTACATGGCAGGTGAAAGGGCGCCCATATGGAACCCGGACGCGCGGGGAGTCTTTTTCGGGCTCAGTATGGGCACCAGCCGGGCCCAGATGATCCGGGCAATCATGGAGGGAGCGGCCTTCGCACTGCTTGACAACCTGGAGGAGGCGGAGAAAACCGGTCTGCGCCCGCAGCAGGTATATGTGCTGGGAGGATGCAGCAACAGCGATATATGGCTGAGAATCAAGGCCTCGGTCATCAACAGGGAGATCATCGTGCCCTGTAATACCCTCGGGGCGCCGGGCGGCCTGGCATGCCTGATGGCAGCGTTTACCGGGGAGTATGATACGCCTGAACAGGCTGCCGCGGCAGGCTTCAAGGTCGCGAAAAGATTTGAGCCGGTTGATGCCTGGGCGGACAGGTACAGGGAACTGTACCGGGAGTTCAAGCAGCTCTATGGCTCTGTGGAACACAATTTCAAATCCTTTTCCGCACTTGCTGCAATCACCTGATGAAAAAGCCGGATTAACCGGCAAGGGGATCGGACAATCCTTCCTTTCGGGGGCGACTGTCAAAAATAACTTTCAATGCAAACATGGGAATGGTATATTTACCATGGGGGGGGGTAGTTGACATGCTTGGTATGCATCTGTTAGGCATCTATGAGAAGGCGCTTAATCCTGAAGACAATTGGTATCAGCGGCTGGAGAAGGTAAAGAAACTCGGATTCGACTTTCTTGAGATTTGCATAGACGAGAAGGACGAACGCCTTGCCAGGCTGGAATGGACAAGGGAAGAACGCGCGGAACTCCGGCGGGCGTCTTTTGATACGGGTATTCCCATCCTGTCCATGTGCCTGAGCGCCCACAGGAGGTTTCCTTTTGGCAGCGCCGACCCGGCTGTGAGGGAAAAGGCGCGCCTGATCATGGACCAGGCCATTGATCTTGCGGTTGACCTGGGAATCAGGACCATACAGATTGCAGGTTATGATGTCTATTATGAAGAGTCCACAATAGACAGCCGCCGTTTGTTCTTTGAAGGCCTTAAGTGGGCGACGTCCCGGGCTTCCCGAAAGGGAGTCATGCTGGCCAATGAGATCATGGACACATCATTTCTCAATTCCATCACCAAGCACCTTTTCTTTGAAAAACAGATAGCGAGCCCATGGCTGAAGGTATACCCCGATGTGGGAAATCTCAGCGCATGGGGCAACGATGTCGTATCCGAACTGAAAATGGGAGCGGGCAGCATTGTCCAGGTTCATCTCAAGGACACCCTGGCGGTTACTGACACCTTTGGAGGCCAGTTCAGGAACGTGCCCTTCGGCACCGGGTGCGTGGATTTCCGGCTTTGCCTGAAGACGCTGGAAAAGATGGGCTATACCGGGCCATACCTTATTGAGATGTGGCACCAGGAAGGGCAGGATGACATGGAGACTGTGGGATGCGCAAAGGCATGGATTGAGAAGCAGTTTGCGAAAGCGATGGAAGGGTGAGTTTATGAGGTATTATTTGGGTTTGGATAATGGGGGAACCACCACTAAGGCGGCCCTGTATGATGAAAAGGGGAACGAGATCGGTTTTGCTTCGATTGAAACTCGCATGCTTACGCCCCGGCCGGGTTTTACCGAGCGTGACATGGATGAGATGTGGGATGCCAACTGCGCCGTTATCCGCGAGGTTTTGACAAAGACCGGGATTAAGGGCTCGCAGGTACGGGCAATAGCGATCTGCGGCCACGGCAAGGGGCTTTATCTTTGGGGCAAGAATGACAGGCCTGTGCGCAACGGGATTATCTCCACCGATAACCGGGCGTGGGAATACATGGTTAGATGGCGCGAGGACGGTACAGAGAAGAAGGCCTTTGAATATACCTGCCAGCATGTGATGGCCTGCCAGCCTGTCGCCCTGCTGGCCTGGCTTAAGGATCACGAGCCTGAGGTTATGGATAACATCAGGTATGTTTTTGAAGCAAAGGATTACGTAAGGTTCAGGCTTACAGGAGAAGCCTATGCGGAAATGACCGACTTTTCGGGAACAAACCTGGTGAACCTGCATACCAGGCAATATGATCCTCGGATACTGGAACTGTTCGGGTTGTCAGAATTGATGGATACACTTCCTCCGCTCCGTCTTTCCACTGATATATGCGGCACAGTAACAGCGGAAGCGGCAAGGAAGACGGGCCTTTCGGAGGGCACTCCCGTTGCCGGCGGCATGTTCGACATCGATGCCTGCGCCCTGGCGGCCCATGTGGCCGACGAGGATCATGTCTGCATGATCGCGGGAACCTGGAGCATCAATGAATTCATCCGCAGGACGCCGGTCCTGGACGGTACGGTAATGATGAACTCCCTGTTCTGCATGCCGGAATACTACCTTATTGAGGAATGCAGCCCCACCAGCGCGGGGAATAACGAATGGTTCCTGAAGACGCTGATGCCGGAGTTTATGAGGGATGAAAAACTGGCCGGCAGGGTGCCTTACAGGGAGATTGACAGGATGGTGGAATCCATTCAACCGTCGGAATTCTGCCCGATTTTCCTGCCATTCCTCATGGCAAGCAATGTCCATCCCAACGCGAAGGGAAGCTTTATAGGAATGAGCAGCTATCATACCCGTTCCCACCTGCTGCGCAGCGTATTCGAAGGAATAGCCTTTTCGCATCGCCATCATTATGATAAGCTCAGAAAGTGCATGGAGCACGAGCCGAAAAGTATACGGCTTGCCGGGGGCGCTGCCCGGTCCAGGGTCTGGACACAGATTTTTGCCGATGTGATGAAATGCCCGGTGGAAACAGTGGCTGTCCGGGAAACGGGCGCCCTGGGAAGCGCCATAGCCGCCGCTGTGGCCGTGGGCGATTATGCCGATATAAAGGAAGCGCTTTCTGCCATGAGCAGGCTGGCTCCCGCGGTAATGCCGGATACTGCCAATTACGAAGTATATGACAAAAAATATGCCCTGTACCGCAAGACCATAGATGCCCTTGATTCGGTGTGGGACAGCTACCAGGAGCTGATGGGATAAAAAGCAGGGCAGAAACCGACATCATAACGACAGGAAAAGGAATGGCACATGAACTTCATTTTTGATATGGACGGCGTACTTATTAACAGTGAACCTCTTCATGCCCGCTCAAGGATTGCCGTACTGGAATCGCTGGGTGTAAAAACCGACATGGATATGTCCGAGGTTATAGGCTCCAGCACCCTTGCATTCTGGGAAAACATGATAAAAAAATACGGCATCAAAGCAATGGCCAGTAACCTGGAACACATACAGATGGGCGTCCTCATAGATATGATGAAAAAGGAAAAATGCCGGCCTCCCGAGGGACTCTTTGAACTGCTGGATGCTTTGGACGGTATGGGTATCGCAATGGCCGTGGGCTCTTCATCCAGGAGGATGCTGGTGGAGGCGGTATTGGACTACCTGGGCATCACATCACGGTTTAACGCGATTATTACAGGGGACGATGTCAAAAACCTCAAACCGGCTCCGGATATATACTTGCTGGCCATGGAAAGACTCGGTGCGGACAAAGACCGGGCCGTAGCCGTAGAGGACTCGCGCCTGGGCGTTGCTGCAGCCCTGGCGGCGGGAATTCCCTGTATTGGCTACAGCAATCCTACTTCACCCAACCAGGACCTTAGCGCAGCAACTTACAGGGTTGACTCCCTTTTGCAGGTGCTTGACCTGCGGCAGGGAGACAGATGGCTTTGGGAGACAGGTGAAAAATGACGGACAATGGTCTGCCGGGCTGTCCCATCATATGCGAATAATAAACAGGAATGAAGGCTCTCGAAACGGGAGCCTTTGTTTTTTGTCAATTGATGGCACAATGACATAAACAGGGCACGTCAAGTCTGGAAATAACGTGTTTAAGCCAATAATGCAGGCAAAAACGGTGCATGATGGCATTCATACGAGTAACGACCCATGAGAAAACTATAACGGCGGACTTTTCATTATGATCAGATCCGGTATGGAAACCCGGTATTTTTATGCGGTCATATTACAGACTTTTGCTGAATTAGAATGTATTCATAGAAAGAAATACCCTGCTGAAAGCATTATTTGATTTTGAAAGGAGTCATTGCAATGGTCAGAGTCAGAACCAGGTTATTTGCATTCCTGCTGTGTGCGGCGCTGCTTTTCGGCTTCGTACCAGCCCAGGCTGCTGCTTTTGGTGAGGAGTACGTCACCAGGGAAGAGGCAGTGGTCAGCCTGCTTGAAACCATCGGCCTGGACGCGCTTAATGATGTCCAGAGCGACCTGAGCGTATTTTCCGATGCGGATCAGATCAGTGCAGAATACGCGGACAAAATCTCCATAGCTGTTGCAAACGGCATATTGCCTGTAACTCCAGGCCAGGCGCTTAACCTGGGCATGAACATCACCCGCCTCGAGTTCGCCCTGATTGTGGGAAATTCCATGAGAGAATTGCCCACAATAAGAGAGCCTGTTGTTTTCGCGGACGTTCCCGCTGAAGCTGCCGAAGAATTGAACCGCATAACATCCGCAGGCCTTATGAGCGGTTATGGCAACGGCTTTTTTGGTTCAGGCGATTACCTCACGCAGGAACAGTTGGATATCGTCCTGAACAAGATCAGGGCCCTGTCTTCCGTAAGGCCGCAGGATGATTTCTTCTATTCGGTTAATTATGAATGGCTTACAAATACCAGGCTTCCCGCCGGTTATCCCGGAATGACAACCTTTGACGAAGTTGACAAGATGAACACCGACAGGCTCAAGGCTGTCGTGCAGGAACTGATGAAGAACCAGGGAACCTACCAGAAAGGGACCGTTGAGCAGAAAATAGCCGACTTCTATCATACCCTGCTGGATATGGAAAACCGCAACAAGGAGGGTTTGAAGCCTCTCGAAAAGTACCTGGATCTCGCCGACAGCGCATCAACAATCCAGGAATTGCTTGACGCGACGGTTCTGATTGAGTCAGAAACCGGTATGAATCCTTTATTGGGCTTTGGTCCATCCACCGATCTGCTGGACAGCAACAAGTACAGCCTTTACGGAAGCGGCTTGTCCACAGGTCTTCCCAGGGATTATATCCTTATGGGAAATCCCCAGGTAGACGCCATGTATGAAGGGCTGGTCGCCCAGTTCCTGGCGCTTTCCGGCATTCCCGGGGAAGAAGCGGTGGAAAAGGCTGGGAAACTGTATGACCTGGAAAGGATCATTGCGGCGTCCACCATGAGCAATGAGGAAGCCAGCAGGGTGGAAAACGTGTATAATCCTGTTTCCCGGGCCGATCTGGCAAAAATGTTCCCATATGTCGACATGGGCAAATACCTGGATGATCTTGAATATGGCTCCGCGAAAGAGATCATTGTCACAGATGTGAACCTGATGAAAAAGACCGGCGAACTGCTGTCGGATGAAAACCTTGATACGCTTAAAACATACGTCCGGTTCGGGCTCCTGGTAAACACGGCATCCCTTTTGTCCCAGGATTTCAGGGACGCAATCATGGCTTTCCAGAGAACCTTTTATGGCATCAGCACTTCCCTGAGTGACGAGGACATAGCCTTCAACACCCTCAACTCGGTTATGGCAAGTTATCTTGGCAGGATGTATGTGGAGAAATATTTCTCCGCCGAAGCCAAGAAAGATGTTGAAAGCATCGTGGCCGATATCATCGCCACCTTCAAGAAACGCATTGAAGCGCTTGACTGGATGAGCCCTGCGACAAAGGAAAAAGCGATTTCAAAGCTTAACAGCATTAAGGTAAAGGTAGGCTATCCCGACAAATGGGAGGATCCCCTTGCAGGTATCAGCATCAAGACTTATAAGGACGGCGGGTCCCTTCTGGGCAATGTGTTTGCCATATCATCCGCGTCGGCGAAGGAGTCAAAGAGCCTTCTCTCGAAGCCTGTGGATAAAACGAAGTGGCTCATGCCTCCCCATACAGTCAATGCATACTACAACGCCACAAACAACGAAATTGTATTTCCTGCGGGCATCCTTCAGCCGCCCTTCTATGACCTGAATGCTCCCAGGGAGCAGAACCTGGGAGGGATCGGGATGGTTATTGCCCACGAGATCACCCACGCCTTTGACAATAATGGGGCACAGTTTGATGAGAACGGGAACATGAGCAACTGGTGGACCGAAAACGACTATATCGTCTTCCAGCAGAAATGCCAGGCGGTTGTGAACCTGTACGACGGACTGGTGATAGCTCCCGGCGCGGTGGTCAACGGCAACCTCACCGTATCCGAAAACGTGGCCGATATTGGAGCCATCGCCTGCATCCTGGATATTGCGGAAGACATCCCCGATGCCGATTACAAGGCACTGTTTGAAAGCCTTGCCACCATCTGGCGCTTTACGGGAACCCGTCAGATGTACCTGTTGCTGGCCACCCAGGATGTCCATGCTCCCAATAAGTACAGGGTGAACAGGGTGCTCCAGAACTTCCCCGAGTTCTATGAGACATATAATATCCAGCCCGGGGATGCCATGTACCTTGCGCCTGAGTACAGGGTAACCATCTGGTAAACCTGCCTGTGAGAAAGATCGTTACAAAGCGGAAAACCCTCCTGCCCCGCTTGTATAAAGCCGGGGCAGGAGGTTTTCGCATATGCCGGTCCTATAAGTGAAACCCTCCAATGTATTCACAGATTCTTTCCTTAACAGGATTTATTTATCCGGCTGCCAGGTCATGATTTGACTCCGGCTGTGATATAATCATTTTGACCAATATGCGCAGGATCGAAGGAAAGGAGTCATCAATATGAAGGTTATTCTGGTAAATGGAAGTCCCCGTCCAAAGGGCTGCACCTATACGGCGCTTAATGAGGTGGCCAAGGCGCTTCAGCAAAACGGCATTGAAACTGAGATCTTCCAGGTGGGCGCAAAGCCCGTTATGGGCTGCATCGCCTGCGGCAAATGCAAGAATACTGGAAAATGCTTTAAGGACGACGTGGTGAATGAATTCCTGGATAAGGTGCCCGGAGCTGACGGATTTGTATTTGGCACCCCTGTCTATTTTGCCGCTGCTGCGGGATCCCTGGTATCCTTTATGGACAGGGCTTTCTACTTAAAAGCCCGGCTGTACAGGGGAAAGCCCGCGGCCGCGGTCGTGAGCTGCCGCCGCGCAGGCGCCTCAGCGACATTCGACCAGATCAACAAGTACTTCACCATCTTCCAGATGCCCATCGTTTCCTCCCAGTATTGGAACCAGGTTCACGGTAACACGCCGGAGGAAGTGGTAAAGGACGAGGAAGGCATGCAGACCATGAGGACCCTCGGGAAAAACATGGCCTGGCTGCTGAAATGCATAGAGGCAGGCCGGGAGAAGGGGATCACCATCCCCGAGGAAGAGCCCATTATCAGGACCAACTTCATCCGCTAGTCAATGGGGCTAGCCAGGGGGACGGGCTAGCCAGGGGGACGGTTCCTCTGGCTAGACTTGCAATCTAGCCAAGGGGACGGTTCCGCTGGCTAGACTTGCAAGAAGGCATGCTGTTCAGCCTTGACTAACTGCTCATACCGGAGGCGAGAAGTTGGAGAAGGCATCCACGCAAAGACAACGGGGCAAAGGGGTACGGGATAATGGAAGAAAGCGTTTATCTTACAAATGAGCAGGCCCGCAGGTTCATGCTTTTGAAACATGGACTTTTGGGCGATTACAGGTATTCGGGCAAACAGGGCGTTCTGGAATATATATGCCAGGCTGGCTGTATCCAGTTTGACCCCATAGAATAAGCAGGCTGCCCGGGACTTTATTGAAGAACTTTGGAATGATACATGCCGCGGGAGGACAGGCCGCTTTAAAGAAGCGTGCCGGAAAAGGCATAATCTATATATTGCTGACCCTTGCTTCCGCGGCTCTTCTGTTCCCGCTTGTTTACATGGTCTGCAATTCCTTTATGGAGAGCAGGGAAGTGATGAAGGCCTATGCCCTCCTGACCGGCAACTCAGGGATCAGTTCCGATGCGAAGCGCCTGAGCATACACCTAATCCCCGAGCGGGTAAGCCTAATACAGTATTACCAGGCCCTTTTCAGAAAACCCACTTTCCTGGTCATGTTCTGGAACTCTGTAATCGTGACGGTTCCCATAGTCGTGGGGCAGACGCTGGTTTCCGCGCTGGCAGCCTATGCTTTTGCCAAGCTCAGATTCCCGTTCCGGGACCAGATCTTCTTCCTCTACATCATTGTAATGATGATGCCTTTCCAGGTGACCCTGGTCCCGCAGTACATTACGCTCAGAAAGCTGGATCTTCTGGGATCCCATCTCGCGGTCATCCTTCCGGGCATATTCAGCACCTTCGGCGTTTTTCTTCTACGGCAGTTCATGATCCGAATTCCGGATGAATACAGCGAGGCGGCCAAGATAGACGGGGCAGGACACCTCAGAATATTCGCATCGATTATCCTTCCCCAGTGCAAAGGCGCCCTGGCTTCACTGGCCATCCTTGTGTTTGCGGACAACTGGAACATGGTTGAACAGCCGCTTATTTTCCTGAACAACGAACTGATGCATCCGCTGTCCATTTTCCTGTCCAGGATTAATACCAGCGAGTTGGGCGTGGCTTTTGCCTGCGGGATTCTGTACCTTTTGCCCACCCTGTTTGTCTTTCTTTACGGTGAGAGTTATTTGATAGAGGGTATTCAGAGGTCCGGGATCAAGTGAGGGATAATTGGAGGTGGTGCAATGGAAACCGAGGAAAAGCGTCTGCAATCCAGGAAGAGAATAATAAGGAACGTAGCCCTGGCCTTTTTGGGAATTGTCCTTCTTTTGACCTTTTTCTCCAAAACCATCAACAACATGCTCCTGCCTGAAGTGGAATGCATCACGCCCTGGAACGGTTATCTGAGCTACAGCATAAGGGCGTCGGGCGAGGTAAGGGCCCAGTATACCCATAAGATCTTTGCGCAGGGGAGCTGGCACATGGTGGATGTCCTTGTAAAAGAGGGGGACAGTGTGGCCGCCGGCGACGTTCTTGCGATCATTGACACTGAAGATATCGCCCTGGATATCCAGAGGAAGGAGTATGAGGTTCAAAAGCTGCAGGATGAACTGGCACAGTACCAGGCGACCTTCAGCGGCACAGACCTGGAAAGCTGCAGGAACCAGGTGGCTAATGCCCAGGCGGCGGTGGAAGATGCTAAAGCATACCTTGATATTACCCTGGCCTTGTTTGACGAGGATGTGAAGGCAAAAATCAGGATGGCACAGGAGGCAAGGGACAGGGCAGCCAGTGAGTGTGAGGCGGCCTATAAGGAGCTTCAGCGGAAAAAGGCTGAAGCGGAGAGGCTTGAGGATCAATACAACCGGACCGTGGAGGAGAAAAAACTGGCTGTAACGATCAAGGAACGGGAGATGTGGTATTTCCGTGAGAACCAGTCTGCCGCCCTGTCCTATGATCAGTATCTTATCCAGTATAATCAGATGCTGTTGGAGCTTAAAAGGCTTGAGAACGACCTGGATAACTATATTGCCAGCTATGAGCCGCTTGATGTGACCGTTTATGAAAAAGCCTTCAACCAGTCGCTTAATGCGGTCAAGGAAGCCTCGGACAACCTCAGTAAGGTAACCGAAACCTACGCAGCCGAATCGGAGATCAGGCTCCGCCTGAACGAAGCACAAAAAAGATACGATGACGCAGTAAAACAATATGAGGAAAGCATCAGGACCCTGGAGAAGATGGAGGCTGCGGCTAAGGCAGAGCAGCAGGTTTACACGCAGACAGTCAATGAGAAAAAGGCGGGAATCCAGCTTGCCACGCTGGAACTGGAACAGATGAAGAAATACATGCCTCGGGATGGACGGATTACGGCGCCGACAGATGCCACGGTCAGGGCAGTGAATATTCAGAAGGGACAGGCCTGCAGCCCGCAGCAGATGCTCTTTGAACTTATTGATGACAACTCCATGCTTTCCGTACAGTGGATGCTGAACCCGGAAAAAGCTGAACTGCTGGGCATAGGAGATGATGTGACCTTCAGGATCAGGGGCGAGAAGACGGGGGTACTCAAGGGGAAAGTAAACAAAAAGGAATTCGCGTCGCAAAATGGGCTGTACATTTATTCCTCGGATATACCTGCAGGCTCGGGCGCCATAATGGAGGGCATGGCGGCCGAAATCTACGCGTCACGGACCAGCAGCGAATATGAACTGATCGTCCCAACCAGCAGCATATCGAACCAGGGCGGCATTGATTGCGTGTTTGTGCTGAAAGAACGTAACGGGGCCCTGGGACAGGAATACTACGTTGAAGCTGTCCAGGTCAGCGTTATCGAACAGGATGACTTCAATTCGGCTGTTTCCGGAGCCATCGGCGCACAGGACAAGGTTATATCCATGAGCACCAAGGCTTTGACGGACGGCGCGCAGGTAAGATTGAGGTGATGGGGTGGAAAAAGGCATTTTTAAAGGTTACGCTGCAAAAAAGCTGATCTTTTCTCTGGCTCTTCTCCTTGTCCTGGTTGCGGTGTCCGAGTCAATAGCCGCCGAGTTCAGGTCTTTTTCGGAAAACAGCCATGAGATGGTTGAAATAAATACAAACCGGGCGGATTCCGGCTATGCGCCCAAGCTTATAAGGTACGGCCATATCTCCACCCTTAAGGGCAGATTCCCCGAGGGCAGCGTGTCATTCTCAAGCCGCCTGGATTCCATCATGAAGCAGGGCGGATTTTCTGTCCCTGTCAGGGTGATCCTGACCGATGAGTCTTATCCCACAGTTTCCGGTATGAAGATAATCCGGGGATCATACTTTAACAGCAGCGCCCTGACCTATGGGCGGAACGTGGCCGTTATCAGCCGTGAACTGGCCGAAAGGCTTTTTATGAGCATTGATGCCATAGGTAACGAGGTCACGCTTTTCGATGAAAGCTATGTAATCGTGGGGCTTTACGAACCTTCGAAAACACTCCTGTCGCTGCTTGGATCGTACGGCACTGAAGTGGTGTATGTCCCGTTTACCAGTTATTTGGAAAGCGGGAACCTTACAGTGGATACCGTCTCCATCCATGACAGGAAACTCGGTGAAGCGGTCTTCAAACAATACCAGGTAGGGGATATACTGAGAAAGGAGTTGAGGGTCCAGGCCGAAGCGTACAGGATCATTGACTATTACGGGTCAGACACCATAGTTTCCCAATGGCTGGGCCTGTTTCTATTCCTGGTGGCGCTCGCCGTGTTTTTCATGCTGCTGGGGATTGCCGGAAGGGTTTTGGGACAAATGAGGGATTTTTTCTGTGCCGGGCTTAAACGGGACTACCTTCCCGGTTTTATCAGGAAGCAGTCTGTTCCTGTCTTTATCTTTACGGGAAAGCTGCTGGGGCTGGTCGGGCTTTCGGTGCTGCTCATCATCTATGCCAGACCCCGTATCTTCATACCGACACAATACCTCCCGCCAGACAATATTTTCGATTTCGGCTTCTATTGGGAAAAGATTAAAGAGGCTATCCAAATGTCCAATGCCATGGCAGGCTATATTCCCACCCCCCCCCCTGGAGCATTGCTTCCATGCGTCCTCGTCTGTGGGATTCATCCTGCTTTTACTCATGATTCCCGCCTTTATTTCGCTGATCTCGGCCATGAAACTTTTAAAATCCCTGGTGTACCCGATAAAACGCTTTATCCTGCTGTTCCTGCTTTCAATAATCCTTGCGCTTGCCGTCCTTATCCTGCTATGGGCGTCAGGGCTGATATATCCGGCAATAAGCGTCAAGGGCATGGCTATTCTTGAGCTGTTCTGTATTGTCTATTTCCTGAGGAAGTATCCGGCCGGCGGCCAAAGCGGTTCTGATTCACCATCAGGCAATGGATGAAGCCGCAGATCTCATGCTAAAGAACAGGCTTATGCGGGATCTGATCGTGAAGCTTACATCATGGTAAAGGCGTGTCCAGGCAATTACTCCAGTTCCAGCGTGATGGCCGCGATTCCATGCGGGGGAACCGAAACGCGGAATATCAGATCCTCTCCTTCATATTCGCCGCTTATGGCTTCTGTCTTAAGTTCCGACGCATCCATGAGCTTCCGGATCTGTTCCCTGCTCGGATACTCGGGGCTGCCCATTTCTATCCAGGCCTTCCGCGGGTTGCAGTGGTTATCGTCCACCCTCTGAATCGTGGCCGCTTTAAGCCGGCCTATTCCCATGATAACCACCTGTGCCGGTTCTTCCCTGATGGGCGACAGCGGGATGTTATGGTTATGGAGAACGATGGTCAGTTTCTCCGAGCCTTTTCGCACCGCCAGCGCCTCAAGGGTCGGGCTGTCCCCGCCTTCCACGGGAAGCCTTTCTGTTCCGAGTTCATGGAGGATCTGAAACGCCCTGTAGTTCGGCTTGGGTACGCCATGGATATTAAGCAGCCCGAAACACCCGTGGAAGGGAGCGGATGCGGTTTGCATCTCCTCAAATATATCAGTGAAGGCGAAGTATGAGTAAATGTCCGCAAGTCCCTGGTTGTCGGCCAGTGTCTTTACCACAAACGCCGAGGCATAGGGCATATCGTGATAGACGTCCCTGTTGCCCGGGGAGTTGTTCCATTCGGTATAGAAGAGCGGGTATTTTCCTGCCTTTTGCCGCACTGCCACGGCCTTCTCCTTCAGTACACCGCGCCTGGATTTGGCCATCCTTTCTTCCATGGGATGCCCAAAACCGATGCCCACATCGGTAGGATAATGGTGCGTGGATATGAAATCAAGGGGCACACCACTGTCCTCGCAAAAGGCAATCATATCATCGATCCATTTCTCTCCCCCGGTTGCGGGACCGCCCACGCGAAGGCGGGGATCAACCCTTTTCAGGGCTTCGGCACTGTACCGGTAAAGCCTGAAGTATCCATCCTTGCCGCCAGCCCAGAAGTATTCCGATTCGGGCTCGTTCCATACCTCGAAATACCATTTGCTGACCTCGTCTATCCCATACCTGTCTATAAGGTGCCTGGCAAAATTCTCTACCAGGTCTGCCCAGCGGTTGTAGTCTGAAGGCGGCGTCACATTGGCCTTGTAATGGAAACAGGTCTGGCTCCCGGAGGCCAGTGCTCCGGGCATGAAGCTCAGTTCCACAAAAGGTTTCATGCCGATCTCCAGAAGGAAGTCATAAACCTGATCGACGTTGAAAAAGCTGTAATACGGCCCGTTATCGGTCATGCCATAAACGCTCATGTCGTCGTTGAATATCCCGTGAAAACGCACAGATTTGAAGCCCAGCTCCTCCCGGCATTTTTTCATCTGCCTTCTCCAGTCCTCACGAAGAGCTGTAGCCGCATGGCAGCTTCCCACGCATTCCTCCCAGACATGCGGAAACGGGGTGGTTTTCGCATTAGCATCGATTGTAAACCTGTTCACCTTATGGCCTCCCGTTACGCCTTCTTGTATATTTTAAGAAGGAGAATATAATTATATTATCATTATAAATGCCCCATGATTGGGATATCAATCAGAGAATATTATCATTAATATAGGAATATGAACATGAATCAGTACAGTCAGCGCAAAATGGTATTCCCCATAATCACGAATGAAATCAGGAGACTTCCCTTTTATGTTACCGGGGTTGGCTCCCTGGAAAACCAGCACCCTGCTGTACGCCCGCATGGCCTGAGAGACTATCAGATCCTTTATATAACGGCGGGCAGGGGGTACCTGCAGATTGACGGAGACGAATTTGAAATTGGCCCTTATATGGGGTTCTATTTCATGCCTGAGGTGCCTCATGAATACTATGCCATAGAAGAGCCCTGGACCTCATGGTGGGTCACTTTCAACGGATATGCCCTCGATGGGTTTCAAATAATCGCCGATTATGGCAGATACTCAGTTTTTCACATTTACGACATGGACAGGATAAACCTGCTGCATTATGATATTCATGCTTCTGCATCATCTTCGGGGCTGTCTGCGGCAAATGACGCGTCATGCCACTTGTACAGGTTTCTTCTCGATATGGCCATCTGCACCGGAACCGAGGCACAGGGGGCAAAGCATACCATTGATAACCGGTTAAAACCTTTGCTGACCTATATTGAAGAGAATTTCAGCAAGGATATTGCTCTGAATGATATGGCCGGCATAACGGGCATATCCCCGCAGCACCTTTGCCGCCTGTTCAAGCAGGCTTCCAACATGAGGCCGTTTGAGTACCTGACGAAGTTCAGGCTCCGGAAGGCGAAAGAGCTTTTGCTGTCCCCCGATAACCCTGCTCTGCGGGATGTCGCCTCCAAAACCGGTTTCAACGATGTAAGCTATTTCGGCCATGTATTCAGGAAGCATGAAGGCATGACGCCCATGCAGTTCAGGAGGATGTACAGAAAATATTAAAGCCCGGGAGCTCATGCTTCGCCGGGCTGTTCCTTTTATGGGTGATATCAGTCGAGGATATGCTGATAAAGGATGATCTTCTCCACTGCATTATCCTTATAGCATATGTCCATTCCGCGGTAATAGTTGGCACTGCATTTATACACTACGTATTCATCCCCGGAGAAGCCTTGATCGGGTTTGCCGTAAAGGCGTTCCACCTTTTCGATGGTATCCCCGACCCTCAGGCCTCTTGGAGTTTCATACTCAGGCGAGGTAACGGTTATTTCCACTATGCAGCCGCAGAACTCAAACAAGCCCACGCCATTATATTCGATGGATTCTGAATACTCAAATTCCTCCATGTTGCCGCCCAAAGCTTCGTATGCCTGTTCCATGGTCATTTCCACCGCAGGTCCGTCAACAAGCCTTATCTCATCATAATCCAAAGCCTTGATGGACAATAAATCAGGATCGTCGTATTTTACCTCGGCCCTGACATCCGCGATATCATATTTGTGGCCTGTTAAGGACAGGTCCACGAATACACGCGCCAGATCGTTATACATAACTTCGTTGGGCGTGATGTCAAAATCAGGGGGTCCCCAGTAATAATAGACACCTTGATTTCTTTTGGTATAGTTGGTGCCGAACTCCTCTTCAAAATTTTAGGGTGTATTCGTCCATAAGAAGCGCCCGAATATACAGGTCTTCATCAATCTCAGGGTCGAGAAGGCGCCCCCTCTCGCTTATATAGACCGTAGTCTGCTTGTCGGCTTTTTCGCAAAGCCAATCTGGTATCCATCCTCTTTGCCCAAAACCGGTCTGAATCAAATACCATGTATTACCGTCAGAATCCTGCCTTTCCTCCAGCATAGGGAAAAAGTAATTCCGGTCTACATGAACGATAGCCTCACTGTCTTCGGACATGTCCTTCCTTACAGCTGCATTGCCAGATGTAATCATAACCGCCCCGATACTGACGGCACCAGTATCAGGCGCAGGCTCTCCGCCCTTCTGGACATTCTGGCCGGGATCAGGGGGAGTAGCGGCGGGAAGAGGTTCATGCGTGTTGTTGGCTTGTGTATTGGTTGTGCCTGTATCTTCCGGCTGATCTTCCTGCTTTTCCGGTAAATCGGCCTGAAGGCCATTCTCATTCCTCTGACATCCGGCAAAGGATAAGGATAATATAAGAATTAAGGCTATAGCCAGGCAAAACACTTTCTTCATTCTTGATACCTCCGGATAGAAAAAGATGGTCTGTTAACTTAATAATAAAAATGAGACCTGAAACGCCTCTGGTATAATGGAAACTGCAAAACCACCATTACCTCCCAGAAAGGAGCGTTCAAGTCTCATGATTATTATACCATCTAGCG